>Ga0075152_10002868_pt1 | contig 12179 bp, 9 predicted proteins | sample JI61114C2DNA_FD_70964 | JGI IMG/M metagenome (GOLD analysis project Ga0075152, IMG submission 70964) | Wastewater effluent complex algal communities from Wisconsin, to seasonally profile nutrient transformation and Carbon sequestration -... | ecosystem: Engineered > WWTP > Effluent > Algae...
TGTACCGCGCACGGCCGTCGGCGCTGGCACCACGGGCCTGCTGTACGATGTGGTGAATCGCAAGGGAGAAATCATCGAACGGGTGTCGTTCCCGAAGGGCCGCGTGCTTGCCGGTTTTGGTCCCGGTGGCGTGGTGTATCTCCTCAACACCGATGGCAAGTCGTCGCTGCTGGAGCGCGCCAGTATCCGATAACGCCCATGCGGTGGCCGATTACTCGCCGATGAATCCGATCTCGGTTTCCAGGCGGTGACCGAATCGCTCGAACACCGTCTGCTGCGCGTGCGCAATCACCGCGCGCACGTCAGCAGCGGTGGCGTGACCCAGATTGACGAGGATATTGGCGTGAATGTGTGAGATCTGCGCGTCGCCGATGCGGAAACCCTTGAGACCGCACTGATCGATCAGACGACCGGCGCCGATGCCTTCGATCTTCTTGAAGATCGACCCCGCGCTCGGATGCACGGCGAGCCAGGGATGTCGCGACCCGCGCCAGGAGAGATTCTCCTGCAGAATGCGGTGCAGGTCGGCCGGATCACGCCTCTCCAGCTGAAAGCGAGCGGACAGCACGACATCGCGGCGGTGATGAAACACCGAGTCGTCGTAGCCGAATTTGACGTACTCGGGTCCGACCTCGAGGCGCTCCTCGTCCTCACTCAGAATCTCGCACGACCGAAACGGCTCGGCGATGAACATCGTGCGTTCGCGCTCGGGTGCGGGCGAGAGAAAGTGCAGGTTCTGCCACAGCGCGCCGCCGACGGTGCTGGGAATACCGATGTAGTGCTCGAGCCCCGACCAGCCGCGTCGCACGGTCTCCAGCACCAGGTCTTGGACCACGGCGCCGCTCTCGGTCCACAGGATGCCGTCGTCGCCGAGCGTGTGTGCAGTCGCACGATTGCGGATCACGAGACCGCGCACGCCGTGGTCGCTGACGAGAATGTTGGCGCCGAGGCCCAGCACGAACCACGGGATGTCGAGCGTGCGTGCCAGCGTGACGGCTGCCGCGAGTTCGTCAGCCGATGTGGCTTCGAACAACACATCGGCCGGACCGCCGATGCGGAACGTGGTGTACGGGGCAAGCGGCGCGCGCAGGTGGAGACGTTCGGGTTCGAGCACGCGGCTCAGGGCTTCGGCGATTTCGTCAGGCGTCATGCGTGGAAAGATTCGCTCATCTGGACAAAATCACCACTGCCCCCGCTTGCTTCCCCGCTATGGATGGGCCGCGAAGAAGGACCGCATCCGTGCGTGCACGGTCGCGGATTGTTCGATGTGCGGCAGATGGCCGGCGGAGTCCACGGGGAAAAACTCCACCGCCGGAATCCCGCCGCGCACGACATCGGCCAGCGCGATGGGCACGGTCTGGTCCTGCTTGCCCCAGATCAGCAAGACGGGGATGCCAGTGGCGCCGACTGCTTTGTACAGCGCCCCGAAATCAACCGTCATCGAATTGATCGCCGAGCGGAGCAGGGAACGACCAAAGCCGGCAAACTGCATTTGTGTGCGATACTGGTCGGCCCACGTCGGGTAGCGTTCCGGGTGGAGAAAGTCGGAACTCTGGCCCTCGGCCATGCCAGGCACCTGCGTCACTTGCCAGACCCATTCGCCAATGACAGGCGTCTTGAGAAATCCGGGCATCGCGCGCCCCTGCGCCACCGGATCAACGAGGGTCAACGTGCGCACCCGTTCCGGTCGCGCGGCTGCAAAGCGACCGGTGACAAAACCGCCAAACGATAGACCGACGAGATCGACCTTAGTCGTGATGTGCAGCGAGTCCATCAGCTCATTGAGCTGATTCACGTACATGGCACTGTCGTACTTCGCGTCGGGGCGGTCGGACCACCCTCGGCCAAACAGATCGTAGCGGTATACCCGATGCCCGGACGCCGCCAGCGCGTTGAACGTGGAGTCCCAGATGTACGACGGCACGGAAAACCCGTGCACCAGCACGGCGACACGCCCGGTATCCGGTCCGGCAACCTCGTAGTACGTGGCGCCATCGGTCAGGGAGATGAACTCGCCCGGCGCCTGTTCGCGCGCGGCAAGTGTCAGCTCGCGCTTCTCGGGGTTCTTGACGCGCCCGTACCCGTAGGCGGATACGAGGAGAAAACCGAGAGCGAGGGCGAGGATCTTGAGCAGGCGCGACATGGCGGCGGTTGGGATCGGGGGAATTGGCAACACGATGTGCTTCGAGACAGGATAGCACCGGTTTCGGCGTCTCGTGGTGCCGCGACCACGCTGGCGGGAAGGCGTGCTGACATGGCATCGTTCGGAACGACGTGATCACTACGTCGACCACGCGAACGCAGTTCCGGACCCCCGCGTTTGCCGCTGGGGTAGGGATGAGTTCATCCCAGTGCCAGACGCCGTCCGCTCTATCCTCTACACGTCCTCGAATGCCCGTCTTTCCTCGCATCGGTCTCACCGCTCGACAGCTCTGGCTGATGGCCCTGCTGGCGACGGCTGCGCCGGCAGTGCTTCCGGCGCCCGTCGTCGCCCAATCGCGCGCCGAACTGGAGAAGGTGCTGCGCCGCAAGGTGCTGGCCAACGGGTTGGAAATCATCGTCGTGGAAAACCACGGTGTCCCGATTGCCACGCTCGAGATCGATGTCCGCAACGGGGCGTTTACGCAGTCGCCCGAGTATGCGGGACTGGCGCACATGTACGAACACATGTTCTTCAAGGCCAACAAAGACCTGCCTGAGCCGGACATGTTCACCGATCGCGCCGCCGAACTGGGCGCGGTCTTCAACGGCAGTACGCGCGAAGAGGTGGTGAACTACTATCTCACGCTGCCCGCCGATTCGCTCGACGGTGGTTTGCGCTTCCTGGCGAGCGCCCTGCGCAATCCGCTCTTCCGTGAGGATGAACTCAAGCGGGAAAAGGAAGTTGTGCTCGGCGAGTATGACCGCAACGAAGCCGAGCCGGGCTTTGAGTTCATCCAGAAGTCGACGGCATTGCTCTATCCGGGCCAAGGCAGTCGCAAGAACACCATTGGCGATCGCGACGTGATTGCGAAGGTCACGCCCGAGCAGATGCGCTATATCCAGAAGAAGTACTACGTGCCAAACAACAGCACGCTCATCGTGACTGGTGATGTCGATCCGGAGAAGGTATTTGCACTCGCCGAGAAGTACTACGGCGACTGGCCGCGTGGTGCGGATCCGTTTGTGGCCGATCCGATCCCGCCCATCCCGGCGCTCGACGGAAACAAGTCGCTGATCGTCGAGCAGCCGATCAATGCGGTGGCGGTGCTCATTCAGTGGCAGGGGCCGAGCGTGGGCAAGGATCCCGCTGCGACGTTTGCCGCGGATGTGTTCAGCGACGCGTTGAACACGCCAGGATCGACCTTTCAGAAGAACCTCGTAGACACGGGGCTGTGGCAGGGCATCGGCGTCAACTACTACACGCTCAATCAGGTGGGGCCGATCTCGATCAGCGGACAAACAACGCCCGAGAAATTCCGTCCGGCCATGGCAGCGCTCGAACGCGAAATCGCCCGGTTTACCGACCCCACGTACGTGACGCCGCGCGAACTCGAAGCGGTCAAGGCGCAGCGCACCACGTCGAGTGCCTTTGGTATCGAGAAGGCCTCCGAAATCGCGCACACCATCGGTTTTTGGTGGAGCGTCGCGAGTCTCAACTACTTCATGGGTTACACCGACCAGATGGCCCAGCAGCGAATCACGGATCTCATGCGCTACACCACCACGTACATCAAGGACAAACCACGCGTGACGAGTGTGCTGTTGTCGCCGGAATCGCGTCGGGCAATCAAGTTGACCGAGCAGGAGCTGCTGACGCCGGTCACACGTCCGGTGGTGCGCCCGTGATGACCCGTCGCACGCGAAACATCACGGCGTTGGCGCTGCTGTGCACGAGCGGATTGCTGCCGCTGGCGCCGCGCGCACTCGACGCGCAGGCGACGACTACGCGCCCGCCGGTCACGCGTCCTCCGGCGACACGTCCAGCGGCGCGCCCGCCGGCAGCGGAGCCGGCACCGGCCGAGTCGGCGGACTCGCTCACCACCAAGTTCGAGGTGGCCGGTATTCCCGTGATTCTGCGACGGGTCGGTGCCAACAACGTCGTCGCGGCGAATCTGTATCTGTTGGGCGGTGCCCGGCAGCTCACGACGGCAACACAGGGCATCGAGAATTTTCTGCTCGAAGCCACGGAACGTGGCACGGCCAAGTATCCGCGCGATGTGTTGCGCAACAAGATGGCGCTGCTCGGCAGCGCGATTGGCATCAGCCCTGGCGTCGACTGGACCGTGATCGGTCTCCGGTCCACTGTCGCCAACTTCGATTCGACCTGGGCGATTCTCGCGGACCGACTGATCGCGCCGACACTCAATCCGGCCGAAGTGGAGTTGGTGCGCGAGCAGTTTGTGACGGGCGTACGCCAACGCAAGGACAGCCCGGATGCCCTGCTCAACTACCTCTCGGACAGTATCGCGTTTGCGGGGCATCCGTATGCGCTCGATGTGATCGGCACCGAAGCGACACTCAGCAAGTTCACTGTCGCCGATCTCAAGGCGTATCGCGCCGAGCAACTGGTGACGTCGCGCATGCTGCTGGTGGTGGTTGGCAACGTGTCACGCACGAAGGTGGAGAAGCTGGTGCGCGAAAGCATTGGGCGCCTGCCGCGCGGCGCGTACACGTGGTCGCTGCCCACCGCGCCTGCCGAGCAGAAGGGCGCGTATATCACTGAACGCAAGGCGCTGCCGACGAACTATTTGCAGGGCTATTTCCACGGTCCGTCCGCCAGTTCACCAGACTATGCGGCATTGCGGTTGGCGTGTGCGGTGTTGTCCGGCCGTCTGTTCAACGAAGTCCGCAGCAAGCGGAATCTCACCTACTCGGTGAACGCGCCGTTTGTGGAGCGGGCGCTGTCGATGGGTGGACTCTATGTCACCACCACCTCGCCCGACGAGGTGCTCAGCATCATGCTCGACCAGATCCGCCAGCTCAAGGAAGGCGAGATCACCACGGACGGTCTCGAGCGGTTGGTGCAGCAATTTATCGTGACGTACTTCCTCGACAACGAAACAAACGCCGACCAGGCGAACATGCTGGCGCGCGCCGAGCTGTTTCAGGGCGACTTCCGTCGTGCCGGTGCGTTTGTTGATGAACTGCGCGCGGTCACGCCGTCGGACATCCGGATGGCGGCGCGAAAGTACATGACGAATGTGCGATGGGCGTACGTGGGTGATCCGGCGCGTGTGACGCCCGCGCGGCTGTTGCGTTTCTGATTGCACCGAGGTGAACGCGGCCGCATCGCCGTTTGGCGATGCGCGCCGCTACCAGCGCGAGAAGACCGTCCAGACCAGCAGCATGCCGCAGCGTGGTGCATCACCGAACGAATACTTGAGCGGCATACCGGCGACGCCCGCGTAGTACTCGATGGCCAACACGTCACGTGGGTTGAGCGCGTCGAGTGTGAGACTCGGTCCCGATGGCATCGTAGCCGCGCCGGCGCGAGGAATGGTTGAACTGCCGCCGCCGCCCGATTCGGGGAAGCCGTCGAGGACAATCAGCGGCTGACAGCCATACCGACGATTGTCGACGACCAGACCGCCACTACCCCGTCTCACATTGAGTCCAGCAATCTGCTGCAGCGCGGCTGCCATATCGGGTCGTTTGGCGATCTCGGCCTGATTTACATACCGGCCGAACCCGTGCCGCTGCCGCGCGAGGTATTCGGCTTGATCGCTGCCAAGTCGGCGTACCCCGCGCACATTCACGGTCGCGAGCACCGTCGATTGCGGCAACGTGAATGACTCCTCGAGCGGTGCCTCGCCGGTGACGTCGATCATCCGATACAGGGCACCGCGGCCGACCTGACGCACGCTCAACTCCTGTGTGCCCAGCGGCACTCCGGTGAATCGATAGACGCCCAGCGAGTCGGTTCGCGCGGTGCGATCACTGGCCAGCAGCACCACGAGTGCATTGACCAGCGGGCCGCCCTTTTCATCGCGCACGGTCCCGCGGATCATGCCGCTGCCGTTGCTGCGAGTCGCGCCGGTGGCCGAATCCACGAGAAACTCATCGCTGACGTAGAGATCGCGCCGGAGCACCCGCGCTTCGCCGATCACCGTGGCGATCGAACCGCTTGCAGACGTTGCGGAGGCAGCCTGCGACTGCAGCGCCAGATCGTCTGGCAGCCCGCAGCGGCCGTAGTTGCCTACACTGTCGGTGGTGGCCTGACGCATTACACGCAGCAGTTGCGGGCCGGATGAGGCATCCATGGCATACCAGCTGAACTGCACGCTCACGCCCGGCGCCGGACGTCGTGTGCGCGCATCGTAGACGGTGCCGAAGACGATGGCGCTGTCTTTGGTCGCGACCTCTGCTGGTGCGCACACGGAGCGGTACAACGTCTGGAACGAGGGGGTGGCGAGTGCGACGCGTTGATCGCCTTCGCGCACGTCGAGGTTGCGCGCAAAACCAAACAGGCCGATCGAATCCAGTACGGGCGCTGAGAATGTCAGTCGATGTGCGCCGACGGGGACACTGTCGATCGTGAAGGCACCACGTCGATCCGTCTGTACCACGCGGGCCGGGGATTCGAGTTCAACGACCGCGCCAGCGATCACCGCGTGGCTCAGACTGTCGTAGACGGTGCCGCGAATGGTGCCGTACGCACGCGACGCCGGCGCGGCTGGTTGGGACGCCCTTGCGGCGACAGAGGCAAGGAGCATGGCAATCACAATGGACCTGAGCATGAGTGCCAATGATACGGTCGGCCCAAGTGTTCACAACCCCGTCCGTGTATCTTGTGGACCGATGCCCGGCATTTCGCACACTGTCCTCTCGATCGATCTGGCCCTGACATCGTACCGCGATGTGGGCGTGGCCGTCGTTCGCAGCGCCGCTGACGGAACGATTCACGCCCGAGTCGTCGATGTGCCACTCGAGGGCCGGCCGAGCGTCGCCGCATTGGTGGAGTGGATTGAATCGCGGTGCCAGATCGAATCCATCACCTGCATCGCCATCGATGGTCCGTCGGCATGGCGTGCGCCTGGTGGCCGTTCCACGTCTACGTCGCAACACGCGCGTGCGGCGGAAGCGGTCCTGCACACGCCGGGGAAGACTGGTCTGCCACCCGACGGGGTGAAGCCGAGCACGTATCTGGGCTTCACCCAATTGTCCGTCGACCTCTTCGCGATGCTCGCGGGCCGTGGGTGGACGTTTCCGCACGAACTCGGCGCCGTGCCGCCGCGCCTTCTGGTCGAGACCTTTCCCACGGCCGCGTGGCGGGGCCTCCGCTTGGCGCCGCTGCCCGGGAAAGCCAAAGCGCGTCGCGACGTGGGGACGGTGCCGCTGTGGCTGGAGCGGCTGTCGCAGCGCCTGCCACTGCACACGGTCGGCGTCGTTACACACGACCAGCTCCAGGCGGTTGTTGGCGGTATTGCGCCAGCGTGGTGGATGGCCGGATTGGCATCGCGCGTCGCGCTCCGGGGAGCGCCGGCATTCTGGTCGGAATCACATTGGTACGAGGGCTTCATCATTGTGCCCGATTTCGACGGCAATCCGCGTCTGGGCGATTGACGCGGCGATCCCGGCGCGTAGAGTAGACAGGATCTCACCCTCCTCCCTCCGCGACCACATGTCCACTCCCGTTACGCGCCGCGACTTCGTCGCCACCTCCGGTACGCTCGCCTTTGGCGCGATGATCGTGCCCCGCTCGGTTCTTGGCGGTCCCGGCTATATCCCGCCGAGCGCCAAGTTGAACATCGCCATGGTCGGCATCGGCGGCATGGGAATGAGCAACATGTCCCAGGTGCTGAGCGAAAACATCGTCGCGGTGTGCGACGTGGACATGGCGTACGTGGAGCGCTCACTGCAGGGGCGACTCAAGCCGCGTCAGGGTGAGCCCAAGCCGAATGATGTGCTGCTCGGTGAGACGTACACGAAGGCGGCGAAGTACGATGACTTCCGCAAGATGCTCGAACAGCAGAAGGACATCGATGCCGTCATGATCGCCACGCCGGATCACATGCACGCCACCATTGCGTTGGCCGCGATGCAGATGGGCAAACACGTGTACGTGCAGAAGCCGCTCGCCTATTCGGTGCACGAAACGCGTTTGCTGTCCAAGATGGCCGCGTCCAAGCCGAATCTGGCGACGCAAATGGGCAATCAGGGTCACTCGATGGAAGGCTCGCATCGTATCAGCGAGGTGATCAACGCCGGTCTGCTTGGTAAGATCCAGGAAGTGCATGTCTGGACCGATCGTCCGGTGCGCTACTGGGCGCAGGGGATTCCGCGTCCGCGTGCGGCCAACGCGGCGGCGCCCACCACGCCCCCGAATACGCGTCCGCAGTGGAACATGGGAACGGTGGACAACGCGGTGCGCGCGATGATGTCCAGTCAGGATATGTCGCCACCACCGGGGATGAACTGGGATCTGTTTCTCGGTGCGGCACCCGAGGTGGCATACCATCCCGCGTATCATCCGTTTGCGTGGCGCGGCTGGATCGACTTTGGCGTCGGCGCGATTGGTGACATGGGCGCACACCTCATCGATCAGCCGTACACGTCGCTTGGACTCACCTATCCCACCAGCATCTCGGCCTCGTCGAGCCCGTGGGGCGGTGGCGCGCAGAATCCGGCGACGTATCCGATGGCGACCATGGTGCAGTACGAGTATCCCGCGGTGGGCAAGCGCGGTCCGGTCAAACTGTTCTGGTACGACGGTGGCCTGATGCCGCCGCGTCCGGCGATGCTCCCCGACGATGCGCCGATGACCAACCCCGGCAGCGATGGCGGCGGCGGCGTCTTCGTGGGCGAGAAGGGGATCATGTTCTACGAAACGTACGGCAACAAACCGCGCATCTATCCCGAAGCGGTGGCCAAGAAGGCAGAAGCGCTGCCAGTCACGTTGCCGCGCGTGACCACATCGCACGAGATGAACTGGGTGGGTGCCGCGAAGGGCGAGAACAAGGCGAGCTCGCCGTTCTCGCAGGCGGCGCCGCTCACCGAGACGATGCTGCTGGGCATCGCCGCGCTTCGTGCCGGCCAAGGTCGCAAGATTCTGTACGACGGCGCCAACATGCAGATCACCAACGCGCCCGACGCGAATCAGTATCTCACGCGCGTCTATCGGAAGGGTTGGGAACTGTGATCGTACGCCGACGTCCGCTGGCGCTGGCTATCATGGCCGCGCTCAGCGGCGCGGTGGTGTCCGGAAAGGCCAATGCGCAGGCCAATGCGCAGGCCAATGCGCAGGCCAATGCGCAGGCGGGAAGCGGCGCAGGGACCGCAGCATATGCCGTTACGAGCGCAGCGCCCGCCGGTTTTGATCGTGCGCTCGCACAGAAAGTCGCGCTCGAACATCTCCGGCGCCTGATCGCCATCAACACGCAGAATCCACCGGGCAACGAACTCAAAACGGCCCAGTATTTCGATTCGGTGTTTGCCACCATCCCCGGCGTGGAACGTCACGTGCTGGAGTCGGGGAATGGCCGCGCCAACTTTGTGGCGCGCCTGCGTGCGCCGCGCGCCACGAAACGGCCCGTGCTCATCATGGGGCACATGGATGTGGTGAACGTCGACAGCGCAAAATGGATCACGCCCGCCTTCACGCCCACGCTGCGTGATGAAGATGGTCTGCAGTATCTCTACGGCCGCGGCGCCATCGATGACAAAGGCATGCTCGCCACGGCGACGGCCGCGATTCAGCAGTTGGCGTTGCAGCGCGACCGACTGGATCGTGACGTAATCTTTCTCGCCACCGCGGCGGAAGAAGGCGGCCCGGAGGTCGGCATCGACCTGATGATCGAAAAACACTTCGATCTGATCAAGGACGCGGAATTCGCGCTCAACGAGGGCGGCCGCGTGCGTGTCGCCGACGGACGTGTGAAGACGGTGAATATCCAAACCACCGAGAAGGTGTCGTACAATGTCGTCGCAACGGCCAAGGGCACCAGCGGCCATGCCTCGGTGCCGCTGCCGGACAACGTGCTGGCCGCGCTGGCGCGTGCGGTGTCGCGCGTGGATGCGTGGAAGGCACCGGTCAAGCTGAACGAAACCACGCGTCTCTACTTTGAGCGGCTCAGTCGCATCGAACCGAATGCGGCGTTCAAGACGGCCATGGTCGCCGTATCCCGCCCCGGCGCGTCTGCGGCGCAGATCAACGCCGCTGCGGCCGTGCTGTCGAAAGAGCCACTGCACAACGCGGTGTTGCGCACGGGGCACTCGCTGACGCTCATGAATGGTGGCATTCGCAACAACGTCATCCCGTCTGAAGCATCGGCGACCTTCAACACGCGGGTGTTGCCCAACGACGATGTGAACGCGATCGTCGCGGCGTTCAACCGCGTGGGTGCCGAGAAGCAGGTGACGTTCGCGCTAACCGGCGAGCCTAGAGTGTCACCGCCGGTGTCACCGGTGTCGACAGCCCTCTATCGCGCCATGGACGAGTCGGCGATGGCGATGGTGCCGGGCACCACGGTCATCCCATTCATGTCCACCGGCGCCACCGATGGCGCCGCACTGCGCGCGAAAGGCATTCCGACCTACGGCATTCTGCCCATGCCACTGCCGATGGTGGACGAACTGCGCATGCACGGCGACAACGAACGCGTGCCCGTGCCGGCGTTGGGGTGGGCGACGGAGTTCTTGTATCGCACGCTGCAGCGCGTGACGAGCGCGGGGAGTGGCGTGGCGGTACCTTAGCGCGTTCGGCACGACTGCAACGGCTTTCACCACAAAGGCACAGAGGCACAAAGGGGGATAGCTGCAATGCACCCTTTGTGCCTCCGTGCCTTTGTGGTGAAAAGCAGTCACGAAATCCGCTCAAGCCGAGCCAGTCGTGCTTCGATGGATGACCGTCGGAACTCGGTTGACGTGGCATCGAGCACCGGGAGCGCAGCGTTCACACGCGTCTCGTGGGGCACGGAGCGTGGGGTGCCTGGCAAACTCCGGCGGGAGCTCCTTGATGGCCACGAGCCGATCAAACTGGACATCCCGCGCCAGATGCACCGCGCCCATGCCACCCCGGCCCGGCAGGCGGCTGATCTGATACCGACTGGCGAGACGCGCATGAATATCCGACACTTCGGTAGGCGTGGTCATCGCCCATCTGTTACCGGCGGGGCTACTGGTCGGCGAGCTGCATATCTCTGGAGTGAACGCGACGCATGATTCCAATTGACCTTGATGTGGTGACCGTCGAAAGCCTCGACGGTGCCCGCGCGATCATGGCGCTCGATGGCGGCCATGTGCTCTCATGGACACCGGCCGGGGAGACCGACGATCGCCTGTTTGTGAGCGAGCGCAGTACCTATGGCCCCGGCAAAGCCATCCGCGGTGGCATTCCGGTGATCTTTCCCCAGTTCGGCCCCTTTGGCGACCTGCCGCAGCACGGGTTCGCGCGCGTCAGCCGATTCACCGCAGAACCGATCGCGCACGATCCATCTCGTATGCGGCTCACGTTGCGCGACACCGACGCGACCCGGGCGTTGTGGCCGTTTCAGTTCGACCTTGAAATCGATGTGCACGTCGAAGCCCGGTCGCTGGCGCTCACCATGACGGTGCGCAACGTCGACATGGAGTACGCGGAATTCACGGCCGCTTTTCATCCGTACTTTGCCATGCGCCACGCCTACGCAGCGACAGTCGCTGGTCTCGCGGGGGGCAGCTATCGCGACGCCCTCCGTGACGGGGCAGTGGTAGACGAAGACGCGCCCGTCCTGGCGATCACCGGACCACTCGATCGCATCTACTTCGAGGCACCAGACCGGCTGGTCATTCACGATGGCGAGCGACAACTCATCATCGAGAAAACTGGATTCCCCGAGGCCGTCGTCTGGAATCCGGGCGTCGATGGCGTGCGATCACGCACGGACTTCGCCGACGGCGATGAGCAGCGCATGCTGTGTGTGGAAGCGGCGCGTATTGCCGTGCCGGTGCGATTGGCCCCAGGTGATGTGTGGTCCGCTACCCAGCGCATGACGGCCGGGTAGCGGACAGGACATCGCCCGACCGGTTACGGTGTCACGGGAATCTTTCGCGGAAACAGCGCGGGGCGATTGGCTGCGTGATACACGAATGAGGCGATCACGGCCGCGTTCAGCTTCATGTCTGCATCCTGCACGCGTTCGTACGTATCCATGTTGGAGTGGTGCGTGCGCGTCCCGTACTCGACCTCATCCTGAATGAACTGAAAGCCGGGCAGGCCG
>Ga0075152_10002870_pt1 | contig 12178 bp, 12 predicted proteins | sample JI61114C2DNA_FD_70964 | JGI IMG/M metagenome (GOLD analysis project Ga0075152, IMG submission 70964) | Wastewater effluent complex algal communities from Wisconsin, to seasonally profile nutrient transformation and Carbon sequestration -... | ecosystem: Engineered > WWTP > Effluent > Algae...
GGCGAAGACCCCGCGCAACTGCACCGGCGCATCGCGGGTTTGCTACATGCTGCCGGAGTTGAAAGGTTGATCGGTATCGGCCCCGGCATGCAGGAAAATGCTGCGCTTTTTCCGGAAGGCACAAGGTTCTTCCCGGATGCCGTTGCGTTGTTGCAAGCCTTTCCGGAACCACCGGTACAAGGCGCTGTAACATTGGTGAAAGGTGCGCGCAGCTTCGGCCTGGAGCGCGTGGTGGAGCGCTGGGAAGAGCGCACGCACGGCACAGTGATGGAAGTGGACCTGGAGGCGATGCGCCACAACCTGAACCACTACCGCGAACTGTGCGGACCACAGGTGCGGATCATGGCGATGGTGAAGGCGGGCGGCTACGGCAGCGGCGCTGTTGAGCTCGCGCGCTTCTTCGCGCATGAGCAGGTGGCATGGCTGGGCGTAGCCTACGCGGACGAGGGCATCGAGCTGCGCAGGCAAGGCATCCGCACGCCGGTGCTGGTAATGAATCCCGAGCCGGTGCCGATGGAAACGCTGCACCGCTATCGCCTGGAAACGGAGGTGTACGACCTGCGTTCACTGAAGTCCGCCGTGGATTTTGCTGCACACGTGCCGGATCCGCCACCGGTCCACATCAAGCTGGACACTGGCATGCACCGCCTAGGCTTTATGCCGAGCGAAGTGCCGGACATGCTGGAAGTGTTGCGCGGAACCAAGACATTGCGCGTAGCCTCCATCCTCTCCCACTTGGCCGCCAGCGAAGATCCGCAACACGACGTTTTCACGCGGGAACAGATCGCGCTTTTCCGTTCGCTTTCCGCAGCCGTTACGGACACGCTGGGATACTCGCCGTTGTTGCACATCGCAAATTCCGCAGGTGCCACGCGCTTTCCGGAAGCCCGGTTCGACATGGTACGGCTCGGCATCGGCCTGCACGGCATCGGCGCGAACGCGCAGGAAACCGCACAATTGCAACCCGTGGAAACGCTGCGCACAGTGATCGCGCAGATCAAGGAAATTCCAGCCGGGGACAGCATCAGCTACGGACGCAAGGTGCACGTTACGAAGGCGACACGCATCGCGGTGCTGCCCATCGGCTACGCGGACGGCTTGTCCCGCCGCTTAGGAGAAAGTCGTGGGCGCGTGTGGATCAACGGCAAGGAAGCGCGAACGGTCGGTGCCATCTGCATGGACATGTGCATGGTGGACGTAAGCGGCATCGCTTGCGCGGCCGGGGACGATGCCATCGTATTCAATGCAACGCACCCCGTGCAGGAATATGCTCGCGACCTGGGCACCATCGCCTACGAGGCGCTTACTTCGATCAGTCCGCGGGTGAAGCGGGTTTTTGTTCATGGTAGTTGATACCCTGCCGCACTACTTCCGCCAGTAGTCGTTGGCTGCCGCAACCGTTTGGAAATTCACGGCGATGACGTGCGATGCGGCGGTTAGGCTGTCCGCGTTTTCGGCGTAATCCGGCCGCATGCGCTTCCGCGCTTCATCGGAAGGTTGCGTGTCTTTCACGCCCATGCGCGCCATTTTTATCGCAAGCTCATAACCTTCTTGCGGTGTTTGGGTGATCTAGGTGGTAAGCCAGTGTTCTTTCAAAGGTAGAAGTAGAGATAGATGGAACTGGACGTAGCAGAGTTCCAAGAGCTTCGTCCACTCGGCAACCCCGGATTGGGCTCCTGGGCCGAGCGGATGCGCGCATGTTGTGAAAACGCAATGAAACGTTAATCACTCCAAACACTGAGCACTTGCGCAACTGCATGCATCATCTTCATGCCACCAACATGAAGAACATGCGCGTTGAAAACCTTCTTGCCCTTGTCTTTTTCGCCCCCTTCAGCTCCTGCACAGATGGCATTGAAACGGAAACAACTGCGGAATTGAACCATCCGGAAGCCCGCATGCACCGGGCAAAAGCAGAGAAAGGGCTGTTGGATTTCGATACTGTTCAACGCACCTGTGCATTGTACGTAGCGGTAAGGTCGCATGCCATCGAGGCATCCATCGGCTTTGGGCAGGAACTCGATGACGTGGCCATCCATTGGAACATGTGCCCCAGCGGGAACATGGTGGCCTGTGCCAAAGTGCCAACCGCGAATGGCGATTCGACGCTAACGGGTATTCCCTTTCCGTATTGAGGGCTGATACGGAGTGCCTTATAGGAAATATGCGAGCTGATGGCAGCATTCAACCGGCCAGATTACCTCGCCACCCCTATTTTTCGCCCATGTCCATGCTCGGCTTCCGTCCGCGGTTCAAATTCGAGTCGCCTTTGTCCGCCACGGACATTGTGCAGCGCATCCAACACAAGGTGGAATCCAATAACCCGGCGAAGCTTTGGCAGAACAACGCCCACTACCACATCACACTGCGCTTCCCCACGGAGGATGCGCACACGTGGACACCGCAACTGGATCTCAACTTGGAAGAAATTCCCGAAGGTGGTAGCACGGTGCGCTGCCTCATCGGCCCGGCCTCCAACGTGTGGATGCTTTTCGCAGGGGGCTACTTGGCGCTGTCGCTGTTGGGATTGACCGGGCTTACACTTGGCTTTGCCCAACTTTCATTGAACAACACGGCATGGGGTTTCTGGGCCGTTCCCGTTGCCGTTGTCGGCATCGCGGTAATGGTGTACTTGGCCTACACCGGCCAGCGCCGCGCCCACGACGACATGCGCACGTTGAAGGAATTCGTGGACGGTGCTTTGGGGTGTGATTGCTTCAAGGTGGCGATGGAGCAGGCCGCGTAACGATCAACGCCAAAGCAGCCGATCCGTGCAACAAGCTGGTCGCGCCGACGGTCTTCGTGAAATCCAGCTATTGAAGACACGCCCGCTTCACTCACTTATTTGAATGGATCCCGAACATGTTTCCTTCGGTATCCATGGCAAGCACCATAAAGCCGAACTCCGCTATCGACTGTTTCGATTGAAAGATTTTGCCGCCGGCCTTTTCCACACGGCCCTCTTCCGTTGCGCAATCGTCACTGCGGAAATAAACGATGGTGCCTCCACCGCCTGCCTTGAAGCCTTCCATCCGCACCAGCGCCCCTGCGGCGCCATCGCCATCCATCACCATGGGAAAAGAGACCATCTCCATGTTCGCCTCAATAGTGTCCGGCGTTGCCATGGATTCCAATTGTAGACCGAGAACAGTTTCATAGAATTTCTTGGCACGTGGCATGTCATCCACATAGATCTCGAACCAAACGACGGGGTTTTTCGCTTTCATTTTCGCTTGTGTTTTAGTGAACGTGTTCGTCTTTTTGCTCTACTACGGCGAGGTTGTTGATGATCCTCCATTGGTCATCCTTGTCCAGGACCAAGGAGTTGTAGGAAACGAAATCGAATGCGCTGCTCTGTATACGCAGCTTCACCGACGCGATCTTGCCGCTACGGTCCACCTGTTCGATCTGCATCTCCCGTGGAACGCCTCCGAATTCACCACTGCGGATCTTTTCAAGATAAGCCTTCTTGTCGAATACGGTCAACCCGGCAGCGCCCATGTAGCCGTTGTTGGTCACCCTGAAGTCCGCGTGCAGCACCTGGTCCAGCAATTCCACATCGCTGTTGTCCCCTCCATTTATACCAATTCGCCCTACAAAATAGCCCAATCTACTCGCCCTTTTTCACCCGAACTTCTCCAAAATCGTGGTTCCGTAGCTATGGCTACGCAACCACAATTTTGTATCGCTCGAATAAAAAATGACTTCGCATCTGCGGGCTCTCTTGTAGTGCGAAATGGTATTACGAAGTCAACTATGGCCTGTTCCACTTTTTTGGTGTCGCTCATAGTGTGCCGGAGTTTACTGATCGTGTCCATTTCCTATTCCGATTTGGCATACGGACAAACATAGGCCCGGAAGTGCGATCGACTGAACGCACGCGCCTGCCTGTGGAAGGTGTGTTCGGCTCTTTGCGGACGCGCGCGTTGGGGACACGTGAGCGAGTGCGAGGGTTGGGTGGACAAGGTGGACACTGTGGCCACACAGTGTCCACCCCGTCCACCTGAGCTAACGGACCGCGCTGATGCATTTGCTCGGCCTTTTGCGGACGCACTTGAGGAGGCACTTGCGAACACAAGTACGACCGCACGCGCTCGGCTTTTTGCCGAGCCTGCGTGCCGTAGGTATGTGCGTTCTGCATAGGGCCTCCGGCCCGCCTTAAGCGCTGAAGCTTTTGAAACGAGACGGGCCAGAGGCCCTACACTGACTGCCACCTTCCTACGGTAGGCAGGCTCGGCAACCCCGGATGAGGCTCCGGGGCCGAGCGGCTGCCCGCGTTGGGACACGCGAGCCTGTGCGGGGGGCCTATCATCCCTCACGCGGAATTCCATTTGCCGTCCGTTCCGCAATCATACGGTTGAGATCCTCAATCGGATAACCCTTGACCAAGTTGCGATTCCTATCGAACTCAGGGTCGATAATGGGAGACATCTTATCCGCAAAAAATTTTCGCAAATAGCCATCAAAGTCCTGGTCCGATTTGATGATTTTTAGTTCGATGCCATCGAAAGTCACTCCAACAGTGCTCCAGTTAGCGAGTAAGGCTTTGAGCTTGAGCGGATCGGAGATAAGTGGAACAACATTGCCGAGATTAACAATCTCCTCCTCTTCGGCCCCTCGCAGAAAACACAGCGGGGCATAGTAGCTAAAATCATTATCGAATGATTGGGCAACAAGCTTGCTGTACTTAACGACTTCGGCTTTCTGTATCTCCAACGCATCTTCCTCCGCTCCCTTGATAGTCAAGAGCACAGAGTATTGGCCATACGTCTGTTTCACCGAAGTATGGCATAAGGGGTCCTTCCTCTCTGAGGCCTTGACTAGCTCATTATTTAATTCTGCTACATATTCCTCCGCGACTTGCTTGTTCATGCGCTGAACCTTCCCCCGATTTTTTGCATAAGTGACAGAGCTATCCACATGAACAAACTTCACACAATAGCTGTACTCAGCATCATATTCTACGTCAGATGACCAGCCAATGCATGGAATCCCCTTATTGCCCATTTGTGGGGATGCTCTAAGGTTGTTCAGCATGCCTTGGCCATTCATAAGCAGCCTGACCCAAAGTCGAAAGTCGAAGCCGTCAAGTTCATCCCTTTCAGAACTTGGTATCTGAGCCAATCCAATTATGCGGTCGATAGGTCGGATGCACCCCTCATGAACTAGACCAACTGCCGCTATTGTATCGCGGTCTTCAATCTCCACTATGTGGGCACTTGGTCCGCTAGTGACTCTGCCGCAGTGTAGGCAGTTCCTAGGCTGATGATTGGATTTGATGAGATCGGCAAGATGTGCACGATGCAATTGTGCGCACGGTGTAGTGTCCAAATTATCAGTCCCATTAGCGGAAATAAGCGGAATCTTCTTGTCTTTAAACAATTCATCATGCTCTTTCAGGTACCTCTCAAGGCCAGCGAAGGTTGCGAAGCGACGAAGGACTTTCCACTCATCACCACTGGGTATCCGGACCTTGTCCTCATAGAAGACGCTTTTGATTTGGCAGTCATCCCTGAAGCGATGCAATTCGACTATCATGTAGTCCGCTGAATCGAAGAGTGATTGGATGAAGAGCACCTCTCTAGCAACGGAGTAGTCACCTCCGCCAAGTTTTTCATCCTCTTTCAGGAGCGTATTGAGAAGGTCTATCGTCGGTATAGTTGCCGTTTCACGTCGGTATCGGTCAAGGATGCTGTCCAGCATGGCAGCATCAATTGAAAGTCGCTGTGCGGAATAGGTCAAGCTGTTCGTGACTAGCAGCGAAAAAATCAAATGAGGTTGGTGGAAACCTCGAGACTTAAGCAGCATGAGGCAAGCGCCTTCAAACGGATGCCCTGACTCAATGTCTATGACAGCCACGATGCAACGTTTCGCAAATTGTTGAAACAAGATCTTATCGGGCTTGGTCTCAGTGAGGGCTTCATAGCTTCTGTCGAAGACTTTCCTGAAGGTGTTTAAAGTCTCAGTCTCAGACTTCGTAAGTGGGTTGTTGTCGAAGGCTTGTGAATTCAACCGCACCGCGAAAAGGAGTTTTCGAAGATCCCCGATAATCTTACTTGATGACGAACTCTGGGTTACGAGTAAAAGATGGTCCCGCCCCGTGGGTGTTTTAATGAATTCCTCAACGAATTGAAGAACCGTCTTCACGAAAGGGCTTTCGGGCTTTTCGGATAGACTGACGTATGTCTTCACCTGCACGAAGACCTTTCGACCATTCTCGCAGATGAGACTTAGGTCGTCAATGCAACTTGACGTTTCGTACGATACAGTCCATGGGATGAGTTCTTCCTCGATGCCGCTCAAGTTGAAAGACACACTGAATCGCGCATACTGATGTACAAGGAACCAAGCGGCTACTCTCTGTTGATAGTCAATCCCGGCATTTGTCGCTTGACCTCCGCTCATTGTTCTTCAACGCATCAAAGCAACCATGCCCTAGACAGCTCCGCCGGGGCACTCAGTGGTAACACCAACCCAAAGTCTCACTTACGTGAAACCCTGCGGCTGTTCTCATTCAGTAAAACTAAACCTATGCCCCACACATCTCACACCCCTCCGGATCATCCAATGAGCAAGCGATCTCCGCTTGTGCTTGGCTGCTCATGGTAACCGAGACAGCCTGCGCGGCGGCCACGGATTCCGCGGTGCGCTCCAATGCAGGCTGCGCTGTTTTCTCAGTAACCTCAGCAGGTTGCGCCAACTTGCTCTTGTCCAGCGTGAACTTAATAGCGTCGGTGGCGGCCTTGGTGCGGAGGTAGTACATGCCGGTCTTCAGGCCGCTCTTCCAGCTGTGGAAGTGCATGCTGGTGAGCTTGGCGAAGTTCACGTTCTCCATGAAGACGTTGAGGCTCTGGCTCTGGCAGATGTAGGCCCCGCGGTCGGCGCTCATGTCAATGATGGTCTTCTGGCTGATCTCCCACGCGGTCTTGTAGAGCTCCTTGAGGTTCTGCGGGATCTCCTGGATGTGCTGCACGCTGCCGTTGCCCTGGATGATCTGGTTCTTCATCTCCTCGCTCCAGAGGCCGAGCTTCACCAGGTCGCGCAGCAGATACTTGTTCACCACGATGAATTCGCCGCTGAGCACGCGCCGCGTGTAGAGGTTGCTGGTGTAGGGCTCGAAGCATTCATTGTTGCCGAGGATCTGCGCGGTGCTGGCCGTGGGCATCGGGGCCACCAAAAGGCTGTTGCGGATGCCGTGCTGCTTGATCTCGTCGCGCAGGATGTCCCATTCCCAGCGGTCGCTCGGCTTCACGCCCCACATGTCGAACTGCAGGATGCCTTTGCTGGCGGGGCTTCCGGGATAGGTCTCGTAATGGCCTTCCTCCTTCGCGAGCTCCTTGCTGGCGGTGAGGGCGGCGTAGTAGATGGTCTCGAAGATCTCGCGGTTGAGCACCTTGGCCTCCACGCTCTCGAAGGGATGGCGCATGAGGATGAAGGCGTCCGCGAGGCCCTGCACGCCGATGCCGATGGGGCGGTGGCGCATGTTGCTGCGGCGCGCCTCGGGCACGGGGTAGTAGTTCTGGTCGATCACCCGGTTGAGGTTCTTCGTGAGTTCCACGGTGATCTCGAACAGCTTTTGGTGGTTGAACTTGCCCTTCTCCACGAACTTCGGCAGGGCGATGGAGCCGAGGTTGCACACGGCCACTTCATCGGGCGCGGTGTACTCGATGATCTCGGTGCAGAGGTTGCTGCTCTTGATGGTGCCGAGGTTTTGCTGGTTGCTCTTGCCGTTGGCGCTGTCCTTGAAGAGGATGTAGGGCGTGCCGGTCTCGATCTGGCTTTCGAGGATCTTGAACCAGAGGTCCTGCGCCTTCATGGTCTTGCGGCCCTTGCCTTCGCTCTCGTACTTTTCGTAGAGTTCCTCGAATTTCGGTCCCCAGTTGTCGCCGAGGCCGGGGCATTCGTTGGGGCACATCAACGTCCAGTCGCCGTTCTGCTCCACGCGTTTCATGAAGAGGTCCGGGACCCACATGGCGTAGAAGAGGTCGCGGGCGCGCATTTCCTCTTTGCCGTGGTTCTTCTTCAGCTCCAGGAAGTCCTCCACGTCGGCATGCCACGGCTCCAAGTAAATGGCGAAGCTGCCCTTGCGCTTTCCGCCGCCTTGGTCCACGTAGCGGGCGGTGTCGTTGAAGACGCGCAGCATGGGGACGATGCCGTTGCTGGTGCCGTTGGTGCCTTTGATGTAGCTGCCTTTCGCGCGCAGGTTGTGGATGCTGAGGCCGATGCCGCCGGCGCTCTGGCTGATCTGCGCGCACTGCTTCAGCGTGTCGTAGATGCCGTTGATGCTGTCGTCCTTCAGTTGCAGCAGGAAGCAGCTGCTCATCTGCGGCTTCGGGCTGCCTGCGTTGAAGAGCGTGGGCGTGGCGTGGGTGTACCAGCCCTGGCTCATGCTGTTGTAGGTATCGATGGCGGCCTCGAGGTCGCTTTTGTGGATGCCTACGGCCACGCGCATCAGCATGTGCTGCGGGCGCTCGGTCACTTGGCCGTTCAGCTTCAGCAGGTAGCCGCGCTCCAGCGTTTTGAAGCCGAAGAAGTCGTAGCGGAAATCACGGTCATAGATGATGGCGCTATCGAGCGTCTCGGCGTTCTTCTGGATCAGCTCGTGTACATCGTCGGCGAGCAGGGGCGCGCGTTCGCCGGTCTTCGGGTCGATGTAGTCGTAGAGGTCCTTCATGGTTTCGCTGAAGGACTTCTTGGTGTTCTTGTGCAGGTTGCTCACGGCGATGCGGCTGGCGAGCTGCGCATAGTCGGGGTGGCGCACCGTCATGGTTGCGGCGACCTCGGCGGTGAGGTTGTCCAGCACGGTGGTGGTAACGCCGTCGTAGATGCCGTCGATCACCTTGAGGGTGACCTGTGTGGCGTCCACGATGGGGTCCAGCCCGTAGCAGAGCTTCTTCACCCGTGCGGTGATCTTGTCGAATTTCACTGCCTCCCGGCGTCCGTCGCGTTTGATTACGTACATGCTTCTTTACTTTTTACGGCGGATGATCCTCCGCCCTTCCCGGCTCCCGCCGGATGATGGGTTTTACGTCTCTTTTCTGGTCCCCAAGATCACACGTCTTGGGTCCTGTTGTCGGTCTATCGGTCGGCAGTTCTTCAACGGCCGGTTGTTAGTTAGGCTGAGAATTCGTCCTATTTCCGGCGCCTGTTGCAATGCGCAGGAGCCGCATAAGACATAGGACAACCAGCATAGGACATCCTAAAAGTCAGCGTCCAAGGAAAACTTGTTGCCCTCCTTGTTGGTGTTCATCACGCCGGCCTTTTGGTATTCGCCCACGCGCTTCTCGAAGAAGTTGGTCTTCCCTTGCAGGCTGATCATCTCCATGAAGTCGAACGGGTTGGTGGCGTTGTACACCTTCTCGTTACCCAGCTCCACCAGCAGGCGGTCGGCCACGAATTCGATGTACTGCTGCATCAGTTTGGCGTTCATGCCAATGAGGTTCACCGGCAGCGCGTCGGTCACGAATTCCTTCTCGATCTCCACCGCGTCGGTGATGATCTTCTCCACGGTCTTCTTGCTCAGCTTGCCCTTGAGGTGCTTGGTGTAGAGCAGGCAGGCGAAGTCGCAATGCAGGCCTTCGTCGCGGCTGATCAGCTCGTTGCTGAAGGTGAGGCCGGGCATCAGGCCGCGCTTCTTCAACCAGAACAGGCTGCAGAAGCTGCCGCTGAAGAAGATGCCTTCCACGGCGGCAAAGGCCACTAAGCGCTCCGCGAAGTTGCCCGTATCGATCCAGCTCAATGCCCAGTCGGCTTTCTTCTTCACGCAGTCCATGGTGTCGATGGCGCGGAATAGCTTGTCCTTCTCGAAGGTGTCCTTGATGTAGGTGTCGATCAGCAAGCTGTACGTCTCGCTGTGGATGTTCTCGATGGCGATCTGGAAGCCGTAGAAAAAGCGCGCCTCGGTGTATTGCACTTCGTGCAGAAAATTCTCCGCGAGGTTCTCGTTCACAATGCCGTCGCTGGCGGCGAAGAAGGCGAGCACGTGCTTGATGAAGAAGCGCTCGTCCTCGTTCAGCTTGTCGCTCCAATCCACGAGGTCGGCGCTCATGTCGATCTCCTCGGCGGTCCAAAAGCTGGCCTCGTGCTTTTTGTAAAACTGCCAGATGTCGTTGTGCTGGATGGGGAAGAGCACAAAGCGGTCCTTGTTCTCCATCAGCAGCGGCTCGTTGGAAAAAGCATCGGCAGTAAGTTGCTTGTCCATGGAGAGCTGTGCTTTTTCGGCGACCGGCTTGGCGTCTTGTTCGGGCATGATCTGAGGAAGGCTTATGGAATGAACGTTGTGCTGTTGTGAAATGTGCGCGGCGGTTTCGGCGGATCGAAAAATTGGTCGACGAACGGCCATCCTTCGTGGACAAAGGTGGCCCTTGGTTCGGCGGAAGGCGGGCAACTTTATCCCAAGTTTTTAACATGGACCGCTAAGGCGCGTGGATCTTGGGAAGGATCCATTTCCCGAAGTTGCAAGCGGAATTTTTCACGATCCATCAACGATCGGGAAATGCGTTGCGGGGCGCGGCGGATATGCGGCGCGCTGGATGGAAGTGGCGCTGGTGGCGGGTTTTCGCGCAAGCGATGAGGTTGTTCACGAGTTTGAGCTTGAGGTCGATCCAACGCAATGCACGTCCACGGCTTATCGATCAGCCTCCTCCTGTGTGCTCACTGTGCCGTTGTGTCGGATCCTTCTCCTTGAGCCACTCTGCATAGATCACCTCCAACTCCGCGTACCACTCCGCGCCGTACACGCGTGTCAACGCTCCTTTCAGGAAACGGAACACCGGCACGTCCAGTTTCGCACCGCAGGCACAGGCGGGTGAGCAGATGTCCCAGGTGTTGTAGTTCAGGCCGTCGTGGTACTTCAATTTCTCCACGCGGATCGGATACAAGTGGCAGCTCTTGGGTTTATTGAACGGGATCACCCCATCGTTGAACGCTTGCTCGATGCCGCACATCCAAATGCCCTTTCTGTCCTTTTTCGCGTAAACGCACTCGGCATATTCCTGCACGATCGGCGTAACGAGCTCGCCGTCCATGTCCACCACGGTTTTGGCACCTTGGTCCTTCACCGCCTTCTTGCCGCGCTGGGTCATGTAAGGCTCAATGGCATCGTAGTGCTTCGCGATCAGCTTCGCTTCCTCCGGCTCCAACGGCGCGCCGCTGTCGCCTATCTCGCAACACGCACCCTTGCAGGCGTTGAGGTCGCAGACGAAACGTTTCTCGAAGAGCTCTTCGCTGATGAGGGTGCCACGGTGTTCGATCATTTTGCAAAACTACAGCCTCAAGCCATAAGCTGTAAGCTGTAAGCCATAAGCCTCAAGCTTTGCAATTGTGACTTACAGCTTAAGGCTTGAAGCTTGAAGCTCATCGAATCAGCGACACCTTCTATCTTCCCCAAAAACCAACCCATGAAAGACTACAAGAAACTCCTGATCTGGCAGAAGGCAATGAACATGACCGACCTCGTTTTCGACATGTACGAGGAGCAACCTTGGCAGAAAGTGGCGGAATTGAAAGGTCAATCAACACGGGCTGCCATATCCATTGTGTCCAACATCGCCGAAGGCAACTCGCGCCGCAGCGAGAAGGACAAGTATCGTTTCATGGAATACGCCTTGGGTTCCGCATTCGAACTGGAGACCCAAACCCTCGTGCTTCAACGCAGAAAATGGGCACCGATAAAAGAAGCTGAACAGATCCTTCAGGCAGTGGAAGAACAACAACGGTGCTCCAAGGATTCATGTCCAAGCTGAAGGTTTAGCCTCCGAGGTCAAGCTTGTGGCTTGGAGCTTGCAGCCTGTTCCCCATCTTTGCCGCCGCGCCACGTCAAAGCATTCCAAGACGTAGACGCTTTAAGAAAATGAGCAACCAGGAAGACCGCCTTAAAACCCTTATCGGCCACGCCAAAGAATACGGCTTCGTGTTCCAGAGCAGCGAGATCTACGACGGCCTTAGCGCCACCTACGACTACGGCCCTTACGGCGTTGAGTTGAAGAACAACATCCGCCGCTACTGGTGGGAGGCCATGACCAAGCTCAACGAGAACATCGTGGGTCTGGACGCCGCTATCTTCATGCACCCCACTGTGTGGAAGGCCAGCGGCCACGTGGATGCTTTCAACGACCCGTTGATCGACAACAAGGACAGCAAAAAGCGCTACCGTGCCGACGTGCTGCTGGAGGAGCAC
>Ga0075152_10002872_pt1 | contig 12176 bp, 8 predicted proteins | sample JI61114C2DNA_FD_70964 | JGI IMG/M metagenome (GOLD analysis project Ga0075152, IMG submission 70964) | Wastewater effluent complex algal communities from Wisconsin, to seasonally profile nutrient transformation and Carbon sequestration -... | ecosystem: Engineered > WWTP > Effluent > Algae...
GCACCACTGTTACATTCGGACGTTGGACTTTTTCGTAGTACGAAGGAGAGTAGATCAGGCGCTTGCAGGCGGCGCGATAATCGGGGCGCAGCTTTTCACGCAACAGCGAATCGCTGACCGACGTTTCGAGATGATCCCTGACAATCGTCTCGATCATCACCATCGCGTCGGAGTCGGGATTGATAATGGCATCGTTGAAACGCCTGACATTGGCGATGTATTCGGGGTCATAGCGGATCGCGTCGATCGCCTCCGGATCGCTGCGGAAGCGCTGCCTGTCCTCGGGCGACCAGGCGAAATCCTGTACCGGCATGATCCATTGCGGCGAGCGCTGGAAATGCTGGACATGGCCTGCCACGTCCGCGAGCGCGGAGACGAGCTGGACACCGGTCGAGCCGTTGCCGATCACCGAAACCCGCTTGCCCGCCAGGTCGATCCCGTCCGGCCACTGGGCCGAATGGAAGCAGTCCCCGGCGAAGCTCTCCAGCCCCGCAATCTCGGGGAAACGGGGATAGTGCAGCACACCGGTCGCCGCGATCAGCACATCGCCCCGGCAAGTCTCGCCGCTGCGTGTTTGTGCGGTCCAGCCGCCGTCGATCCAGCGGGTGGACACGACGTCCTGCCCGAAGCGAATATGGTCGCGCAGGCCGAAACGGTCGGTGACGCCGCGGAAGTAATCCAGAATCTCGCTCCCGCTGGCAAAGTAGCGGCTCCAGTCGGGGTTCGGCGCAAAGGAATAGGTATAGGCATGGGCCGGGACATCGCAGGTCAGGCCAAGATAGCGGTTCTCCCGCCAGGTGCCGCCAATCTCGTCACCCTTTTCCAGCACGACTACCTCATCGCCGCGCTCAATCAGGCGGATTGCAGCAAGCAGGCCGGCCATTCCTGCGCCGACGACGATCGCCTTCAGTGGCCTCGCCCCGCTCATCGCCCGCCCCTTTGCGCTGCCGGGCCACCGCCAAGCACGGCCGCATCGTACCGGATTTCACGGCGGGCCATGGCCTCCCACAGGAAGGGGAAGCCCAGATCGTCCGACATCTGGGCTACGCGCAGCGTCTCCGGATCGCTGACAGGCTGGCCGCCGCCGAGCGCTTCGACCTGCCAGGCGAGCCGGCAGCGGTGCTCCAGCGTGATGGCGCGAAGATGAGCCTGACGAATATCCTTGGCAACGATGAAGACGCCGTGATTCCTCAGGACCGCCCATTTGGCTTCGCCCAGCGCCGCAGCGGCGGCCTCGGCCTGTGAAGCACCGTCGACGGTTCCGGCATACTCGTCGTAAAGCACCGGATCGCCCTCTACCTGGCCCGAGGTCTGATCATAGACTGGCGGGATCCGACCTGCCCCGGCCCAGACGGAACCCCAGCGCGGATGGTTGTGGATGGCAACTTGCAGATCGTGGCGGCGCCGGTGCACCGCAAGATGAAGGCCGATCGCCGGGGTCACGTTCCATTCCCCCTCTATCACCGCGCCTTCACCATCGACCCGGATGATGTCAGCGGCGGTCAGTTCGTCCCAGGTCAGCTCCCACGGATTGACCAGGAAGCTGCCGTCTTTTTGGGCTACGGTGATATGCCCGGCGATGTGATCGTCATAACCTTCGCGATGGAGCATACGGCACAGCAGGGCGAGCTCCTGCTGCGGCGAGAGTTCGGGCAACAGCGGATAGCGGCCGGGGTGCGGCGCCAGCTTTTCGAGGATTGGATTGCTGCGGATCGGAGTGTTCATGGCATAGTCCTCTGGATCAGTTCCACTGCGCCGAGGCGGTGGCGGTATCCGCCCGTTCGGCGCCCTTGATGCCCAGCGCCTCGCGCGCCGCTTCGGGAGTAAGGTCGAACACGTCCTCGAAGCGCATCATGAAGATCGGTGCGGACTGCCGCCCGACGCGCGACCCGCGCTCAAGGGCATCCAGCGTGGTCAGCCAGGTCTGCGGATAATGAAGCACGGCGCGCGTGATGATCCGGGTCGAGCCAAGGATCGAGAAGGCAGAAAGCTCGCCCGCCAGTTCCGGGGACAGATGGACGAACAGGTTCGTCAGCCGCATGTAGTAAGGGACCAGTTCGCCAATGAAATCGAAGCCGCCGCCACCAAGGATGTGTTCCAGATCGTGGGTCTGGCCGGCGCGCAGCTGGAAATACTCGAAATCGTTGCGCGGCACGAAAGGGGGGACGATGTTCACGTCGAGGGCATTGTCGGTCAGCTGGGCATAGAAGATACCGCCTACCGTTTCGGGCGCGTACTGCTTCAAATCCTCCAGCGTGAAGCTGGAAGAAAAACCCTCCCGAAACCAGGCATCGAGATCGGGATTGTTGGCCCGTTCAGCGGCAAAGAGCGCGTTGATATGCTCTATGTCTTGAACCTCGCGGAGGATCTGCACCAGCTGGATTGAGTCAGACGGGGTGGGCACGTCTGGGCCGTTGCGGCGCAGCAGATGCGTCGCCACCCAGTCGCGGACCCGCGCATCATTGAGGTACTTCGATGAGCTGACCAGAACGCTGCTTTCAGTTGCGACACTCTTGATGCCCTTCATAAGATAGGAATAGTCGGCCATGTCACTCTCCTGATTTCGAAGCTTGGCTATTGAGGGAAGCGGCCAGGGTGGCCGGAACCAGAACCGGGAAGCGCAGCAGCATCTGGGCCATGCCCTTTGCTGCAGGATCGAGCCGGGTACTGGCGTTGATCCCGCCAGGCAGTGCACCGTCAATCACGAAGTTGAGCGCATGAACGCCGGGAACGTTATAGTTGCGAACCACAGGCTTCTGTCCATTCTGCCCAAGATGCCAATACCATTCGCTCACCGCTTCAGGCGTCAATGCTGCCCTTAGAAAGGGAAGCCATTCGGGCTGACGGGCAATGACAGCCACGTTGAATAATTGCCCTTTGTCGCCGCTGCGCGCCCAGGCCAGTTGGACGAGATCGACCTCAACTGGGTCCGTCAGCAGCAGCGGGGCCAGTGCCGACCTGGCCACAGCGGCTGGTGTAGCCAGGGGCTGACCCTTTGCGATCGGCACTTCGCAGGTCGTGCCGCCAATCGTCATGGTCGCGGCGGTTGCCCGCTTGTTGATCAGGAACAGGAAGGTGCTGGTCAGTGGCATGACATGGGTAGCAAGATTGATCGACGTACCGACCGCCATGCCCGAGATTCCGGCCCATTGCTCGCGCGCGAAGATTGCCGCGCCTTCCTGGTCGGGGTGATCGACCACCAGCTTGCAAATCACTTTGCGTGTGCCAGCTGTCCGCGCGTGCGCACCGAAACTCTGTTCGGCACCGATCATCACTGTCTCGGTGAGGGCAAAATCGGGTAGGTTGCGGGCGCGGAGCAGCACCTTTGACCGGGCGAACAGTGCTTGGGCTTGTCGTTCCGCTTTTTCCTGGGCGTCTTCGCCAATGATCGGCTGATAGGCAATGGCGCGCCAGCCCTTGTCGAAAGTGATGCAGACCTTGTAGCTGTCGGTTGGCGCACGCCCCTTTGCCCCGCTAATGCGGACCCGATCTGGAGTGAGCTGTTCCAGCTTGACCGCGCTGAAATCGCAGCGGACGTCAGCAACGATATAGTCGGAGGGATCGTCGACTTCGTACAACAGTTGTTCGGCAACTGTGCCAATCGAAACGAGACCGCCGGTTCCTTGGGGCTTGGTAATCACCAGCGTTCCGTCGGCATGGCATTCACCGATCGGATAGCCGATGTTGGCCCAGTCTGGCACCTCGCGCCAATCGGTGAAGGTCCCGCCCGTTACTTGAGCTCCGCATTCGAGCAGATGACCGGCTAGCGTGCCAGCTGCCAGCAGATCGTGATTGTCGGACGTCCACTGGAATTCGTGGATCAGCGGGCCCAGCACCACGGCGCTATCGACAATGCGCCCCGTGACGACAATGTCGGCACCAGCCGCCAGTGCAGCGGCAATCGGGAAGGCGCCAAGATAGGCATTGGCGCTGATGACGCGGTCGGGAAAAGGGGCGCCGTCGAACATGTCGCAGTGACCGGCTGCTCGCAGTTCTGTGATACGGTCGCGCAGGTCATCCCCCTCGACAAAGGCAACGGTAAGCGAAAGCCCTTGTTCGGCGATCAAGGCTTCAAGCGCCGCAGCAAGTCCCGAAGGATTAACCCCGCCGGCATTGGCGACGACTTTCACTCCCTGTGCGGCGATTTCGTGCAGATGAGGGCCGACATGAACCGTGAGGAAATCAGTGCCGAACCCAGCCGCAGGATTTGCGGCCTGCATTCTGCCGAAGATCCCCATCGATCCTTCGGCCAGATAGTCGAAAACTAAATAGTCGAGATCACCGGCTTCAAGCAGTTGTGGCACCGAGAGTGCGGTGTCCGAGAACGAAGCGGTCGCGCCGCCGATCCGGACAATCTCCTTGCGCGCGGTATTCTCATCCATGGCCCGTCCTCTCCTGATGAGGATCGTGGCTAACAGGATCAATTGCCTTTAACTGTCACCATCGTTACAATCTGCCTATGCAGGCAGACGATCGGTCATTGGCATTCGAAGCACTTCGGCATGCCGTCTGGCTGCAGGGCTATCCTGACGATCTGGTTCACAGACTGGTTGGCGAAGGCCGCCTGGTTCGGCTCAACGTCGGCGAATGGGCCCAGGCCGAGGGTGATGATCGACCGGGTCTGTCGGTAGTCATTTCTGGCCTGCTCCATTCCTATTGCGCAGCGCCCGGCGATCGCGAGGTCCTGATCGGTCTCGTCGGGCCTAGTTCGGTGATCGGCCACGCGACGCGCTATAGCGGGGGTCCACGCCTGGTGACCGCTGTTTGTGTCGAACCCAGCACCTTTCTCGAACTGTCGGAGGAGGCCCTCGACCGGATTGGCTCGCAGGCTCCCCATATCTGGCAAGCGATGGCAGGATTTGCCTATGCGCATATGCGCAGTGCAGTGAGGATGGCGGCCGAGGTCATTTCGTTGCGCCCGCGCGAGAGAATTGCCGCCCGGTTGTTGGCCTTCCACGATCATATCCAGACCACAGACCGGCATGTCATCAAAGTCAGCCAGGAATTGTTGGGAGAAATGATGGGCCTGACACGCAAGACCATCAACCACCACCTTTCGAACTTCGAAGATGCCGGGTTGATCAAGGTTGGATATGGAAAGATTGAGCTTGCCGACATAGCAGGCTTGAAAATGATTGCTGACAAGGTGGCTTGAACCAATGCAAGTTGGCAGTTGCCGTGCTTTCTCTCACGCCTAAGTCTGCTGCCGCTGACAAAGCCGAAGTTCAGCAGCTTTGGTCGACTTGCCAAAACCGGTCGTTGGTTCATGTTAATCTTGGAAGTGGCAAAGGGTACAGTCAGAGACTGTCTGCATTTAGGGTCGGAAGCGAGATTAGCGGACCTCACTAAACTCAACTCAGAAGTGCTATAATCTTGAAGACGATGCAACCAATCTCGATGTAAGGCTGAACTCAGGGCCACGCAGCAAGCTTATCGCGATCGGCGCTCGGGAAGGCTGAAGGTCACGTCATGAGGTTCATTGCTGAGGGCCCCGATCTTCCAGACGATTTGCTCGACGCTAGGGACGAAGGTCAGGTTATTTTCTTTTGCGGAGCGGGGGTCTCTCGCGCCGAAGCAGGTGGTCCGAGCTTTCGCGAACTCGCTGACCGCGTAGTCACATCACTGGGCTCGTCGCGCCACTCCCCGGCCCGTCAATTGCTTGAGCTCTCGGAAAAGATCGTGCCGATCCCCGGGGTCGGGGGCATTCCGCCCGCCGATCGCATCTTCGCAATGCTGGAGCAGGAATTTCCCGTTGCCGATGTGCGCCGCGCAGTCGCGGCTGCATTGCGGCCCAAGCCAAATGCAGGACTGGGACCGCATGCCTCACTCGTCGACCTGTCGCGTGGACCGGACGGCGTTGTGCGCCTCGTCACCACGAACTTCGACCGCGTTTTCGAGCAGGTAGACCAGACCCTTGCGGCAATCACCCCGCCCGAACTCCCTGATCCCGCGCGCGCAGGCGCGCTGCGCGGGATTATCCATCTCCACGGCAAGGTATCGCACGACTATACAGTCCAGGAGGGGCCGGAGTTCGTCCTGTCATCGGCCGATTTCGGGCGTGCCTATCTGGCCGATGGCTGGGCCACCACATTCATGCGCGCGCTGATGAACCGCTATCGCATCGTCTTCGTCGGCTACTCGGCGGACGATCCGCCGATCCAGTATCTGCTCGAGGCGTTGCAGCCGAGCATTGCACCTGGTCAGCTCTACGCCTTGCAGGAGGGCGAGACTTCCTACGCTTCCGGCCTATGGCGGCACAAAGGTGTCACCGCGATACCCTTCAACGGCTTTGAATCACTATGGCAGACGCTTGCAGCTTGGGCTGAACGCGCACGCGATCCGGACGCCTGGCGCAAGCGCATCGCCGGGATGGCATTGCGCGGGCCGCGCGATCTCCAGCCGCACGAGCGCGGTCAGGTCGCACATCTGGTGAGCTCCCCGGTCGGTGCGACGATTTTCGCGGAACATGATCCCGCGCCGCCTGCGGAATGGCTCTGCGCCTTCGACCCTTACATCCGGTTCGACCGGCGCCGCGCCAAAAGCTGGCGTGACCCAGAGCCCGATCGCTTCGATCCTTTCGTCAACTACGGTCTCGATGGCGAGACCCCGCCGAGCCGGGAGGAGGAGGATCAGCGCCCCGGACAAGCAGCGGTTCCGGTCGATAGCTGGTCGGCGCTCGAGGCCGCGCCCGGCGAGCGTCCCGGCGGCCGCAACCAGATCCGGCGTTCCCTGCGCGGGCCAGGCGCCATCGCGCCCGCGCAGCTCCCCGCTAGGCTTTCACGCCTCGCATGGTGGATCGGCAAGGTCGCCACCGATCCGATCGCGATCTGGTGGGCGTCGGGCCAGAACGCACTGCATTCGGATATCAGGTTCCCGGTGCGCCAATCGCTGAGCAAGGACGACGTGGCGCCCGACATCCGCGCGGCCTGGCGCCTCATTTTCGCAGCGCTCGACGAGCCGGGCGAAGATGCCAAGGACCGCTACGAACTTGAGCGGCTGATTGGCGTCGAAGGCTGGTCGTGCCTCAGCGTAATCCAGCTGGTCGAGGTCGAACGGCCCCACCTCACGGTTCAGCGCCCGATTACCGCGCCCATCGCCGGGCGCAGCGACACCCTCCACCTGGTCGAGGCCGATGTCAGCTATCCAGGCCACAATTCCGATCTTGAAGTGCCGGAAGAGCATCTCCTCGACTATATCGATGGCACGCGCAGCAACCTTGTGCTCGCGACGCGGCTCGAGGAAATGGTCGGCGGCTTCGCCCTGACTCATCTCGACCCGCTCAATCCGTTCGAACGCGGTCCCAACGAGTTCGCTGCGAGCTCGCCCGATATCTCGTCGTTGATGGCGCATCTCAGGGACCTGGTGCAGCGTCTCCATCGGCTCAGCCCAGACCTGGCCGTGTCCGAGGCCGCAAGCTGGCGGAGCGAGTTAGGGACCCCGTTTCGCAATCTGCGCCTCTGGGCGGCCAGCACGCCGGGGCTCACCAGCCCCGAGGCGGCGGCAGCCATCATTCTGTCGCTCGATGAAGACGCCTGGGAGTCGCGTCTTGAGCGCGATTTCCTGACGGCAATCGGCGCGCGATGGGTGGAGCTCCCGGAGGAGGCAAGGCAACGCATCGAAGCAATGATCCTTGCTGGGCCCCAACCCTGGGAAGGCGTCGATCCCAAGCGGTTCGAGCCCTATCGCGTCGATGGCATTATGCGGCGGCTGTTCTGGATGAAGCGCACCGAACTGGTCCCTCGCTTCGATCTGGACGCCGAAATTGCCCGACTCAAGGATCAGAACCCCGAATGGGATGTGCAAATCGCCGCCGAGCAGCTCGACCGAAGTCCATCGCGTGGCGGCTGGGTCGGAACGGACAAAAGCCATTCGGCGTTGCTCGAAACACCGTTGGACGCGCTGCTTCTTGAAGCACAGGCAGCCTCGGGCCGCGGACGCGATTTCCTAATGGAATCACGTCCGTTCCGCGGGCTAGTCGAGACGCGGCCGGTAAAGGCGTTCGCCGCACTGCGCCGGGCCGCGGCGAAGGGCGAGGAATGGGCCTGGGCGTGGAATGACTTCCTCTGGACCGAAGCCAGGGGCACGGACTCTCAGCGCTTCCGCTGCTATCTCGCCTGGCGCATCGGCGCGCTGCCGGAAGCGGTGTTGGTCGCGAACCTGCGTGCCCTGGTTCAGTGGTTTACCGGCCATGCTAAGCCGGTCTGGACCGCGGATCGCGAGCTCTACCTTGAGACCTGGACGCTTCTTGCTGGCATCATTGCCCAGCATCCTGCGGCTGCCAACTCCGCGATCATCGTCCAGGGGCGGCATGATTGGATTAGCGAAGCGCTCAATGCTCCAGCCGGGCGCCTGGCCGACCATCTGTTCGACGAGCTCAGCTGGAATGAGGGACCTGAGACTCTCACGGAATCGTTGCGCGAACGCTCGCAGATATTGCTTGCCCTGCCCCCCGAACCCCAAGCCCATGCCGCCGCCCAGTTGGCGATGCGAGCCAACTGGCTCTATCTGCACGATCCCGACTGGACGGTGAAGCATCTCGTTCCTCTTATCGAACAAGGGAGCGCGACCGATGTCGGCGAAGCGGCGATCGCCGGCTTCCTGCGGCAGTCTCATTTCCCGCCCAATGAACTCTTGCTGCGCCTAAAGCCGCTTATGCTGGCGCTGTTCGCGAACGAGCAATCCATGTCGCGGCGGCACGACAATCTCCAGTCGCTCATTCTCGCCAGCTGGTTCCGCAAGGATGCCGAGGGCAATCGCCTGTTGGCCTCGGACGATCTGCGCGAGGCGCTGATCACGACTAGCGAGTCGAATCGGCTGGGGATCCTCCGCCTCATCGCTAATTGGGCTGAGGAGAATGAGGACTGCGCCGCACAGACGGTTGAATTTCTGCACTGGGTGTGGCCGCGCCAGCTCGCAGTCAGGAGCCCCGCAGCTTCCAGCGCGCTGACGGAGATCGCGTTGCGTTCGGGGGATCGCATGCCCGAGACGACCGCGGCGGTCCTGTCCGTGCTGGAGACCACGGCGGAACAGATCAATGCAATGCCCCATGTCCGCCGGACCAAGGATGATCAGATCTCCAAATTCCCCGAGGAGCATCTGGCGCTGTTCTTCGCGATCCTTCCGGAGGACAAGATATTGTGGCCATGGGGAATGGGCCAGGTGATCGAGCGGTTGTCGGACGTTTCGGAATTGAAGAACGATCCGCGCCTTTCGGAGCTGCGTCGACGGCTCGCCCGCACATAACTGAGCGCGCGACAAAGCGGCGCGGGTGGCGCATAGCTCCCATCGCACATTGCCACAACGAAGGACAGCTATCCGCCAACTGCGCCCTGAGACCTGCCGTTCCGGAGCGTCCACATAGCTGACATTCCATTGGACTTCCTGTGCACGCCGAGCATTGGTGCTGTCACTGAATCGCGGCTCGCCTGACCGGCCGCAGCCCTGACCGACACGATCGGCGGGGCCTTGGGTGGTGGAAGCAGCGATTGGTCGCAGCTTCTAACCGGAGTACCACCCATGACGACCAAAGACACCAACAAGGCGACTGCAAAGCCCGTCCGCAGAATGGCCTGCGAGCTCAACGGCGGCGTGGCAGCGGAACCCTCACCCAAGCGCCCTAACAAGTCTGCCGCAGTCCTCGCCATGTTGCAGCGCCCTGATGGCGCCACACTCGACCAGATTGTCATTGCAACTGGCTGGCTCCCCCACACCGCACGAGCTGCGCTTACGGGCCTCAAAAAGAAGGGCCACAAAATCATCAGCGACAAACAGGCCGGCTGCGTACGAACCTACTGCCTGGCCGTCGAAATCCAGGCTGCCCCATGACCCTCGAGGAGCGCATCGCAAGGATCGAAGCGATGTCAGCACGTGAGCGCAAATCCGAGTGGCAGCGCTGCACCGGCACTGACGCACCGCCAGCGTTTGGCTCGGGCCTTCTGGCCCGGGCCATCGCCCACCAAATTCAGGAGACCGCGTTGGGCACGATGAGCAAATCAGACCGGAAGAGGCTCTTGTCGGCCAATGGTTCTGGCAAAGTCGAAGCAACGCCGGGCACGTTAAAGTCAGGGACCTGGTTGTCGCGGACATGGCATGGTGAGGTTCACCAGGTGATCGTTTTGGAACGTGGGTTCGAGTACCGAGGCGAGCGGTACTCTTCGCTATCCGAAATCGCAAAACGGATTACCGGCACGCACTGGTCGGGGCCTCGGTTCTTTGGGCTGAGCAGCCCCCGCTTGGGCAAACTCGGAGTGAGCGCAAGTGGCAGCTAGCGCGCCCCGGCGCCTGCGCTGCGCCATCTACACCCGCAAGTCGACCGAGGAGGGTTTGGATCAGGCCTTCAATAGTCTGGACGCCCAACGTGAAGCTTGTGCGGCCTATATCCTCTCGCAACGCCACGAGGGCTGGCATCTGGTGCCAGATCTTTATGATGATGGTGGCTTCACCGGCGGCAATATGGAACGACCGGGACTGAAGCAGCTCCTGACTGATGTCCGCTCCGGGCGGGTCGACGTGGTGGTGGTCTACAAAGTCGACCGGCTTACCCGCAACCTCGCGGACTTTGCCAAGATCGTCGATGTCCTAGATAATGCCGGGTCTTCTTTCGTCAGTGTGACCCAAGCCTTCAATACGACCAACTCGATGGGGCGGCTTACGCTGAATGTGCTGCTGTCTTTTGCCCAGTTTGAGCGGGAGGTCATCGCTGAGCGGATCCGCGACAAGGTCGCAGCCTCCAAGGCTCGCGGCATGTGGATGGGTGGCAGCCTGCCGCTAGGCTACACCGCGATCGACAAGAAGCTTGTCCCGGTGCCGCAAGAGGCCACGACGGTCGTGAAGATCATGGAGCTCTATCTAAAGAGCGCAAATGTTCTCGACCTTGCTGACAGGCTCCGGCTGCAGGGGATTGTGAGCAAGCAACGGGTGGGGCGAAATGGTGAGCGCAAGGGCGGTCTGCCCTTCACGCGCGGTGCGCTGCATCATATACTCTCCAACCGGACCTATGTCGGGGAGGTCGCGCACCAAGGAAAGATCTATCCCGGCGAACATAAGGCCATCGTCGATCGCAAACTGTTCGATACGGTCCAGGAGCGCCTCGCGGCGCGGACCAACGCGCCGCTTGAACTTGGTCGGCGCGGCACGGTCAGTCTGCTGGCTGGCCTGATCGAGGATGATCTCGGCAGGCCGATGTCGCCTATTCACACTCGTAACCATGGCAAGCGCTATCGCTACTATGCTTCCCACAAAGGAGATGGCTCGAAGGAGCCAGCGCTGCGGCTGCCAGCAGGCGGGCTTGACCATGCGATCCGCACTGCGCTGCAATCCTTCCTCGCCGATGCTCACCGGATCAGCAAACTTGATGTCGATCCTGTCTGTCACGCCGATCTGATCTCGTCCTTCGGAGCTCTCGCTCCCAGCGTCGACGGCATGGCAATTGCCGAGCTGCGCAAGCTGCTTCAGCAGGCGCAGCTTCGGGTGTCAGTGTCTCGCGAAGCGGTGACTGCGAAGTTCGACCTGGCCTCGCTTGCGGCATGGGTCGACGTGGATCTTGACGGGAGCGAAACCATCGCCCTGTCCATAGCGGCCTCCCAAACCACTTGGGGTCATGAGCCGCGACTGAGGCTCGATCCTCCGGTCGGAGCACCTGCCAACGATCTAAGCCTAGTCCAGCTGATCGCGCGCGGATTTGCAGCGCGAGATCAGCTTCTAGCCATGACGCAGGATGAAGTTCGCTCCATGCCCGGTACCCAGCTCAGGCATCTGGAGCGCATTGCACGCCTCGCATACCTCGCCCCTGACATCGTCAAGGCCATCCTCGATGGCCGCCAACCTCGTCAGGTCACCGCGCGCTCCCTATCGCGGCTTGGCGCCCTACCCCTTGCCTGGTCCGACCAGCACAAGATGCTGGGCTTCGCGCCCAGGTAAACACAATCGCACTTTTAGGACGCGAAAATGGCGGCAGAGAACTTGCCGCCATTTCTCCATGCAAAGTCTCTTCACAGAGACTCTGTGGCCTAAAAGTGCCAAGTTACCGACGGAAAACCCGCGGAAATGCGGGGGAGTTCTGGGCGCTGGAGCGGGCATTGGAAAAGTCTCGCCATCTGGCGGACTGCGTGGTGAGCCCTGCTGGGTTCGAACCAGCGACCTACTGATTAAAAGTCAGTTGCTCTACCGACTGAGCT
>Ga0075152_10002874_pt1 | contig 12174 bp, 11 predicted proteins | sample JI61114C2DNA_FD_70964 | JGI IMG/M metagenome (GOLD analysis project Ga0075152, IMG submission 70964) | Wastewater effluent complex algal communities from Wisconsin, to seasonally profile nutrient transformation and Carbon sequestration -... | ecosystem: Engineered > WWTP > Effluent > Algae...
TTGTAAATGAAACTGGAGCATATATGGTGCAACAAGGTCAAAGAAAAGACATTACTGGTGATGAACTAAAAGAAATGCAATCAGATGCAACAACTTTTAAGGAATTAGCTTTATTGACAGATAAAGAAGCTACTTTAACAGGAATTGAAAATATAAATGGAGCCGATGCATTTGTTATCAAAAGTGGAAAATCTTCTTATTTCTATGATGTAAAAACTGGATTTAAAGTAGGTGAAGCTAAAGAATTAGAACAAGGCGGTCAAAAAATGACGCAAACTACTTATTATCAAGATTATAAAGATGTAAAAGGATTGAAATTTCCATATAAAACCATAATGAATGTTGGAATTGAAATCGAATTAACAACTACTGATGTAAAAATCAATGAAGGAGTAACGGATGCTGATTTCAAATAATTAAATACTTTTATAATAACAGAAAGCACTCAATAAATTGGGTGCTTTTTTTATGCCTTTAATATTTTGAAATCACTTTCTGCTAGAAAAGTAAACACCAACTAAAACCACTAAAGCACCAAAAGCTTGAACTAATGATAAACTTTCATTCATAAATAAATAACCTAAAAAAACCGCCACAACAGGAATAATATAAGTAACCGAAGAAGCAAAAACAGGTGATGAAAGCTGTATTAATTTAAAGAATAATATATTAGACAATCCTGTACCAATTATTCCTAAAATGACAATAAAACCTAATGATGTTTGCACTTTTTCTTGATGCACAATATCAAAAAAACCTGAAAAATAAAGTACCACTAATGCAGGAACAAACATTACAGCAAAATTCCCAGTACTAATAGTTAACGGCTTTAAATCTGATAAATATTTCTTAATTAAATTTACGTTTATTCCATAAAAAATGGAAGCAATCACAATTAAAATAGCATAATAATAGTTTTCGGTGGTGTTTTCGCCTTCGCCAAATAATATCAATAATAAACAACCTATAAAACCTATAATTACACCAAATATTTGTCGTCTTTGCACGTTTAACCCAAAAAAGAATAATCCAACTAATAAGGTGTTTAATGGTGTTAATGAATTTAATATGGAACTCACTGAACCATCAATTTTTGATAAGGCAATAGCAAATAAATAAGCAGGAATAAAAGTGCCTACTAATGAAGTTAAGGCAATATATTTCCATTTATAAGACGGAATTTTTGTGATTTGCTTGAATCCAACAACCATTAAAAATAGAGCCGCAAACAAAATGCGCAAACTTCCAAGTTGAATTGAATTTACACCTTGCAAACCAAATTGCATCAAAATGAAGGAACTTCCCCAAACACAACCTAAAAAACCTAATAAATACCACTTTGTAGAATTGTTTTCCATAATAAAATTTTCGACTTCAAAATTCAGACTTTATTTTCTAATAAACACTATCCTTTTTTGTAAATTTGCAATAACTAAATTAAGGGTAATTTTAAAATATAATTTCAATGAAAAAAAGTATAAACATTGCGGTTGTCATAGTCGTAACATTTTTTGCAATTAGTTGCAAAAAAGAAGCAACCACAGAAAACAAAGAAGTTACAACACCAAAAACAGAAATAGCAGCAGAAAATCTTGAAACCGCAAGCATAACAATTGAAGGAATGACGTGCGAAGTGGGTTGTGCCAACACAATAGAAAGCAAACTTTCTGGCGCTGATGGTGTTAGCAAAGCAAAAGTTGATTTTGAATCAAAAATTGCAACCATTAAGTTTGATAAAACAAAACAAAGCATTGAATCGTTGACTAAAATAATTGAAAAAGTGGGTGGGGGCGATTTGTATAAAGTTTCAAAAGCAGAACAAAAAATAGTTACAAAGTTTACTGAAATGACAGATGCTGAAAAAGCAGCTTCAAAATAAATTATAATAAAGAGTGTTCAATTATTTTTTAATTGTAATAGTACTTATTATGTTTTCCTACAAGATCTTTTTTGACTTTGTAGGTCTGGTTTTTTAAAAATAGCCTGTGATTTAAATCACAGGCTATTTTTAAAAAACTTCACAAAATTTAAAACCTATTATCACCATCTAACATTCTTCCTAAACCACCAAGAAGACTGCCTTCTTCTCTGCTGCTTCCGCCTGCTTTTGGTGCAGACGCTATGATTCTATCGGCTAATCGCGTAAAAGGCAACGATTGAATATATACAATTCCTGGTCCACGCAAGGTTGCAAAGAAAATCCCTTCGCCTCCAAAAATGGTGTTTTTGATGCCACCTACAAATTCTATGTCATAATCAACATCTTTTGTAAACCCTACTAAACAGCCAGTATCAACTCTAATTAATTCGCCAGATTGCAATTCTTTTCTTGCTAAAGTTCCACCTGAATGCACAAATGCCATGCCGTCTCCTTCTAATTTTTGCATGATAAAACCTTCACCACCAAACAACCCTGTTCCTAGTTTTTTAGAAAATTCAATTCCAACCGAAACACCTTTTGCAGCACATAGAAACGAATCTTTTTGGCAAATGAACTTTTGACCAAATTGTTTTAAATCTAGTGCAATAATTTTCCCTGGATAAGGTGAGGCAAAACAAACTTTTCGTTTTCCAAAATCTTGGTTTTGATAGGCGGTCATAAACAAACTTTCACCCGTTAAAACGCGTTTTCCTGCAGATAACAATTTTCCAAATATTCCCGATTGTTGTTCCTCGCTTCCATCGCCAAAAATTGTTTCCATTTTTATGCCGTTTTCCATCATCATAAAACTGCCAGCTTCGGCAACAACTACTTCTTGCGGATCTAATTCTATTTCTACATATTGCATTTCTTCGCCATAAATGTGGTAATCTATTTCGTGTGCTTTCATTTTTTTTAAATTTTATAAATAAGTCGCTAATTCAAAACAAATGTTACTAATACCACAATCTAAAAAAACATAAAATTTATTTAAGCGTATAGTTTCTAATTAAACTATTAAAAAGTTTGTAACCAAGAGTTCTTCTAAGAAATTTCATAACATTTGCATCAAATCCAATAGTATATCTTCTGAAATTTCTGTTCGGATTTTCTGCAATTTCATATAATTTTTTTGTGATTAATGGAGTAAGATTTGTATTCTTATTAGATTTTTTGAGTAGTAAATCAGATACTTTTTTCATCAAATCATTATACGATTTCACTTGGGTTTCAGCACATTTTGCAACATTTTTTTGAAAAGAAGTAGGTGCATTTCCAAATTGAACCGTACAAACATTTATATTCAAATCGTATAATTCATAAGCCATACATTCTGAAAAACTTTCAACCGCTTGTTTTGTTGAATGATAAAAACTTCCTAAAGGTAAATTTACTAATCCAGCAATTGACGAAATATTGATAAATTGACCACATTTTTGCATTCTAAAAACGGGTATAAAAGCTCTACAAACCTTTACGACTCCTAACCAATTTATAGCAACAATGGCATCAATTTTAGTATCTTCCGAAAGTTCTACAAAACTTCGATAGCCTACACCAGCATTATTAATAATTACATCAATTTTAGAGTTTTCTTGTGTAATTTTTTGTTTAGCCAATTCAATACTTTTCGAAGAAGTTACATCTAATTCATAACATTTTATATTTGGATTTGTAGCTAACTCAGTTGCTTCATGAAGATGCAACATGGTTGCAATTACATTCCAATTATTAGTTGCAAAATACAAAGCAGTTTGTTTCCCAATTCCACTTGAGGCTCCTGTGATTAATACGGTTTTTTTCAAAAAAAAAGTTTTAGTAATCCAATTGTATCATAGGAATATAGCGAGAAATTGTTGCTTTTCTTCGATTGATATAAGAAGATGAGTTGGATGCTTTAAATTTTCTAGGATTTGGTAAAATTGCTGCAATTCCTGCTGCTTCATAGCGGGTTAAGTTAGCGGCGTCTTTTTTGAACCAATATTTGGAAGCTGCTTCGGCACCATAAACGCCATCACCCATTTCAATGCTGTTCAAATAGACTTCCATGATGCGCTTTTTGCCCCAAATTAATTCTATTAAAACCGTATAATAGGCTTCAAGTGCTTTGCGAACATAACTTCTACCTTGCCACAAAAAAACATTTTTTGCTGTTTGTTGCGATATGGTGCTTCCTCCTTTTATTCTTTTTCCTTTTTCGTTGTTTTTATAGGCTTTTTGCATAGCTTTGAAATCAAAACCCCAATGTTCTAAAAAGTTTCCGTCTTCACTTGCAATTACTGCTTTTTGAAGATTTAATGAAATTTCTTCTATTGGAACCCAATCGTGGCTGCACGTCATTGCTCTATTTTCTTCCTTGTGTTCGATTGCACGAATTGCCATCAAAGGTGTAAACGGAACAGGTACAAATTTGAACAATAAAACCACTAATAAACTTATTATATTGAACCAAAGAAATGATAACCAAAAAAAACGACCTATTTTTTGCAAAGGTGTTCTCTTTTTGATTGTTTTTTTTGTTGTTTTATTTTGCGTAGTTTTTTTTGCCATATTTTATACTAAATCTGCTAATTCTTTTCCTATTAAACTACCAATTGCAATTCCCATTCCACCCATTCTAACACCGCAATACACGTTATTTGATAGTTGAGAAATTATTGGCTTTTTTTGAGTTCCCACACCCATAGTGCCACTCCAGCGGTGTTCAATTTCATAGTTATAATTTGGCAAAATTACATTTTTTAACAACTCTTCCAATTTATTTTGAATTAATTTGGTCGTTTCTAGTGATGTCGTGGTTTCGCCTTCAAAATCTAAGTTTCTTCCACCACCAAAAAGTATTCTATTGTTTATATTTCTAAAATAGAAATAGCCTTTGTCTAAATGAAAAGTGCCTTTGATAGCTAAATTTTGTATTGGTTTTGTAATTAACACTTGTGCTCTTGCCGGCTGCACTTGATTGTTTGTAAGCTGTGAAGCAAATCCATTTGTGGTAAACAATAATTTATTGGTTTTAAACGAAATTCCATTGGAATATACCTCAACTCCATCGTTCATCTCTTGATATGTTGAAACAGTTTGGTTGTTTAAAATCAAAATATCATTTTCATGTGCTTTTTTCAACAAAGCCTGCATCATATTTCCTGTGTCAATTTGAGCTTCAAAAGGATTAAAAATCAAATGATTAAATATGTTGTTAAAATGAAATTTATTGTTTGTTTTAGAAAAAACATTTGCTTTAAAAAGCGGTTTAATTACTTCATTTATAAATGGAATTTTCTGAATACATTCATTATAAAACGCTTCATCTTCATTTAAAAATAATTCATAGCCACCATATTGTTTTAAATCAATTACTTTGTTGCCAAGGTTTTTTCGGAGTAATTGCAAACCAATATATCGTTTTTTAATCAACTGAATTACTTCTTCTTCAGTATGCGTTTTTAAATCGGCAATAATTTCTGAAATGCTTCCAAAACAAGCAAAACCTGCGTTTTTAGTACTTGCCCCTTGTGGCAATATTCCTTTTTCAAGAATAAGAATTTTAGCTTTTGGAAAACGTTCACGTAAAGCTAATGCGGTATGCAAACCAACAATTCCACTACCCACTATAGTGAAATTAACGTTTGTAAACCAATTTTTTAGTTCCCAATAACTGAGTTGCATTATTCCTCTTTATTTTGTGCTTTATTTCTGGTTTTAATTGCTTTCATTATTAGAGGAAACGAAGTAATTGCAATCAAAATCAGAATAATTTTTTCGATGTGTTTCTTTAAATCAATTCCAAATTCATCATTGAAAAAGCCGTATAAATAATGTCCCGCAAAAACCAAAAGAAACGACCATAAAAGCGAACTTAGTACGTTATAAAACATGAATTTGCTTTTTTTCATGTGCACAATTCCTGCAATTATGGGTACAAATGTTCTAACAATTGGTAAAAATCGAGCAAAAATAATGGCTATACCGCCGTGTTTTTCAAAAAAAGCTTGAGATTCAAATAAATATTTCTTTTTGTAAAAAAAACTATCCTCCTTATTATATAAAAACTGACCACTTTTTGCCCCAAACCAATAGCCAAATACATTACCTAAAGTTGCAGCTATAGCAATTAACAACGCTAAAATTGTAACATTAGACAAATCACTTGGAATCAAGAAAAAAGTCTCAACTAATTCTCTACTATAAATTCCCGATAAAAAAAGTAAACTATCACCAGGAAGAAAAAATCCAGCAAACAAACCAGTTTCGGCAAATATGATAAATAATACCATATAAATTCCTATAGGAATACCACCAACTTCCATCGTAATATAAAATTCGGGATTAAAAAGTTTGGTCCAATGAAAATTATCCATGATGTTCTTCTGGTTTAGCTTCCCATTTATCAATTGCTGCAGTGGAAAGTGCGTTTCCTAATACATTTGTCATGCTTCTAGCCATATCACAAAAATGGTCTATTGGTAATATCAAAGCAATTCCTTCTGGTGGAATGCCAAACATTGCACAGGTAGCAACAACAACAATTAATGACGCTCTTGGAACACCCGCAACACCTTTACTTGTTAACATTAACACTAATAACATAGTTAACTGTTCACCTAATGACATATCAATTCCATAAACTTGAGCAATAAAAATACTAGCAAAAGTCATATACATCATACTTCCATCAAGGTTAAAAGAGTATCCTAGTGGTAAAGTGAAGGATACGATTTTTGGTTGGCATCCAAAACGTTCTAATTCTTCTACCATTTTAGGAAAAACAGCTTCACTACTTGTGGTTGAAAATGCAATAAGCAAAGGACTTTTTATTCTTTGTAATAAAACAAATAAGCGACTTCCTAAGATAATATAACCTACAATTAATAATATAATCCAAAGCGATATAATTCCGACAAAAAAAGCAGCTAAATATTTAGCATATAATGTAAAAACCTCAAAACCATGTTTGGCAATAGCACTTGCTACTGCACCTAAAACTCCTAATGGTGCTGTCCACATAATATAGGTAACCATTTTTAAAATTACATGTGAAACAGTGTCCAAAAGTTTTAAAACTGGCTTTGCTTCTTTTTTACTAAAAGCTGCCAATGCCACGCCAAATAAGATAGAAAATATTACGATTTGTAGAATTTCATTAGTGGCTAAAGCTTCAAATAAACTTTTTGGAATTACATGCTTTACAAACTCTTCTAATGAAAATCCTTTTGAGTTTTCTAATAATTCAGTAGCACTAACATTGTCATCTAATTTTATTGAAGTTCCTTTTCCAGGTTCAAAAAAGTTAACTAAAACCATTCCTAATAGTAACGAAATTAATGAGGCAGAAATAAACCAAGTCATTGCTTTTGCTCCAACTCTGCCAACCATTTTCATGTCTCCCATTTTTGCAATTCCAACAACTAATGTTGAAAAAACTAATGGAGCTATTATCATTTGAACTAATCTAATAAAAATAGTACCAAGAAGTTTTATGTTTTTTGAAAAAGTATCAATTGAATTTGGAAATTGATAATGCACAATTCCGCCCATAACAATTCCAATAATAAGCGAAACGATAATTAATATAAAAAGTTTATTATTCTTCACAATATTTGTATTTAAGTTTGTGAAAATAAGTATATTTTTTGAAAAAATTGCTACATTTAGCATCGATTTAAAAATTTTAGCTATGAAAAATTATATTTTATTCATTTTCAGCATGATAAGCATGAACATATTAGCACAACAAAATCTAACTCCAGAAACTTTATGGCAATTAGGAAGAGTAAGTCCAATTGGAATTTCAAAAGATGGAAAACTTTTAGTCTATAAAGTAGGAATTCCTTCTATGGAAGAAAACAAAATCAATTCAAAATATTATTCTATTCCAGTTGAAGGCGGAAATGCTTCATTAGTAGAGGATTATAAATCGTTATTAGCAGACAAAAACATTTCTCCTGATGGAAAATTTTTACTTTTTTCTAAAGAAGTGAAAGTAGAAAAATTATTGGGAAAAGATGTTTATCCTGAATTAGAAAAGTCTAATGTTCAAATTTATGAAGGTTTAGATTATCGTCATTGGGACACTTGGAATGATGGAACGCACAACCACGTCTTTTATTCTGAAAACAAAAAAGACGCTACTGGAACAGATATTATGCCTAATGAACCTTATGATTCGCCTCAAAAACCGTTTGGTGGTGATGAAAATTTTATTTGGTCGCCCGATGGAACAAAAATCATTTATGTGTGCAAAAAAAAATCGGGAACTGCTTATGCAACAAGCACTAACACTGATTTATACGAATATGATTTAGTTTCAAAAACCACTAAAAACATTACAGAAAGTAATTTAGGTTACGATACTCAACCTTCTTTTTCTCCAAATGGTGATTTGTCTTGGTTGCAAATGAAACGAGATGGTTATGAAGCCGATAAAAATGATATTATTGTTCGTCATAAAGGTCAAGATTTGAATTTAACTTTAAATTGGGACGGAACTGTGGATAGTTTTTCGTGGAGTAAAGATGGAAAAAAAGTCTATTTTATTGCTCCAATTGGTGGGACAAAACAACTTTTTGAGGTAAATTTTCCAGGTGTAACAAAGATTGTAATTCGAGTAAATCAATTGACTGATGGCGATTTTGATGTAAATGCAATTGTAGGTTTTTCAGGAAATTCAGTTTTAGTAACTAGAAATGACCACAATCATGCACCAGAAGTATTTTCTTATGACTTAGCTAAGAAAACTTGGAAACAAATTACACATGTAAACGACGAAATGTATGCTAAAATAAATAAGTGTACATCAGAAAAACGATGGGTAACCACAACCGATGGTAAAAAAATGTTAGTTTGGGTGATTTTACCACCAAATTTTGATAAAACTAAAAAATATCCAACACTTTTATATTGTCAAGGCGGACCACAAAGTGCATTAACTCAGTATTATTCTTTTAGATGGAATTTTCAATTAATGGCTTCACAAGGATATATAATTGTGGCACCAAATCGAAGAGGAATGCCAGGACATGGTGTGAAATGGAACGAACAAATTTCGGGCGATTGGGGCGGACAAGTAATGGATGATTATCTAGTGGCAATTGACGATGTTGCAAAAGAATCATATGTTGACAAAACACGATTAGGAGCAGTTGGTGCAAGTTATGGTGGCTATTCGGTGTTTCAATTGGCAGGAATTCATAAAAATAGATTTAAAACATTTATTGCACATGCAGGAATTTTCAATACACAAAGTATGTATGGCACAACAGAAGAAGTATTCTTTACGAATTGGGATTCTGGTGGTGCCTATTGGGAAAAAGACAATGCAACAGCACAAAAAACATATCATGAATTTAATCCTATAAAATCAGTTAATAATTGGAACACACCAATATTAATTATTCAAGGTGGAAAAGATTTTCGCGTGCCAATTGGTCAAGCCCAAGAAGCATTTCAGGCAGCACAATTAAAAGGAATTAAGAGTAAATTTTTGTTGTTTCCAGATGAAAATCATTGGATTTTGAAACCACAAAACGCTATGGTTTGGCAAAGAGAATTTTTTGGTTGGTTGAAGGAAACGTTATGATTTTTGATTGAAGATTAACGATTTTTGATTGCAGAAGTTTTTGGAAATTGAAGTTTAGAATTTGATATTTATTTGTTTTTTGGAATTTTGCTTTTTGGAATTTAATATTTATGATGCCTTTTGAAGACATAGAACTCACAATAAAAACCTTTCATAAGCATGGCTTAACGAAAGAAGCGGTACTATGGCTTTTAAAAGTATATAAATTAGAACATCCAAATTTTGCAGGTTTTGAATTTAGAGAAGCCGCAAAACCCGATTTTATTTTAATGACTGCTGAAGGAAATATTGGTGGTTTGCAAATTATTCGCATTCCAGAAAACACGTTTGAATTTTCTTTGGTTTTGATGCTGAATTTATTGGCTCACGAAATGATGCACGTGAAACAAAAAGCACCCGAAATTGCCATGCAAGATAGAAATGAGCGCGAATGGCAAGCCTATTATGAAATGTTGTTTCACAAAGAATTTCCGTTAGTTCCAAAGGCTTCCGTTTATCATCAAAAATATTTTGCAGAGAAAGCTATGGTATATTATAATCGCTCTGAAAAAGAAGCTAATCCATTACGATTAAAATATGAAAATCAAAAACGTGAAATTGAAGAATTGGTTAAGAGTTTAGTATAATAGAATCCACTCATTGTGCCAAAAATAATTCCATTTGGCTTTTGCAAAATCTTGTTTTGGGTCAACTAACATTTTATATTTACCTCTATTGATATTGTTTTTGCAATCAATAAAAATACTGATGTTTTTGCCTTTATATTCTTCTTTTATTTTTTGACAATATTGCCAAATATAATCGGGTTTTGTGGCTAAAGCTCTTGTTTGTTTTTCTGTAAGATTTTTATGATAATCATAAGGTGTAATTTCGCCAGTTTGGTTGTCTTTAATCATAATATTTATAAAACCATCACGTTTTCTTAACATCATGCGCCAACTTAATCGGTGACCTTCTTCTGTCCAAAGCACATCACCTTTTATTAAATGATGACGTAAGGGCAAAAGCATTTGGACACATAAAAAAGGAAAAAGAAAATATAGAATAATTTTTTTTCCAAAGAAATTTTGTTTTGTTGAAGCATCAATTTCAGGTTTGTTTTTAAAAAATAATTTCCTAATTTTTTCAGGTGGATAAAAAAACAAACTAAAACTCAAAGCAAAAAATGGAAATATCCCAATTTGAAGAAAAATGGCATTAAAAAGATGGAAAGTTAAGGAAGCAATAAGTGCAATAGTTCTCGTTTTTTTGAATAATAGCAATGGAACGATTAATAAATCAAATAAAATTCCTGCATAAGCAACAAATACATAAAAATATTTATTAGAAAATAATTGTTTTAAAAACTCGTTTGAAGTTGCGCCTGTTAGCAATAATTTGGTGAAAGTTCCATCGAGCCAATCGGGATAAAATTTGGCAATTGAAGCATAAAAATACACAATTGCAATTTGAGTGATGAACACCAAACTAACCCAATAAGGCATTGTATTTTGCTTTTGAACTTTACCCATTTTCACATCTAAAGAAGCGTATTGATTTGCGGGTATAGAAATCATGTAAAAACTAATTAGCAACAACAAATAGTAGTGATTATTATAGGATGTTTTTTGCATAAAATATACGCCAGCCCATAAAATAGTATAAGAAATTATTGCCAATCTATAGCGAAAACCTAGCATAATTGCAATACCAAGAAAACCCATAACTAGAAAATAAAAATACATTCCATTTCCAGGCAAAGGTTGCAACCAATTTAAACCAATAAACGAGAACGTGAATTCGGGAGAAATTAAAACGTTTTTTACCCAACCTGTAATAATTGCCCCAAAACTTTCGCACGCAACTAAAAACCCGAAGAAAATTCGAAAAACAATTAATGGCGAATTATCAATATTTTTAAAAAGTAGTTGCTTCATACTTATTTAAAAATTGAATTGAAAATTGTTTGTCTTTGTCTAATTGTTGTTTTAAAGCTTGTAACGATTCGAATTTTTGTTCATTTCTGATGAATTCAATTACTGAAATTTTAATTTTATTCCCATAAATATCACCATCAAAATTAAAAAAATGCACTTCAATAGTTTGTTCATTTTCTCCAAAAGTAGGATTTTTCCCGATATTCATCATGCCATAATAACGCTTATTTTCAATTTCACTTGAAACTATATAAACTCCGTTTTTTGGAATTAATTTATAATTTTCAGCAATTAAAATATTAGCTGTTGGATAGTCAATTGCTCTTCCATTTTTTTTACCTTCAACAATATTCCCGGAAAAATAATAGCGATAACCTAAGTATTCATTAGCGATTTTAACATTGCCCTCTAAAAGAGCCTTTCTAATTTTGGTGGAACTTATAGAAATAGCGTCAATTTCTTTAGCAGAAATTTGTTCCACTTCAAAATGATATTTGAGACCAAAATTAATCAAATCATCAATATTTGCACTTCTATTGCTACCAAATCGATGGTCATACCCGATGATTATTTTATGAATATTTAATTTTTCGATCAAAATAGTTTTCACAAATTCTTCTGCGGACAATTTAGAAAAAGTTGCATCAAATGGATGAATTATCAAAGAATCGACACCAAAGTTTTCCAATAATTCACTTTTTTCATTAATTGTATTAAGCAATTTAATACTCAAATCTTGATTTAAAACCATTCTTGGATGC
>Ga0075152_10002876_pt1 | contig 12168 bp, 10 predicted proteins | sample JI61114C2DNA_FD_70964 | JGI IMG/M metagenome (GOLD analysis project Ga0075152, IMG submission 70964) | Wastewater effluent complex algal communities from Wisconsin, to seasonally profile nutrient transformation and Carbon sequestration -... | ecosystem: Engineered > WWTP > Effluent > Algae...
GCACCGGGCGGCCACGTCATGAGCTCCGCCTTCGCGAGCGACACGCCCAGCGGCATCCCTGACGCAATCCCCTTCGCAATCGCGACGATGTCCGGCTGGACGCCGCTGTGTTCGATGGCGAACATCTTCCCCGTCCGGCCCATGCCCGACTGCACCTCGTCCACCACCAGCAGGATGCCGTGCCTGGTCGTGAGGTCGCGAAGGCGCTGCAGGAACTGGCTCGGAGGCACCAGGTATCCGCCTTCGCCCTGGATCGGCTCCACCACCAGAGCGGCCACTTCATCCGGCGACACCAGCTGCACCAGCGTCTGCTGCTCCAGCGGGTCGAGGCACTCGGCCCCGCAGCTCTCGGGCCTGGCGCCAACCGGGCACCGGTAGCAGTTCGCGTACTGCGCGTGCACCACACCGGGCACCAGCGGACCGAACCGCTGCCGCTGCACGGTCTTGCTGGCGGTCAGCGACAGCGACCCCATCGTGCGGCCATGGAACGCGCCGAGGAACGCGATGAGACCCGTGCGGCCGGTGGCGTAGCGCGCCAGCTTGATCGAGGCTTCGATGGCTTCGGTGCCGGAATTGCCGAAGAACGACTTGACCGGCCCGTCCATCGGCGCAACGGCCGCCAGCGCTTCGGCCACGCGCACCTGCGGCTCGTAGTAGAAGTCGGTCCCGGACATGTGCACGAACTGCTGCGTCTGCTCGACGATGGCTCGCACCACGTCGGGGTGGGAGTGACCGGTGGCGTTCACGGCAATGCCAGCGGCACAGTCGAGGAAAACGTTGCCGTCGACGTCCTCGACCGCACAGCCACGCCCCCTGGCCATGACGAGCGGATATCCACGGGTATACGAGGGAGAGATGACCGCGGCATCGCGCGCAATCAGCGCGGCCGCCTTCGGACCGGGGAGCGGAGTCTTGATGTCGGGCACGGCCATGATCGGACCCTCCCGGAAAAGCCTGCCTCTGCCTTCTACCTTCTAAGTTCCAACTTCTCACTTCGGAACGCTGCTCTATTTGCGCTTCCAGCGCGTCCCGGCGGACGAGTCTTCGAGAAGCACACCCCGTGCCGCCAGTTCATCGCGGACCCGGTCGGCCGCCGCGAAGTCCCTCCGGCGCCGCGCCGCGTGCCGCTCTTCGATAAGACGCTCGATCTCCTCGAGGGGTACCGGCGGCTGTTCGTCCTCGGCCGCCCGAAGCGAGAGGATGCCGAGCACCATGTCGAAGTCGTGGAACGCCTGCCGGATCACCGGCACGTCGTCGGTGCCGAGCTGCCCCGCATCGACCGCCGAGTTGAGCGCACGCACCAGCTCGAACATCGCGCCGAGCGCCGCGGCGGTGTTGAGGTCGTGCAGCATCGCCTCGCGAAACGCCGTCTTCGCTTCTTCGACGCGTGTCTGGAGATCGGCATGCGAGCCGGGGGCTGTCACCGCGTCGACACGGGCCAGACAGTCGGTGAGCCTGCGCAGCGCTTCCTCCGACTGCAGCAGGCTCTCCCACGTGAAGTTCAGCTGCTTCCGGTAGTGGGACGACAGCAGCAGATACCGCACCGCAGACGGACGATGGCCGGCCTTCATGATGTCAGGAACCGTGCGCACGTTCCCGAGCGACTTCGACATCTTCTCGTCGTCGACGATCAGGTGTTCGCAGTGGAACCAGAAGCGCGAGAACTGATGGCCCGTCGCGCACTCGCTCTGGGCGATCTCGTTCTCGTGGTGCGGGAAGATCAGGTCCACGCCCCCCGTATGGATGTCGATCGGCGGATTGCCGAGCACCTGCAGCGCCATGGCCGAGCACTCGAGATGCCAGCCGGGACGTCCAGGCGTGCCACCGGCCACCTCCCACGACGGCTCGCCAGGCTTCGACGCCTTCCACAGCACGAAGTCGCGCGCGTCATCTTTTCCGTACTCGTCGGAGTCGACCCGCGCGCCTGGCTTGATCCCCTCGTGGTCGAGATGCGCCAGCTTTCCGTAGCCGGGCATCGTCGAAATCTTGAAGTAGATGGAGCCGTCGCTGCGGTACGTGTGCCCCTTCTGTTCGAGCGCCTCGATCATCGCGCCCATGGCGGCAATGTTCTCCGGGTCGGTGGCACGCGGATTCGCCTCGACCGGTTCCAGGCCCATTGCCCGGGCGTCCTCACGGAACGCTTCGACCCATTGGTCCGTGTAGGTCCGCAGGTCCATGCCGGCCTTCTGGGCGCCGATGATCGTCTTGTCGTCGACGTCGGTGAAGTTCATCACGTGAAACACGTCGAACTTCATCAGGTGGCGGAGCGTGCGACGCAGCACGTCGGTGTTGACGAACGTGCGGAAGTTGCCGATGTGCCCTCGCGCATAGACGGTGAGACCGCAGGTGTACATCCGGACCGTGTTGTCCGGTCCCGGCGTGAACGTTTCCTCGGCTCGGGTCAGCGTGTTGTAGAGGCGCATCGTCTCTTCTAGGGAATCGCGCAGCGGGTCTGCCAGATGCGTCCGCCATTGGCGGACACGAGAATGTCGAGCGAGTGAGCGGTCGCGCGGAGCTGCACGTCGCAGCGGCCCGCTCCGCCGAAGGTGCCGGACGCCGCCGCCTTCTGGAGCGCCGCCGCCAGCTCCTGCACCGGCACCGTGGAGCAGCCGCAGTGCTGGAACACCTGCCCGGCCAGCGCCTCGATCAGCGCGACAGGCGCGCCCTGGCTGGAGAACTCCAGGGCAAAGGACGGAGACGTCGGCGTCACAACGCGCGATTTTACAGTGAAAGCCGCCGGAACAGCATGCGGGCCCGGTCGCAGTCGGCCTGAATCTGGGTCTTCAGCGCGTCCAGCGACTCGAACGTGCGTTCATCGCGGAGCCGCTGCACGAACCCGACCCGGATCGGCGCCCCGTACAGATCGCGATCGAGCTCGAAGATATGGGTCTCGATGGACACCCGGCCCGAGTCGTCCACGGTCGGCCTGACGCCGATGTTCGTGACCGACGGATAGACCACGCCCGCCAGCGTCGCCGTCGTCGCATAGACGCCGTGCGGCGGCAGCAGTTCGTTCGCGGTGGAGACGTTCGCGGTGGGAAACCCGATGGTGCGTCCGCGCTGCGCCCCCTGCACCACCACGCCGTCGATCGAGTACTGATGCCCGAGAAGCGCGCCGGCCTCGTCCACCCGCGCCTCGTTGATGAGCCGGCGGACGCGGGTGCTCGAGACCACGAAGTCCTTGTAGCGAACCGGGTCGATCTTCTCCGCGTTGAAGCCGAAGCGGGCACCCAGCGTTCGCAGCAGGCTGAAGGTGCCTGCCCTGTCGCGTCCGAACAGGAAGTTCGCGCCGACCCACACCTCCGACACGTGCAGCCAGTCGACGAGCACGGCGCGGACGAACGTCTCCGGGTCCCACTGGGACAATTCCGGCGTGAACCTGACGATGGCCGTGCCCTGGACGCCGGCATCCGCCAGCGCCTCGAGCTTCTGGGCCTTCGTCATCAGCAGCGGCGGCGCCTTGTCGGGGCGCACCACGCGCGGCGGGTGCGGGTCGAAGGTCATCACCACCGAGGTCGCCGCCCGTTCGGAGGCGACGCGCCTCACGCGCTCGAGGATCTTGCGGTGACCGCGATGCACCCCGTCGAAATTACCGAGGGCGAGCACCGGATGCGACCAGCGGGCGGGGCGTGGGTCTTCTGGAAAGTGAATGACGTCCATGTATCGGTACTTCCGGGCGTTCCCGGCCTTCCAGAGCGTCCCGGCCCGGTCGGGCCGTCGAGGCGTCAGCGTTCGAGCGCCGAGGTCTGCCCGATCTCGATGACCTGCCCATCATAGGCCAGCTCCACGCCGGCCGGCAGCTGGGCACAGGTCTCCGCATGCGGCAGATCGTGGCAGATGTGCGTGAAGTAGGTGCGTTCGGCTCCGATCCGGGCCGCGGCCTCGAGCGCCCCGGCCAGGTTGAAGTGCGTCGGGTGAGGACGATGGCGCAGGGCGTCGAGCACGAGCGTCTGCACGCCGTCGAGCAGCGGCCATGACGCGTCGGGGATGTGGTTGCAGTCGGTCAGGTAGGCAAACGTGCCGATCCGGTAGCCGAGGATGGGACGCTTGCCGTGCAGCACCGGCACCGGCACCACCTCGAGCCCGCCGAGGCAGAACGGCCCCGCAATCGCCGTGAGCGACAGCTGCGGGATGCCGCCCCCCTGGGGCGTGTGCGGGTCGAAGATGTACGAGAAGGTCCGCCGCAGGTCGCGCGTCGTGCGCTCGTCGGCATACGCGGGGATCGCGCCGTGCTGAATGGCGTTGAACCGGCGCACTTCGTCGAGGCCGAAGATGTGGTCGGCGTGACTGTGCGTGAACAGGATGGCATCGACCCGGCGCACGCGGCGGGTCAGCGCCTGCATCCGGAGATCGGTGGAGGTATCCACGAGGATACTGGTCACCTCGCCTGGCCCGGGTTCGCCGGTCAGGTCGCTGCGCTCGATGAGGATCGAGGGTCTGGTCCGCGTGTCGCGCGGGTCGATCGACCGGCAGGTGCTGCATTCGCAGCCGATCATCGGCACCCCATGTGAGGTACCGGTGCCAAGCATGGTGATCCGGAGTCGCACGACAGCCCTATTTCACCATAGGGGGCTGGATTCACCCAGTTGTTCAGGTGGCCGGTCGTCGCGCTTGCGTCCGGACCGTACGGCCGTAAGATGCGAGACGGAGCACGTGGTGCGCATCCGTACTTCCCTCTCCGTATCGGCCGCGGTCGTCGCGGCGTGGGTGGCAGCCGGCCCGACGCCGACAGCCGGACAGGGGACGACCGACATCGAGCTCGATCGGTTCCTGACGACGCAGTTCGCGGTCAGGCGGGCGGACCTCGCCCGCATTCACCGGGGCGAGCCGTTCGTCACTGCCCTGCCGGGCGCGGTCGACCGCGAGGTCGCCGTCGGCGGCATCATCCGCATCAACGCGCCGGCCGAGCGGACAGTGGAGACGCTGCGGGACATCGAGCGGTTCGAACGCGGCAAGGGGTTCCTGCAGACGAAGCGTCTCAGCGAGCCGCCGCGCCTCGACGACTTCAGCAGCTTCCACGTCAACCAGGAAGATTTCGCCGCGCTGCGCAGATGCCGCCCCGGCGATTGCGACGTGAAGCTGGGACAAAGCCTCTTCCCGATCCTGGCCGCCATCAACTGGTCGGCGCCGACCGTCCGCGACCAGGTGAACGCGCTGGCCCGGCGAAGCGCGTTCGACCTCCTCGAGGCCTACCGGCGTGGCGGGAACGCGGAGCTCGCCATCTACGAGGATTCGGACCGTCCCACCTTCGTCGCCCGCGAGTTCGAGGACCTCGTGCAGCGTACGAGCCAGCTGCCGACCCAGTTGCCGGAACTGTCGCGCTTCCTGCTCGACTATCCGCGCGTCGCGAACCGCACGACGTTCGACGACTACTTCTACTGGTCGGTGGCGGAGTTCGGACTCAAGCCGGTCTTCCGGCTGAACCACATGGTGATTCACCAGGTGCCGCAACCGTCACGGGTCCGGTTCGCGATCGCGACCAAGCAGCTCTACGCCAACCACTACTTCCACACCGCGCTCGAGGTGCGCGCCACCGTCGACGTCGCCCCCGGCGCGGGCGCCCACTATCTGCTGGTCCTCACCGTGGCCCGCTCGGACGGCATGACCGGGCTGTTCGGCGGGCTCGTGAAGTCCAAGATCCAGTCCGCCGGACGCGACGGCATGCTCGCGGCGCTGAACAAGACCCGACAGGCCGTCGAGCGCGCCCGGTAGGCCGGGGCCGCGGCACGACGCCAGCCTCGCCGGGGGCGGACACGTCTCGTTACAATAGCGGCGCTGATGAACTTCCCGTGTTCGCCGAGCCGGTGGCTGGCGGCAGCCGTCGTGCTCGGACTGTCCCTGGTCTGTCCGCCTGTCGCCGCACCCCAGTCTGCCGAGTCACAGGAGCCGATGCGGCCGCTCGCCGGTCCGCCGCCGCCCGTCCCGCCAGCCACCTCCGTCCGCGACGAGGAAGGGCGGGTCACGATGCGGGCCGTGCGCATCGACACACCCCTCACGCTCGACGGCAAGCTGGACGAGGAGGTCTACACGCGCGTCGCCCCGGTGAACGGCTTCATCCAGCAGGAACCGCGCGGAGGCCAGAAGGCGACTGAAGACACTGACGTCTGGGTCTTCTTCGACGACAACAACCTCTACGTGGTCGGTCGCATGTGGGACAGCGAGCCCGACCGGCTCGTGGCGAACGAGCTGCGGCGCGACAACCGGAACATCGGCCAGAACGACAGCTTCAGCGTGTCGCTGGACACCTTCTACGACCGGCGGAGCGGCTACTACTTCCAGACCAACTCCCTCGGCGGCATCCGCGACGCCATCGTCGCGGACGAGCGTGTGGGCAACAACTTCGACTGGAACACCGTGTGGGACACCCGCGCCGCGCACTTCGAGCACGGATGGACGTCGGAGATGGTGATCCCCTTCAAGTCACTGCGCTACAGAAAGGGACGCAACCAGGTCTGGAGTATCAACATCCGCCGCGTGGTGCGCTGGAAGAACGAGACGTCGTTCCTCTCGCCCGTGCCGGCGGCCTACGGCGGCCCTGGCGCGACCCGGTTCAATGTGGCCGGTACGCTGGTCGGCGTGGAGGTGCCGTCGAAGTCGCGCAATCTCGAGGTGAAGCCGTACGTGATCGGCGGCATCACCACGAACACCCTCGCCTCCCCTGCGGTGAACAACGACCCGAACGGTGACTTCGGTGTCGACGGCAAGTACGGCGTGACCAAGAGCCTCACGTTCGACTTCACCTACAACACCGACTTCGCGCAGGTCGAAGAGGACGAGCAGCAGGTCAACCTCACGCGGTTCAGCCAGTTCTTCCCCGAGCGACGCGACTTCTTCCTCGAAGGACAGGGGCTGTTCGAGTTCGCCAGCGTCCGGTCCAGGGGAGGCGGCGGTGGCGGTGGTGAAGGTGGCCAGACGGCGCCGAACGAGACGCCGCTCCTGTTCTTCAGCCGCCGCATCGGCCTGCAGGGGGGAACGCCCACCCCGATCCGCGCGGGCGCGAGGCTGACCGGCCGCGTCGGCCGTTTCAGCGTCGGCCTGCTGAACATCGAGTCGGGCGAGCTGCCGAGAGCCGGCGCCGTCGCCACCAACTTCTCCGTCGTCCGCCTGCGGCGCGACATCCTGCGCCGTAGCAACATCGGCATCATCGCCACCAACCGCGCCCCTGCGCTGGCCGGCGCTGATTCGAACCTGGCCGGCGGGCTCGACGCCAACTTCGGCTTCTTCCAGAACATCAACCTCGGCGCCTACTACGCCGGCACCCGATCGACGGGGCGCACGGGCGACGCCGGGAGCTACCGCGGCACGTTCGACTGGAGTCCGGATCGGTACGGTGTGAGCTACGAGTACGTGAAGGTCGGCGAGGACTTCAACCCGGAGATCGGCTTCCTCCGCCGCCAGAATTTCCGGCGCAACTTCGGTCAACTCCGGTTCAGTCCGCGCCCGCGCCGCTTCAAGGGGATCCGGAAGTTCTCGTACGAAGCGAACGTCGACTACATCACGAACAACACGGACAGCCGCATCCAGTCGCGCGTCGTCCAGGGCACCTTCAGAGTCGACCTGCAGAACGGCGACAATGTGGAGGCGAACTACAACCGGAACTTCGAGGCACTCACCGCCCCCTTCGAGATCGCCCGGGGCGTCGTCCTGCCGGTGGGCGGCTATGCGTTCCAGGAAGTGGATGCGCTGTACCGGCTGGGGCCGCAGCGGCGTTTCGCGGGCGACCTTCGCGTGATTCGGGGACAGTTCTACAGCGGCACGCGGACCGAGCTGAGCTACTCGGGCCGGATCGAGGTCAGCCCGCGGATCTCCCTGGAACCGCGGATCAGCGTGAACCGGGCATCGCTGCCAGAGGGCGACTTCGTGACGAAGCTCCTCACGACCCGCGCCACGTTCACCGTCACGCCCCGCATGTTCGCGAGCGGCCTCTTCCAGTACAACTCGAGCACGAACACGTTCTCCACGAACATCCGCCTGCGCTGGGAGTACCGTCCGGGCAGCGACTTCTTCGTCGTCTTCACCGAAGGGCGCGACACGTCGCCGCTCACCCCGCAGGGGCTGCAGAGCCGCGGGTTCGTCGCGAAGTACACGAAGCTGTTCAGGTTCTAGGGACTGGGGACTCGGAGATCAGAGGTCGGAGGTCGGAGGTCGGAGGTCGGAGGTTGGAGGTTGGAGGTTGGAGGTTGGAGGTTGGCAGCGCCGTCGGGCCCCAACCTCTTCCCCCGAAGTCCTGCCTTCTAACTTCTAACTTCTCACTTCTAGCTTCTAACCTCGTCCCGACGACACCTGCACGTACCGCATCCGCAGCTCGAAGAGGATCTGCTCGAGCAGCTGGCGCTCCTCGACCGTCAGGTTCCCCTTCGTCTTCTCCTCGAGCACCGCGAGAATCTGGATCATCTGCTGAGCCCCTTCGAGATTGGGCTCCTTGAGCTTCTCCCCGCCCGGTTCCGCGGCGTCACCGAAGTGGATGGCGGCGGAGGTCGCGAGCGAGATCACGAACTGTGTGAAGGAAATGTCTGCCATGTGATGAAATGACCCTGTGTCGTCACCAAGATTACCAGAGTCACTCACCGCGGATGCCGCACGCGAGTTCGTCCGTCTCATCGAGATCATGGCTGCGCTGCGCGCGCCAGACGGATGCCCGTGGGACCGCGAGCAGACCATCGATACGCTGAAGAAGTACGTCCTCGAGGAAACCTACGAACTGCTCGAAGCGATCGATCGCCACGATCACGAGGCGCTGCGCGAGGAACTGGGCGACTTCCTCTTCGAGGCGGTCTTCGTCGCACAGCTCGAACAGGAGGCCGGCCACTTCACCATCGCCGACTCGGTGAAGGCGGTGGCCGACAAGCTGGTTCGGCGACACCCGCATGTCTTCAAGCGCGGCGAGGGCGAACCGGCCCTCGAGACCTCGGGCCAGGTGAAGGTGAAGTGGGAAGAGGTCAAGGCACAGGAGCGCGGCGGCCAGGCCAAGCCGAAGACGCTGCTGAGCGGTATTCCCCCGGCCCTTCCGGCCCTGCTTCGCGCCTATCAGATCGGGGCGCGAGCCTACTCGGTCGGCTTCGACTGGGACAAGCCGGCCGACGTCATCGAGAAGATCCGCGAGGAAGTGGAAGAGGTCGCGGAAGTCGTCTCCTCCAACCAGCCGCTCGACCGCGAGCGGGCCGAGGAGGAGATGGGCGACCTGCTCTTCTCCATCTCACACCTCTCGCGCCGACTCGGCATCGAGCCAGAGGCGGCCCTCCGCAAGGCGAACGACAAGTTCACACGCCGCTTCACGGCGATGGAAACACGCATCGAAGCGCGCGGAGGCCGGATGGCCGACATGTCGCTGGAGGCGCTCGAGGCGGAGTGGCAGGTCAGCAAGGCGGAGGAAACCACGAACGGATGACCTGAGACAGAACGTTATTGCGCGTTAGTGTCCTATTTTTCTACACTATGGGTCCCCCCGACATAGAGGACCCCAGATGACCGCACTCGAACGCGCGAAGCAGTTCGTTCGCCAGAACGCTGCTCGCACCGCCCTCGTGATCCTGCCGCTCGCGGCAGCGACTCCCGCGACCGCTTCCTCCGTCACCTTCGATACGGTGAATGCCACGGCCGTCGCGTCAGGCCCGGCCGGCGTCTCGGTGACCGCAGGCTCTGGTGCATTCACCGCCCTGCCGAACGGAGGCGTCCAGTTCGCCAGCGTCACCGACTACGTCTTCAACATCGACGCGCCGAACAGCGGGTCGAGCTATGCGAACGCGCTGAGCCTCACCCTCTCGGGCGACGGCGACGGCGGCCCCCTCGACATGGCCACGCTGGCCGCCAGCTTCGACTACCTGTTCGACCTGGGTTCCGGCAACCCGTTCAGCCAGTTCTCATCTTCGATCCAGTTCTTCATCAACGGTGTGCTCGCAGGCTCGAGCGGTCCGCTGGCCACAGCGAGCGGCAACACCTTCGCCGAGTCGGCCGCACTGGCGCTGTCCGGATGGACGCTCGGCGACCCGCTCATCTACTGGAACGTCGTCATCGACGCCACGTTCCAGACGGCCGCACCCGGCACCATCACGCTGCACGTGCCCAACATCTCCATCGCCCCACCGCCCAGCGCGCCGCCTGTCGTGCCCGAACCCGGCACTTATCTTCTGGTGGGCACCGGCGCAGGCCTGCTCCTGCTGCGGCGGCGCCGGCGCGCGTCCTGAGCATCCGCGCGGGGAGGACCGAGCCGCGCCTGCTGCTCGTCCTCCCGCAACTGCCACAGGACCCCGGCAGCGGCGCCGCGCGGTCGATGGTCTCCATCTGCGAACTGCTCGTCGACGCGGGCTGGCGGGTCCGCAGCCTGTCCACCACGCTGTCGGAGTCCGCGTCCCCGGCCAGGCCCGAGGCGACGTTGCAGGGGATGGGGGTCGCCGCCACCCGCGTGTCACGCCGGGGTGGTGAACTGCGCTACACCCACCGGGGCATCGACTTCCGCGCCCTCGTCATCGACCGCAGCCTGCGCCTGGACAGCTGGGAGAAGGTCGACGGTCGCCGGTTCGACCTCGCCTTTGCCGAAGAGCTCAGCGCGTTCGCGCCCGACCTCCTCCTCACCTTCGGCATGTTCCCCGGCGACCTCCGACGCCAGCGCTCGGCCATCCGCGCCGGCGTCCCCGTGGTGTTCGGCCTGCGCAACGTCGCGTACCTGGGCTTCAGGGATCGGGATCACCTCTCCGGTGTGCTCACGCCGAGCCAGTACCTCTCCGACCTGTATCGCGCGGACTGCGGGCTCGCCTCCACGCCGCTGTTCGTACCGCTCGACCCGGCGCAGATCGTGGCGCCCGCCCGCGAACCGATCTTCATCACGATGGTGAACCCATCGCCCCGCAAGGGTGTCGACGTGTTCGCGCGCCTCGCCGAGCGCATGAGTCTGGCGCGGCCCGACCTCCCGTTTCTCGTCATCGAATCGGAGGGGCACGCCGGGACGCTGGTGGCAGCCGGCGAACGCGCAGGATTCGACCTGCGCCGGCACGAGAACATCATGATCTCGCGCGCGGTGCCGAGTCCGGCGGACATCTTCGCGCCGACGCGGGTGCTGGTCGTTCCCTCCGTCCGCGAGGCAGGCGCGCGCGTCGTCGCGGAAGCGCTGCTGAACGGCGTGCCTCCCGTGACGAGCGACAGGGGCGGACTGCCGGAGATGTGCTGCGGCGCCGGCCGGGTGCTGCCCATCGAGGGCGACGCGGCGCTGGACGCGTGGATGGACACGCTCATCGCGCTGATGGACGACGAGCCGCTGTACCAGGCGGAGAGCGACAAGGCCAGGCGCGCGTCCACCGCCTTCGATCGGAACGTCCTGCTCCCGGTCTACGACACGTTCTTTCGCGACCGTCTGGCCTGAGCGGGCCGCACCTTGAGGGGTTAGCACCTCGCCGCGTAGCCTGTAGCCGGGAGCCCGCTGGCCCGAGGCCGACAGGGCGGGAGCCCGAAGCCCGAAGCCTGGAGGCTGGGGGCTGGCGTCCGGAGGCTGGAGCCAACAACGCGAGGTGGCCTTTCCTGCCGAGCCGCCCCCGAACGTCAGAACTCGATGAGCAGCCCGGCGGAGGGCACCAGCGGCAGCATCGACTCGAAGGGACGCGCCGTTTCCAGGGTCCGGCGGTTGACGCTGCGTTCGAGGAACCGCTCGTTCTCGCGGTTCAGCACGTTCAGCACCTCGACGTAGAGCGTCAGGCGCCCCTGCCTGCGCGTGAACGTGCGGTTCGCCCGCAGGTCGAGCCGTCCGTATCCGGGGACGCGCAACTCGTTCCGGAGCGAACTGACGTAGTACAGGCCGTTCCGCTCGGTCCAGTAACCCGGAGCCGGCATGTTGCTCCCGACGCGGAACCGGGCGCTCAGGCTCGTGCGGTCGCTGAGACGATAGGTCGCGAACGCGTTGACGGTGTGCCGTTGATCGAAGTCGCCCCAGAAACGTTCGCCCGTGATGCGGTCCGTATACCGGGTGAATCCAAGGGCGTAGGAGATCCAGCCGGAGACGCCCCGGTCCGCGTGCCGTTCCACGAGCCACTCGACGCCGCGCGCATGACCGTCCAGCGAGTTCTGCCAGGCCGTGACGAACGACGACGAGAGAACGCTGTTGCCAACGAGGCGCACCTCCGAGAGCGGGAGGCGAAGCCAGCCGCGATCCTCGCGCTCGTAGGCTGACACGCGCCAGCG
>Ga0075152_10002878_pt1 | contig 12167 bp, 7 predicted proteins | sample JI61114C2DNA_FD_70964 | JGI IMG/M metagenome (GOLD analysis project Ga0075152, IMG submission 70964) | Wastewater effluent complex algal communities from Wisconsin, to seasonally profile nutrient transformation and Carbon sequestration -... | ecosystem: Engineered > WWTP > Effluent > Algae...
CGCACCGGCATTTTGTGGAATGGCAGCAAGCACAGGAAAACGGTGAGCGGGCGAGCGAAAATGATCATTGAGAAACTAATGAGCAACCCCGGGATGGCTATCGGCAGCAACTCCGTGGGATTCACCAGCAGGCCCAAGGTCAGGAACATGATCAGCTGGGCCATCCAAGCCAATCCATCGAAGAAGTTGAGGGAAGAACGCTTGCGCACGAATTTCGAATTCCCGATCACCAGGCCTCCGACGTAAACCGCCAGAAAGCCATTGCCCTTGATGAAGTGAGTGATCGAGAAAATGAAAATGCAGAAGGTGAAAACCAGAATTGGATAGAGTGAATCGTTGCCGAGGTTGATGCGGTTGATGGTGATGACCGCGAGCTTCCCCAGCAAGTAGCCCGCGACCAAACCAACGCCTAGTTGTAGCACCAGTATTCCTCCCGCCAGCCAGTAGTTCGGGACTACCCCTACCTGAATGATCCCAATGAGGGTAACGACCAGAACGAACGCCATGGGGTCGTTACTCCCACTTTCCAACTCCAGCATAGGTCGAAGGTTGTTTTTCAGGCGCAGGTCCCGCGAGCGTAGAATGGAGAAAACGGACGCTGAATCCGTTGAAGCCATGGTAGAGGCCAGTAGGAGCGAGGTCAAAATGCCGATGCCGGCGGATTGCATGGTCATGCCCAGTATCCACCATATGAGTCCTCCGGTAATGAGTGCCGTTAGAAAGACCCCGAAAGTGGCGAGCAGGATACCCTGCGCCAGTATGGGGCGTATCTCAGCCACCTTGGTGTCCATGCCTCCGGAAAAGAGAATAATGCACAGTGCAACGGTTCCGACACCCTGGGCGATGTAGATGTTTTCAAACTGGATGCCTAAGCCAGCACTGCCCCAAAGCATGCCGACCCCCAGGAAAAGAAGCAATGCAGGAACACCAAACCGAGTGCTTGCTTTTCCGGCCAGAATGCTCAGGAAGAACAGGACGGATAGAACAAGTAGAACTACTTCGATCGGAAAACTCATGGAACCGAAATGGGGTGTCTCCGATACGTCAGGATCAAATCTGGATCGATGGACTGAGTGCTGGTCGTATGCCTCGTGCTAACCATTGGATATCCGAAGGTTCCGAAGATACGGCAGCAACGGATAGTGCTCCGGCTGCTTAAGGCTTAATGGGTTACGTTCGGGCCCCTTTCATATTTAGCCGTGAATTTTGGCGATACAGAAATGGATCAATAATGTGAGCAGCCAGATCACGGCCCCGCCGGTTGACTGGTTCGAGTGCCGGTTCTTCGCGGCAACGGCATTTCATCATCAGTTCATCTGCTCCGATATGCGGGCTTTGATCGTCTGGTCAAAATGCCTCGCCAGCGCCTCCCTACCTTTATCCAACATGCCCACCATCCTTATCCACTACTTCCAAACTCCCGTTGGAGAGTTGCTACTGGGGTCATTCGAGGAACAACTCTGCCTCGCCGATTGGCGATACCGCCGCATGCGGTCTGCTATTGACAAGCGCATTCAGACAGGCTTGAATGCTGAGTTCTTGGAGGGGAATTCCGTTGTGATCGAGCAAGCCAAGACGCAGCTCAACGCATACTTCGCAGGGCAACGAACAACCTTCGATGTAGCGCTGTGTTTGGTCGGAACGGACTTCCAAAAGCGGGTTTGGAATGCGCTGACCAGGGTTCCCCATGGCACTACTTCCACCTACACTGCGTTGACCGAAGTTGTGGCCGAGAAGACCGCGATCCGCGCTGTGGCCGGAGCGAATGGTGCGAATGCCATATCGATCATTATTCCGTGCCATCGCATAATTGGGAGCTCTGGTGAACTGGTGGGTTACGCAGGTGGACTGCCCGCGAAGAAGAAGTTGTTGCAATTGGAAGGCGTTCGAATCGGGCAGCCGGAACTGTTTCCTGCAGACTGAATAATCGCTCTAAGACCTGCGCGAATGCATGCGACCTCGCTGAACCAGGCTAGCGCAATTACGCGGCAACGGCATTTCATTTGCTGATCATCGGATCAACCACGGTTCTTCCGACCTTTATCCTTCGCCTGCGCTAACCCAAGAAACTCATCCACCGCGTCGGCGGAACAAGCATGGCCATTTCCGTGCACCACATCACCAAACAGTTCGGCTCCCTAAAGCGCTGAACGATATTTCATTCGAGATCGGCGGCAGCGAGGTCGTAGGTTTCCTCGGGCCCAACGGCGCCGGCAAGAGCACGATGATGAAGATCCTTACCTGCTTCCTGCCGCCGACTTCCGGCGACGCAAAAGCATCTTTGCCCGCCCCTTTTGCCAATATGGACGAATAGCTGTAGAAGCACCGAAGATTGGATTACATTTACTAGGCTAATCTGAAATAACATGCACGCTCCTGCAAGGTTGAGTTCAGTTGAGGACGGTAAACAATCCAGCTGGTCGAGTTATATTTTTTCGATTTTCGCCGCAGTGTTGCCTTGCCTCATGGTTCAAGGCCAGACATGTACAGTGGACATGTACGTGGCCAATGATCAAAGCGGCTCCGTAAGCTCCGTCGAGAACGCCCAGAGCAGGCAGTTCATCTCGGCCTTAATGACCAATTTGCAACCTTGGGGTACGGCCCCCGGAGAGAGCCGCATGGCCATTGCGGATTGGGATTATGCTTGGTCTTGGACGGCTTTTAGTTTTCCTGTCGCTGGTCAGAACTACACCACATTGTTAGCAGATGTGGTGGCCTATCAAAACGCCCCGCGATACCTCTTTGGAGGCACGGACCCCTATGACGCATTGCTGCGCACATATCAGAACATAGACCAAACCCCTATTCCGGGGCGAGCGGCAAAACGGACTATTGTCCTTATGACGGATGCGGATTGTTCCCAAGTACCTAGCGGAATATCCTTTTTGGCCTCCCAGATCAAGGATGCCGGCATTTATGTGATGGTGGTGGCCATAGAGGCGGCAAGTGGTTGCCCAAGCCTTGCTGGAACCAATGTGGCCAGCCCAGGAGGGTATTTCAGCGCTCCCTCATATGCGGACCTCGTGCAATCAAGCGGCCAATTGGTGTATGAAATAATCAATAGCGCATGCGTCGGTAGTCCCTTCCCGGGCTATGATCTAGCCATCGGATTAAATGACTATGTCGCTACGGGTTGCATACCGGGTCCAGGAATTTATACAGTGGATTACACGGTGATGAATTCTCTCTTTCTCGATTTCAGTGGCGATCTGCGGATTTCATTCTATAACGGAGACCCCGCTCTTGCAACCACGCAATTCATCGCCATGCAAGACCTGGGTGTCGTAAGCATTCCCATGGGAGGTGTGTACAACGGCTCATTTATTAGTCCGCTTTTGCAAAACAGTTCCAACTTGGTTGCAGTTGTCAATTTTGATGGTACTCTGCCCGGAAATAGCCCGCCGTTTCCTCCTTATCTTACTGGTCGCACATATCTTACCGACGAGGGCAACTGCTTCAATAATGTCAGCAACGGAATAGCGCGCGTGGCCGACGCATCGTGCCCGCCATATGCGGTGGTCACCACCAACGTGGTGAGCGGCGGGCTCGGCTGCGGTTCTCTGGCGAATTATGAAATTGCGATCTGCAACACCGGGGATGCCGACGTGCTGATAAATTCCACACTGCCCATTACTGCACCGGGAACTGTTCTTGTTGCCGACAACACCCAACCACAGAATTATACCAACGGACTTCTCTGGGCTACTTACTGCGGTGGGGCCTCCACGGAGTTAGGCTACAGGGTGGCCACGGACCCGTTGGGCAATGTGTACATTACCGGCACCACTTCGAGCACTACAGGCATTTCCACGCCGGGTGCTTTCAAAACCGCTAAGGGTGGCGGCGCGGATGCATTTTTGGTGAAGTTCGACCCATCTGGCACGCGTTTATGGGGCACCTACTATGGCGGGGCTGAAAATGACGATGGAATCGATGTGACCACGGATGCGGCCGGGAACGTGTACCTCGTGGGCTCCACGGAAGGGTCTGCGGGACTTGCAACGGCGGGCACATACCAGACCAACCCCATTAATGGTTCCGATGCGTTCGTGGTGAAGTTCAATTCGGCCGGCGTGCGCCAATGGGGTTCCTACTATGGTGGCGGCAATGAGGAATTCGGTGAAGGGGTCGCCGTTGATGCCCTAGGCAACGTCTTCATCAGTGGAATGACAGAGGGAGGCAATACCCTGGCCTCGCCAGGCGCGCACCAGATCGCATTCGGCGGTGCGTCGGATATGTTCATGGTAAAGTTCAATAACTCCGGGGTGCGGCAATGGGCAACTTACTATGGCGGAACGGGAGAGGAAATCATGTCGGATATCGCCACGGACCCGGCAGGCAATGTGTTCCTTGTTGGGCAAACACAAAGCGTCTCGGCTATTGCCACCGTCGGTTCGCATCAGTCTTTCAATAATGGTGACGATGACGTGTTCCTCGCTAAATTTACTACCAACGGTGTGCGTGTGTGGGGTACCTATTATGGCGGACCGGATTCTGAGCTTTCTCCATGCGTCACCACGGACAATGCCGGTTTTATTTATCTGGGCGGACAAACCACCAGTACCGCATTCATCGCTGCCGGTGCCATCCACCAAGTTGTCTTGGCTGGATTGGCCGACGGGTTCATTGTGAAATTCAATACCAACGGCGTGCGTCAATGGGGTGATTATTTCGGAGGAGAGGATGATGATGCGATCCGCGGGGTAATTGCGGACCAGGATGGCAATGTTTACGTGACCGGCCCTACGCTAAGCACCACCGGCATAGCCACGTTCGGGTCATACCAGACCACCCCGACCTTACAAGACGCGTTCATGGCCAAGTTCACTACTTCCGGCGATGTTCCTTGGGCTACGTATTACGGTGGACCGGACAACGAAGAGCCGTATGGTATAGCCGTGGATGCGATGAAAAACGTGTTCATCTCCGGAACCACGCCGAGCACGACAATGATTTCCACGACCGGCGCCCATCAGGTCGCCATCGGAGGGGGAACCGATGCCTACCTCGCGAAGTTCAATGAGCGGGAAATAGGCTTTTTACTGATTGCAGGGGACTGTATTACCCGTGAATATGTGTTTGACTACAGTGGTGTCGCACCCGGCAACTATGACATGAGCTTTGGCGTGGTCGCTGAGCAAATAGCATTGACCGACGGCCTTCCCGTGGTATTGCCCGACAATAATTTCGACGTCGGTGCCTTTTTGGACCAGGACGGCTTTAACGGCACATTGCATAGCTCGGATGACATTACCGTTTCCCCAGGCCCCCCTTGCCCTCCCGGCGACCAGATCACCGTGGCCGTGGACATTACACCCACTATTAGCTGCGGTAACGGGAATTTTATCCCAGCCACGGTTACGATCAACAACACAAGCGGAACTACCGCCTTCAACACTGAATTGTACCTGCAGCTAACGGGCGCGGGAGCCACTTTCGCGACGGAACTCTACACTATTTCAACGGGTCTGCTCGTCGCCATTCCCAACGTGCTGGACCCATCATACCCATTTGTTCCATACGCACTTGCGGGCTACAACGGAATTCAGCTCCTCCCAATTCAGGAGATTCCGCCGGGGACTTCAACTTTTACGGTGGACATCAACATGGGGATTGGATTGATGAACCTCAGCGTTCGGGTGGATAGCCTCCATTCCTCCATGAACGCATCAGGTTCGAGCAACCTTGCACAGGACACACAGGGTGTCCTCGCTTCACCAGATCCCGTCATCTCCGGATACAATTGTCCGGCTTCGGTTGTTGCCGGCAGCGCGATACCCCTGGCAGGAATTTCTGCCACGCAATCCGCTGCCGTGCTCTGGTCAAGTACCACACAACCCACGCTGGTCAATGCCGGCACGCTTAACAGCCCAGCGCTCAATTATTCGCCCACGCCTATGGATGTCGCCAATGGATTCGTGGCCATTTCGTTGGCCGTTTCCAGTGCAAACGGCTGCGTTACTGCAACAGGATGCCAAGTGGATATAACGAATGTGCAGTACGACTACGGTGATGCTCCCGTGAGCTATGACCTCAACGTGAACTACCAACCACCGGCGGCGGCTTCAACCTTATACAGCGGTCTAAATCTGGGGCTCAATGCCCCATTCACCGAACTATTGGCCAATAACAGTGTGATGGCCGACGGGGACGGCAGCGAAGAGGACGGATTGGCTGCGAACCCCTATACGGTCCCATACCCGCCGTCCGGTGCCACGTTCACACTTCCAGTGAGGGCTACTGACAATCAGGTGGTACCCGGATACCTGCACGCATATGTGGATTGGGATGCCGACGGTGATTTTTTGGACACGTTGGAAAGTTCCTTAAACACCAGGACCGTCCCTTCCGGAAGTGGGACGGCTTGGTACAACATGTCATTCGTAGTTCCACCGGTCTTCAACAATGCGGGCTTATTTTACATTCGTTTGCGGTTCTCCACGGATTCCAATGCCGTGAAGATCCCCTACATGGCGGCGCCACAAGGAGAAACGGAAGATTATGTTTGGAGTTCCGTGGGTCCGCTTCCTGTGGAGATGCTTGATTTCTCCGGAGAGGACATAGGCCCGGCGGTGGATCTTTCCTGGGTCACGGCGTCAGAAAACAATTCCAGCCATTTCATACTGGAACGAAGTGCGGACGCTCTGCAGTTCAACGCCATCGCTCAACTACCGGCCGCAGGCAATAGCCAAGCGATCCTGCACTATGGTTATCAGGATGAATTTGCCTTCCAAGGTGTGGTCTACTATAGATTGAAGGAGGTTGACAACAACGGAGCCGTAGACCTGTACGGACCGATCCCGGTGGTCCGGGGCAATGAGCAGGGAGTTCACCTGGTCCAAACCGACGGACGTTCGGTAATGGTGTTGGGCATCGACCCGAACGGCTTGACCATGGAACTCACTGATATTGCAGGTAGGTCTTGCAAGACGGTCAGCATGCACGGGGCGCAAGTCGGATTTGAAACACTGGCTTCAGGCGTTTACGTGGCAAACCTGAGCAGGAACGGCCTCCGGCTATTGAGCCAGAAAGTTGTCGTGGAGTAGATTAAAAACGGCAGCCTCTGCCCAAGCGGTTATTCTCAGTTCTTCAGTGGGTAAATGTTACAGATCCCGAACAGGGTATGAGCCATCCTGCGTATCGGGTTTGTCCAGCTGATCCAGCTTTATCATTTCTTCCATTGCTTTTTCAGTCCATCACCAACTGATCACCCGACCTTTGCACCTTCGCCTGCGCTAACCCAAGAAACTCATCCACCGCTTCGGCGGAACAAGTATGTCCATCTCCGTTCGCCACATCACCAAACAGTTCGGCTCCCAAAAAGCGCTGAACGATGTTTCATTCGAGATCGGCGGCAGCGAGGTCGTCGGCTTCCTCGGGCCAAACGGCGCCGGCAAGAGCACGATGATGAAGATCCTTACCTGCTTCCTGCCGCCGACTTCCGGCGACGCGAGCGTGTGCGGCTTCGACATCCGCGAGGCCAGCATGGACGTGCGCCGCAACGTTGGTTATCTGCCCGAGCACAATCCGCTGTACACGGACCTTTATGTGCGGGAGTATTTGGAGTTTGTCGCGGGACTGCACAAGATGAAGAACGTGGCCGCCCGGGTGAAGGAGATGATCGGGTCCGTGGGACTGGAGCGGGAACAGCACAAGCAGATAGGCGCGTTGAGCAAAGGCTACCGCCAGCGCGTTGGCTTGGCACAGGCCATGATCCACGACCCCAAGGTGCTCATTCTCGACGAACCCACCAGCGGGTTAGACCCCAATCAACTGGAGGAGATCCGCGGTTTGATCAAGCGCATCGGCCAGGAGCGCACCGTGATGTTGAGCACGCATATCATGCAGGAGGTGGAGGCCATTTGCAGCCGCGTGATCATCATAGACAAGGGCGTGATCGTTGCGGACGATAACGCCAAGCACCTGCGCGGCATGGGCGACAGTAAGCAGGCGATCCTCGTGGAATTTGATGGCCGTGCGACCAGCGAGGAATTGCTCGCGTTGCCGGGCGTGGAAGGTGCCGAAAGGGGCAACGGGAATACGTGGACCATCACTTTCCGGGAGGAAGACGACATCCGGGCGGCCGTGTTCCAGTTTGCCGTTGATAAGGGCCTGAAGGTGCTTACGCTGCAACGCTCCGAACGGGACCTGGAGGATGTGTTCAAGGAGTTGACGGCAAGCCCGCTCAAAAAGTAATGCCCAGCGCCACTCCGGGATTCCAAGCCCAAGTGCCCTTTTTTACAAAATCCTCGTTGCCCGGTATCTCGTTCAGGCCGTCCAGTGGTGCTACCAACGCTCCAACACGGAAGAAGAACCCGCCGGTCGGTGGCTGAAAGCGCAGATGAAGCCCGAAATTCGGAGCGATCACAGAAGACACAAGCTGGTCCTTGTTCCCACTGAACCAAAAGGGAGTGGCGCCGAGGCTCATTTCTAATTTCACCTTCCCTCCAACGCTTACGGCGGCATCAACCGGAAGCGCATAAAAGTTCACTGAAGTCCCATTGTGCGAGGTTCGCCGGTAGCCGAAACCTAACCGCAGATGGTAGGTGACCAAAGTAGTGGTCGTCAAGGTCTTTTCGATGTTCAGCGAATTGAAGATCCCCTCGCCCCAGGCCTCGACAAAAACAGTGGTGTTGTGGATGAATTGTTCAGGCGCGGCTGCCTCCTGAGCGATGCCATGAAGGCCGATCCCACAGGCGATTAAGGCGGACATGTAGCGCAACCTTGAAATCCGCAGTTTTTTTTGCATCGAGCGAAAAGTAGATCGTAGTGGGCAAAACCGTTTCTTTGCAACCTCTTTTTCCACAGGGAAACAAGAGCCAAACTTCGATCATGCCATACCTCTTCACCTCCGAAAGCGTCAGCGAAGGCCACCCCGACAAAGTCGCGGACCAGATCAGTGATGCACTTATTGACCACTTTCTCGCATTCGATCCGGAAAGCAAAGTAGCCTGCGAAACGCTGGTGACCACCGGGCAGGTGGTGCTGGCCGGTGAGGTGAAAAGCAAAGCCTATTTGGACGTGCAGCAGATCGCCCGTGATGTTATCCGGCAGATCGGCTACACGCGCAGCGAGTACATGTTCGAGGCCCACAGCTGCGGAGTGTTCAGCGCTATCCACGAGCAAAGCCCGGACATTAACCAAGGCGTGGTGCGCAAAAAACCCGAGGAACAGGGCGCTGGCGACCAAGGCATGATGTTCGGCTACGCCTGCCGCGATACGGACGCATACATGCCGCTGGCGTTGGACTTGAGCCATCGCTTGCTGCAAGAACTCGCAGTTATTCGCCGCGAGAAAAACTCCAAAATGCCTTACCTGCGTCCCGACGCGAAAAGCCAGGTGACCATCGAATATGGCGACGACCACACGCCGTTGCGCATCGATGCCATCGTGATCAGCACTCAGCACGACGATTTCGACACCGAGCCCAAAATGCTCGCGAAGATCAAGAAGGACGTGCTCGCTGAGTTGATCCCCCGCGTGAAAAAGCAACTGCCCAAGCGGGTGCAGGCGCTATTCAACGACAAGATCCAGTACCACATCAACCCAACTGGAAAGTTCGTGATCGGTGGGCCGCACGGGGATACCGGACTCACGGGCCGCAAGATCATAGTGGACACCTACGGCGGCAAGGGTGCGCACGGCGGAGGCGCATTCAGCGGGAAAGACCCCAGCAAGGTGGACCGCAGCGCGGCCTATGCCGCACGGCACGTAGCCAAAAACTTGGTGGCGGCCGGTGTGTGCGACGAAGTGCTGGTGCAAGTGGCTTATGCCATCGGCGTGGCCAAACCGGTGGGTTTCTACGTGAACACCTACGGAACCGCCAAAGTGAAAAAATCCGACGGTGCAATCGCCACCACCTTGGCGGGCATGAAGGAACTGGACATGCGCCCGTACTTCATCGAAAAGCGCTTCAACTTGCGCACGCCCATCTACAGTGAAACCGCCGCTTATGGCCACATGGGCCGCACGCCACGCACCGTAACGAAGAAATTCAAGAATGCCGGGCAGGAGGCCACGGTTAAGGTAAGGCTCTTCCCTTGGGAGGAACTGGATGCCGTGCCAGCGGTGAAGAAGGCGTTTGGGATCAAGTAGTTGTCCGTTGTTAGGCGATGCAGCGCCAAAGCGCTTTAGTGACGGCGTGCTGCCGACGGCGGCGGTAGGCAGCCGTCTCATCGCCATCACTAACCACCAATTTGGAGTTCCAACAGAGCACGGAACTCCCTGACAACTAACAACTGACAACTAACAACTAAGGCACTTGTTTGCTGGATCATAAAGAACCATTACTTTCGCACCCCATTTTCAGGAACCCATGTACGCCATTGTAGAGATCGCCGGCCAGCAATTCAAGGTGCAGGCCCCGCAGAAATTGAAGGTCCACCGCCTCGAGCTGGAGGAAGGAAAGCACGTAGAGCTCGGTAACGTGCTTCTGGTAAGCAACGGAGGAAAGACCAGTGTGGGCACGCCCATGGTGGACGGCTTCCGCATTGCTGCCAAAGTGCTTACCCATAGCAAAGGCGACAAGGTGCTCATCGGCAAGAAAAAGCGCCGCAAGGGTTACCAAAAGGTGAACGGCCATCGCCAGTACCTCACTGAACTCTGGATCGAGGCCATTCTTGCCAAAGGCGAGAAGTTTGATGCCAGCAAGAGCACCGCACCTCCCGTGATCCCTTACACACCTGCGGTGAAAAAGACCCGTGAAACGGCTGAAGCCGCCCCGGTGAAGAAGGTCGCGGCCAAGAAGGCACCAGCCAAAAAGGCGCCTGCCAAGAAAGCAGCTGCGAAGAAGGCAGCCCCGAAAAAAGACGACAAGAAATAAGTGTCACCAGGTTCCACCCTGATAGACCCCCTAAGCCATGGCACACAAGAAAGGAGCAGGTAGTACCGATAACGGCCGCGAGTCGCACTCGAAGCGCCTCGGCGTGAAGATCTATGGTGGCAGCGCCGCCATTGCAGGCAACATCATCGTGCGCCAGCGCGGCACCCACCACCGTGCGGGCCGTAACGTTGGCGTTGGCGTGGACCACACCTTGTACGCCCTTGTGGACGGCACCGTGGAATTCCGCCGCAAGCGCGATAACAAGAGCTACGTGAGCGTACTGCCCGAAGGCGTGTCCACCACCTTGCGTGCACAAGGGGTGAAAGGCCAATTGGCAGCGGCAGCTCCAGCCCCCAAAGCGGCGCCAAAAGCAGCCAAAGCCGAAAAAGCCCCCAAGGCTGATGACCTGAAAAAGGTAGAAGGCGTAGGCCCGAAAATCGCTGAGCTTTTCAACGAAGCAGGCATCAACACCTTCGCCGAATTGGCCGCGACCTCTGTGGACAAGCTGAAAAGCATCCTCGAAGCCGCTGGACCACACTTCGCCTCGCACGATCCCGGCACCTGGCCCAAGCAGGCCGAACTCGCCGCAGCAGGCAAGTGGGACGAGCTGAAGGCTTGGCAGGACGAGCTGGACGGCGGCAAGTAAGCCACTCACAAAACGACATTTCAAAGCCCTCGGATTTCCGGGGGCTTTGTTGTTTATGATCGACTGCGAAGCACGCGCTCGCGTTTTTCGCGAGTGCGTGCGGATCCTAACCCGCCTCTGGCGGGCTCCCGGACATCTGGACTCACTTTCACCGAGCGTCCAACAATGTTTTTGCCTGCACCGCGTAAAAGCCGCCGCCTTCGGCGATGCGCTTCAATGCGGGCTGCGCTGCTTCCCAACCGTCCTGCTTGTCCGTGGCGAGTGCTTCGTACCACACCGCTTCTTCTACAAAGCTGTCCACATCGTTCAAGGCCGCACCATGCAGCAACTGCATCGCTCGCGGATAAAGGCCCAGCCGGTAGCAGGCCAGCCCGGCATAGAACTGCGCGTTCACATCGGCGGGATACTGGCCCAGCAGGAAGTATAAATCGTCCAAGGCAATGCGGTCGTCGCCTGCTGCAAGTGCGCCCAATGCGCCGTTCATGAAATCCAAATAGGCTTGGGAAGCACGGGCGGCTGGTGCGGTTTTGCCTTTTGCGCCGCCCACATCCGCCGGTACGCCGGGTGATGGAAGCACGGGAAAATTCATGTCGTAAAGCTCCTTCGGGTGAACAACTTTCATGTCGTGCAGAAACACCAGTTGTCTGGAAGGCCGTGTACTATGGGACTTTCGTGGATCGGAAGGCATGGGGTCGTGTT
>Ga0075152_10002879_pt1 | contig 12166 bp, 8 predicted proteins | sample JI61114C2DNA_FD_70964 | JGI IMG/M metagenome (GOLD analysis project Ga0075152, IMG submission 70964) | Wastewater effluent complex algal communities from Wisconsin, to seasonally profile nutrient transformation and Carbon sequestration -... | ecosystem: Engineered > WWTP > Effluent > Algae...
ACGCCGTTTGTAAAAACCACCATACTAGCGACCACATTTGTGCCTGACATGTGTGAAATATCGTAGCCTTCTATGCGCTTCGGTGGTTCGGCCAGACCGAACAGTGCTTGGAGCTGCACCAGCGCCTGGTCTTTGCTGATGTCTAAGAACTCTTTGTCGCTAAAGATGACTTGTTTGCCGAGGCTTTGCAGCGCGTACAGCTGGTTGCGCAGTTTGGCCGCCAGCTCAAAGTTTTGGTCTTTGCTAGCTCGCTTCATGTCACGTTCCACCTCACGGATAACGCCGGCTTTTTTACCTTCGATCACGCGCATCAGTTTGCGCAGGTTTGCCCGGTAGTCCTCCAGGCTGGTTTTGCCCTCTTCGAGCCCTGGGTCAAGGCCAAGATGATAGTGCAACGTCGCTCTTTTTTGAGTGGGCTTACGTGTTGCGAATGGGAATATGCGCCGTAGCAGTTTGAGTGCTTGGCGCACACTGCCGACCGAAAAGTATGGACCAAAGTACCTAGCACCGTCATCGAGCGGCCGGCGTGTCGTGCTGACAGTCGGATAATCGCTATTGTAGTCGATGCGGATGTAGCTCATGGCTTTGTCGTCGCGTAGCAGTATGTTGTAGCGCGGCATGTAGCGGCGGATCATCTCGCTCTCAAGGAAAAGCGCCTCGAGCTCGCTCTCGACTTCCATCCAATCGGTGTCAACGATCTCGGCGACGAGCGCCTCGGTTTTAGGGTCACGGCCCCGGCTGGCTTGGAAATACTGCCTCACACGGTTACGCAGCACCGCCGCCTTGCCCACATAGATAATCTCGCCCGACGTCGATTTATGAAAATACACTCCCGGGGTCTTGGGCAAGTCCTTTAACTTCGTCTGCAGCACATTATTCACACTCTATAGTATACTGCGCCTCGTAGCTATGGCCGCCGATTAAGATAATCTGGACGTATTTTAGAGCTTGCTCGCAATTTCGTTCCATCTGTCGCCTGCAAAGTCTTTGAGCTTTTCGATGGGATTTTCTTTTTTAGGGGCACCCTGCACAGCAACGGACGCAGGGAGCGTGGGAGTTAGTACAGCAGAACTAATATCAACCGTTACTGGAGGAACGACAGGATCATCTGTCGGGGCTGGCTGGGCCGTAGCGGCAGTAGGCGTGACGTCTGCTTGGGCAGATGAGTTCTGGCTAGATGGCGCTAGGTTTGCTGCCTTTTTGGCAGCCACTTCGCCGACGTATTCCCAATGCCATGGTTCGGGGAGCGAGCCTTTAGGGCTAGCGAAAAACGGTTTGATATAGCCGTAATCATCACCGTTTTTTAGTAGCCAGTTGTACGTCACACTGCCCACGGCACTGTTGTCTAAATCAACTGCTTTGCCGAGACCATGATCGGAGCTACCCGGTGTCGCTGCCCATTTGCCGCGTTCTTTTTTTATGGCAACCTGATCAGCAAAGCTACGATAGTCGCTGCGCGGACCGCTAAATTTTAGATGCATGCCGGTGTCGCGATAAAATGCATCGTCCATCTGGCGGAAAGCGTCGGCGGCAGCAGGAAAAAGCTGCGCGTCACCCCAAGGTTCACCAACCGTTTTTAGGTACTTATCTGAGAGGTAACCATTTTTTTGGCCTGACTTCGCCAGTGTAGCCTCAACCGTAGAGCCAGAGGGTGGCTTGACCTGTTCTGTTGCAGAGCTTGTATCCGCTCCTGGCCGTACTGACTCAGGAACTTCAGACCGATCATTTTCAGGATAATGCTGCGTTAACTTGGTTATGTCGATAAATTGTTTAACATAAGGATCGTTAATTCCTCGCGTAGCTTTGGTAACGGCAAAGCCATTGCTAGAGTCTGCAGTTGCCTGATTGCCTCCGATATAAGTTATCTTCTTTGCCCCTTGGTCCACATCAACAATTATCGCGATGTGACCATTGCCTTCTGGGCCGAAAGTCACAAAATCGCCGATTTTAGGTAGGTAGCTATTTTTGTCATAGACATTTACGAATTGGGACTTTTTGATATTTCTCACTGCATTGATACGCCAGTTATTTGGGTCACCAGTTAATGGCATACCAGCTTTGTCGGCGACAAACGAGCCAAAATCACTGCACCAATACTCCAAGCGCTTCTGCGTGTATTTGTCTACAGGACCACAGGTACCAGGCTTGCTCGTATTTCCTGCGTCACAGCCGACAGGATCTTCACTCGTGCCCAGTTCTTTGGTAGCCGTTTCAACTATCTTGATTCGTTGTTTCATTTCTGCGGGTCTTGGTTGGATTTCTTTTGGTCTTGGAATGAGTTGGTCTTGGAACTTCTCGGACAAAAGATTGTATATGTCCTCAAATGTTTGCTCGGCATAGACGCCGCGCTGACCCACGATTCTGACCGCTGGTTTTTCGTATTCGTTCATAAACACTTCGGCTGCTTCGGTAGCGCTGCCCTTGACAGCACGCAGCGTTTTATCGGCAGCCGCATACGTGTGCTCCATTTCCCAGAAAAAGAATCCAACTTGAGCTTCAATCGTATCCCACTCTAATCCATGTTCAGCTGCATACCACCTGAGCGTGCCCTGCCTAGGCGCATCTGATTCAGGATAGCCAAACCTGTCATAACGTGTGTCAAAGCTACCATGCTGCCATATCCCCCTACCAGGGCCATCGCCGTATTGCTTTCTCGTCGGATCAAGCTCTACACCAGCCGCCTCTACTGCGGCATTACCGACGGCACCGGCCGCCTGAGATAGGGAATATCCCTCTGTGAGCATTGCCTGTACAAGATAAGCCCGGTTACGCCACTTGGCTGGATCTTGCTCTACTAGTGTAGTAAGCGCGTTTACTATAGCTTCGTTAAGATCTTTGGCATCTTTTATCTCGGGATCTTTTTTATCTGGTTGTTTTTCTTTGGGAAGAGTCTCAACCCCCGGAGCTTGCAATGAGTCGACTAGACCCTGTAATTCACTCGGTGAAAGATTTTTGATCTCGGCCGCGGCTAGCAAACTAGCGACCGTACGGCTTACCTGATCGACAAGGTTCGGATTTTGCTGCTTCAGCTGCCCGGTGTATACATCGACTAAGGCAGCGATGCTTTCATTCCATAAGCTTTCGTCAACCCCTTTTGGCGTATTGATTTTAAGTGCTTTTTTTATGTCATCCTGAGCACGTTGGTCACGAAGCACATCGGGCATGGTTGAAATGGTCAGTGCCCAGGCGAGAGCCTCTTTTGCTGGATATAAGGTGTTTTCTGCGGGGAACCGATCTTCATCGGTCGCTAGAGTGAGCGCAGACTCATAGAGCAGTTTATCGGTAGAAGGGATGTATTTGCCTGCGTAGAGATTCGTCAATGACTTAGCGTATTCAGTGAGACTGAGCGAGCGCAGGTAATCACTCGCATTATCTGCCTTTCGTTCAGCTTCAGCCTGAGGTGTTGGACTAGCTAAAACAGGGGTAATTATTCCGGTTTCTGGCACATTTGTCGCTACTGATGATTGTGGTAATTTGACCTCTTGATTGTACCCAGAGACTATTTCCGGTAGCACTGTCGAACCACCAAGAAGGCTATTCCCGTCAAGTGAGATTACCTTTACTACAGAAGCGGTAGCCGGGGCTGCCTTGGCTTGAGTAGCCGGCACGGTCATACCGGCAGTAACAGTCGCACCAATCGCCAAGACGGCAGCTGGCTTTGCATATTCACCCCGTTTTAGTTGCCCCCAGTGACCAGCAAGCGGCCTCCATGAGTGTTTCGGGGTTTTCATCTCCTCGACAGTAAGCGGGAAATCGTCTATAGGCGCCGTGTCGACCTCGGCCTTAGTATTTTGCGGCGATGTCTCTGAAGTAGTGGGGCGTCGGTAACTATCCCGGCCACATGCCTTAAAAATACTCTCGAGATAGAGTTGTTGAAGAGTCTCAGTTTCATTTTGGTGTCGCTTTTGTGCTTCCTCTAGGACCTGGCGAATTGCCATACTCTGCCGCCTATATAGATCTTGACCATCTTGTAGATCTCGACCATCTTGTGTATCTCCAGCTTCATCATATGCCTGCCGTGTAAAGGACTCGTGAGAGGCTCTAAGCTTCTCTAACTCTTCTGGTGATAGTACACCTCTCTCAGCCCCGTCCAGAGCCCGCACCAACCAAGTGGCCGTCTTTGCGGCCAGAGAACTCTCGGGCTCTCCCACTACTTGTGATAGCGTTACCAGGACTTCCTGAGAGTTTCTATTACCACTCACGTACCCGGCTACAAGCGCTTTTGACAGTTCTTCGGCCACCTTTTGTTTTGTCTCCAGAGATGGCTGATGCGTACCCAGCCTGAGAGCAGCAGCAACTAAACTTTTTTTGTCTGGCACTTGACTGTTCTTCGCGCCCGCAACGATCCGTTCAGCTCCAGCCAGAAAATGCGCATCGGCATCAAGTCGACCCAACACCTCAGTCAAACGCTGAATGGGTTGCTGGCCGGGTTTGCAAATGATTGCCCCTTGTTCGATGAGCCTATATCCCCGTGCCACAAGTTCGTGATCTAGCGAAACCTCTTCATCTTTAGTTTCTGGCTGGTGGCCTCTAACGAGATCAAACGCAAGAGACCCGCCTCCCCGTGTACAATACCTCTCGAGTTCTGAGGATTTCAGCGAGATAGTATGTGCGGCATGTTTAGTATAGAAATAATCTATCGCTTCCTTTGCCCAGTCACTCGTCTGTGCCCCCAGATCTTCTGCAGTAGGTAGTGAAGGGGCGGCTTCAATCACCGTTGGTTGCTGCTCATTGACGACTGTCGCTCCCGGCGTTATCGTTCGTTCAGCCGACCAACGAGCCAAACGAGGAATCATAGTTGTCTCCCGCGCGACGTCATCTTATCCCCTCTCTGCAGGTAGTTTTAAGGTCGTCACAGCCAACTGGCTAGCCGTAATAAGACGTTGAGTCGAGCGAAGATTATCGGTTTCAGGTACGGACTTGGCGGTCGCTATAGCCGCAGCAGCATACAGCTCGGCACCACATTTCAGAAGATGCAATATTTTTTCTTTGACATATTTAGCATCAGCAGCATTATCTTGATGATGTTGGGTAGCCATAGCGTCAACCTCTCTCTGCATACGAGCTATATTAATCAATAAATCATCTATATAGGCTAAGGCCTTAAGTCGGTCTAGCTGAAAGGGCAGCCCCAGTTCATCCTCTACTGTCAACGTAGCCTTGTGTGGTGATTCGCCATTTTTTATGAGTGCCTGCTTGCCGCGTTCCCATTCACCTTCTTTGCTTTCCTGTTTTGCTTTTTGGCTTGCAATAACCTGCTTAGTAGCCAATACCCCACCGGCTGATTTCGCAAACCTGGCTGCTCTTTCATCGATATCGGTACCGATGGCAAAGACCTCTTTACCTAGTTCTTCAGATCGTCTTATAACGCTGTCATAGAACGTCTCAGGAGCGCAGTAGCCAGACGAAGGATTGGTACGGAAAACAATACGCTCGTATAGACGTAGGTACTCAGCTCGTCTAGCCGAAGCAACCGCACCTACTTCGCCCGCAAATTCGTGAATCATAGCCAACGATTCTCCGACACTGCTATACCAGCCTAAACCTTTAGGCGCTGATATTTCGGCAGTTTCACTACTCGCCGCATCGTCACTTTCATGGGCGCTGATTTTTCCCCATACCCCATCCGCTAAGTCGTTTGGCGTTTGGCTGGCGATAAAACCAGGCTCCAATTTATGAACCCAGGCCGGGGTCTCAACCACTTTTGGGTTTCGACCAAAAAAAAGACTGATTCTATCGATTACAGATCTTCGTTCTACCACTGGCCCGACGTTATAAGGTACTATCTCACCACTAAGTGGAGCGGCGTTTTCTGTATATGCTGTCATCAATTAACTCCTTGCTTGGTTGTGCTGGTAGCCGAGCCTATTTCAACCCGGTTGTGTTCGCTTGTTGGGTCAACTACTACTACTTTGGTATCATCTTTGTCTGAACGGTCTTTGAGATAGGCTTCTTTCACCGAGTTGGCAATAGACCCTACGGCATCTTGGTTTGCAAAAGTCGTCTTAGACTCGTCTAGTCCCCAAGCCTCAATCAGTGCCATCTGAACCAGGTTAATAAATTCATCTTTCTTCACCATCTGACCTAGACTATCACCGACAACTTGGTAACACATTGCGAGAGAATATTTGTTGTATTGGTCGATGATGTACTGAGATAGTTCAGTCGCGGTCGGTTTCTTATCACCGATTTTACTCGGCAAAGCACCGCTAGTCTGCATTTCTTTCAGGATTTTTTCGTCATATTTGGGAGGGGTTTTGCCGTCGCCAAAAAAAGTCGGCGTGGTGTACGTGCCCGCACCGCAAGTATTGTCCGCAGGCAAAACGCCTAGAGAGACGCGCTCTAAATCAATGGTAGTTCTACCATCTTTCTCTGTTACAGCCGATTTTTTTCCGTCTACGTCGGCTGTGGCCATAACTGCAACTTTCGCCGTGACATCTGTTGTGAGTGCAGTACCCGCCTCGTCTTTTACGCCCCGAAAGCTAGATGAAGCCGACAGATCCCAGCTTGTAGCCTCTCGCCCTAAAAGCGCTACCGAAATAATATCTTTGTCTTTTAACGGCAACAGCATCTCGCCGTTTCCAAAGGCACCGCGAGCCACTACGAGGCTTTGGTCTGCATTTGGCTTGGAGCCAATTGTTCCCTCCATCCACTCACTGGCAGGCGTGTATTTTGCCGCCGCGAAAATACCCGCTAGAGATAGTGCGAAAATTGCGACTCTCTTTTTGGTGATTAGATTACGTCGATCTGGCGCTACATTTGCTGCACTAGGCAAAATATTGCTACTTTGTGATTGATTACTCATACTTGTCAGCCCTGGATCACCCAAAATCTGCCTTGCTTGCGCAGGCGTAACACGCCTGAAACCTGACGGAGTACTTGCGCTCCCTTTGAGACTGTCTCTGTTGCCTCTTGCAGCGAGTAATTCGGCAGCCTCGCCGGTTGCTACGAGCACACTCGGTAAGTTACCATTTTTAGTTTGAGGTAAAACAATTTTATTGCCATCGGCCCACGGCAATGATACGGGCACAGTAATGCCTCGGTGAGTAGCTGGGCTCGGCTCTCCTGGTCTACTGATGATCGATTTACCTATCTGTTCAAAGTAGTCTGGAGATAAGCCTCCGTCGATCCGGGCTCTTTCCGTTGATGGCGTCTGCCCAAGAGGAGCCGCCTGTTCAGTCGCCACTTCGGCAACCGGTTGTGGGTGTGCCTTGCCAGGGCGGATAAATTTTTTAATATCCATTAGTGTATAACTCCTATGATAACTTTGCTCGCCTTAAATGCTGTTTTCGCAACGACACCGAGACCATTGGCGCTTCCCCTGAAATCTTCTACAACCGACTGTGCCAGAGGACGATCATCACCTCCAGCCACTACTCTGTATGCACCATACGGAACCGAGCAGCCAACCGCTGCGGCCGCCAAAAAACTAGCAATTTTCTTTGTCGACCGAAAATGAGATGTACCTCTCTCTTTCGGAGATGCATCAGTTTCTGCTTGTCTACTAATTTGCGTGTCAGGATGTTGATAAATAGGGCCCACAGACGTTGGAGCAGAGCTATTTGAGTTGTTCAGCTCGACTGAATCATCGATGTAGAGCTGACCTTTATCATCCAGATACAGAGCCGGGACTCTTTGCGACATAGGCCCATCTTTGTAGTTGTTTGTCTCAAAATAGCTCATTTTTGAGGGCTCCCGGTAGTTGACCCGTCGGTCTCAGAGGCTTTAGGTGACTGTAAACTTGCTCCTTGATCACAAGTAGCCTCGTCCCACACCCACTTGCTTGTAGGATTTTTCGTATTCCAAACGGTGTTACCAGTCTTGCCAGAAAACTTACTCGCATCGATAAGTTTTGTAGCTTCTTTGCCTGTGAAAGGACCATAGGCTGCTTTAATTGGCATGCCACTACTATCTGTTTTCATTACAGTTACCAAGCCTAGTTTCGTGTCTGGCTGCGCTTTTGTGAGCTGTGTAAACAACTTTTCTACTGCGGCAACAGCAAGTTCATCCACATTGCTCGGCAGACAGCTGCCTGTGTCTAGCTCATGAAGTGCTGCCTGAGACATTGCTTCATTCACAATGGCATCGGCCTTATCGACGGCATTTCGTAGGCTATTTAGTTGCATAACACCTGCGGTGCTTGCAGCATATTCTATATAGTCACGACAGAAACCAGCTTTGTCCTCAAAGTTTTTTCCCTCACTATTCCACGTGTAATCTTTGAAATCTGGCAGTCCATATTTGCCCCATCCATTAAATATGTGGTATTGCCTAGGATCGATAGTTACTTCTGTACTGCCATCAACCGCCAAACTTGTTTCGATAGCATTGGCCGGCACAGCTAAGTGGGTGGTCGCTTTTCCCACCATTTCTCTGTTAACCTTGCAAGGCAGTCTTGGGTCCGGCAGTAGGGGCAGTTTGACTTTATATGCAGTTTTAAGCCCATCTACTCCAGCCTGGACTGCAGTTTCTCCTACTGCAAACGTCAAATCAGTCACCTTTTTATAATCTATAATGTTGTAGGTCACTTCCTTTTCCCCAGACGCTAAGTCGGGTGTCGCACTTACTTCTACGCCGTTCCCCAAGTTTGCGCCAATCATACCCGCTCCTACCAAAAAACCGAGCCTGACCCCTAAACCCGCTGGGCTTTTTGGCATAAGCACGTTAGCAGCCACGCCTAACATGTTCTTTCCCTTGCTACCCGTAAACTTATATACTGCGTTGGGGCTGCGTTGACTCTTGCTTCCATCGATACTTCCTTTCGGCCAGTAGGTTTCTAGTATCAGAACCGACTGCCTAAACATGATTACGAAATATACTTGCATTGTAACATAATTAATATTAAATATCAATACCTAATTGTTATAATTGCAATATAATGATTATACGCATATGCATTTTCATATATTTGACTGGTAAGCAATTGTCATGCTAAACTCTACACATTATTTTATCCATCAAGGAGAGCTGAACGACATATGACCGATTTTCCAGGTGAATACTACCCAGACGCCACTGCCCCACGAGATCCGCATAACCTCGCCGATCAGCTTTTTGAGGCAACCCACTCGGCCTTACCAACTCAAGAGAAAAAGCCAGCCTCGTGGCCTACCGGCACAATGCTCGGTGGACAAAGTGAGCAGGTAGACACAACCGCTAAACCGGCACCATATGAAGGCGACGCAGGCTCAGAAAGTTTGTTATGGCACCTTCGGAAAGGAAAGATCACTCAGCCCAACACCGATGAAGTGGAGGATCCCGACGGTGACGGTGTAGATTTAGGCGACTTGTCCAGGGCCCACCGCCGAGGAGAATACCCTGGACGGCAAGCTGTGAGCGAACCTAACTCACATCGTGGGCTTGAAAAAGCCGCAATAGTCGGCCGTGTGACCGGCAGGGTCGCTAAAAAGGCGGGAACAGTCGCCACTAAGCGAGTAGTGACTCCCTTTGCAACCGGGTACAGACCTCTTCTTACAGAATTTATCTATAACGGTGACCAGGCTCTGGCCCAGGAGCTCATCGAGCGCAACGCAAACAGGGTGGAGAGGTACTTTACGCTGCTCGCCGGACGTTCGGGTCGAGCGCTGCAGTTCATAGGCGCAACAATATTGCCTGCGCCTGCCGCAATCGAAGTCGCAGTTTCTAACAATGACGCTTTTGCAAAAGCAGCCTTGCTGTTTTCGGGACTCACTTGGGCCCAAGTTGCCTACGAACACCGTCGCGGCAAACGCCAAGTACCTGCCCACAATGACCCCGAGCTAGGTATCTAGTAACTACTCAGGTAAAAGTCCCTCTTCCCCAAAATGGTGACGTCTACGCTTTGATCTCCACGATGATTTTGGCCGCAAACTGCTTAGCGTCGTCAGGTGTAGGAAGGATTACTTCCATAATGTCACCGGGCATGCACATCCTGTGATGTTGGACTTCTTTTTGACACAGCTCCATGACATTGTTCACGCTTGTCGCTGCACCCAGCCCAATTGCACCAACAAGTGAAAGTGCCGCCACCACCGGCACGGTGTCTTTCGCCTGAAACTGTCGTGCCTGGTAAGCTTCGACTTCTATATCTTCTTCAGCACGTTTGGCCTTTGCCCAATCATACATGTCCACAAATGGCCCGATAGCCGTCGAAAGCATAGTTGGTCGTTTAACCAGGTTTACCGTAGGCTTTCCAGCAAGCACTTCAAGCGTATCTGGGTCTAGGCTGAAAACTTTTTTTGGGGCAGTCGCATCAGCTACAAGCACGCTTCGAGGCATCTTCCAACCGTCGGCATAAGATAGAGGGTGTTTTTTTGAACGAGCAGCGTAATCCACTTGACCATATAAGTATTTGTCGACTTTCTCGGGAGAGAAACCCTCGCCTTTCGGTACCACACCAACGATACTATTTACATGCCTCATAGTTTTCTTCGCTAGATCTTTGTAATTTGAAGGCTATTTACACATTCCTGTCGTTGATTTTTGCGAGACTTTTATCATATTGCCGGTTTGCTGCATCTAGTGCACCGCGATTGAATCTGTAGAATCCTAGGCCAGCTACTGCAGCTCCACCTAACAAGCCCCCAAGAAAAGAACCTTGTGCCAACAGCGCACTGTCATTAATATCGGCAGATGGCATTTTCCCGTCGCAGAGAAAGTCGTTGAGAATAGGTATATTATCGCAGCCTGCTTCGCCGATTTTCTTGATGAATTCAAAGTCAGACTCCAACATTGTTTTTAATTTATTGCCTGCTGTCCACTGACTTGCCGGAACATTCTCATGTTTCATTGCATTATTCATGAAGTCACCAGTAGCCTGAAGCCCACCCCACATAATTGCTCCACCCGCTGCAAGACCAGCTGCACCTCGTACTATTCCCATGGTCATCTCCTTAAACGATATACTAATTTTATATAGCTAAGATATTTTTATACGCTAGATTTGACACTTACGCAAGCATAACTGAGATGTTTACATGTTTTAGTGAGAATTATTACTTTTCGAGATCAGAGGCGATTTCGCAGGTTGTTTTGCCGACGAAGGTGGCGTTTGCTTTGATTGCACCGAGTAGTTGTTGGCGAAAGGTGGGTTCGGTTGTCATCGTGGCTTTGGCGCGGTTTATAATGCTTTGCAGTTGTTCTTCGGCGGTTTTGTCTGGGTCAACGGTGTTTTGCACAAAAAGCGGCAAGGTGGCGCCGGCTTGCCAGGCTTCGACCAAACTCTGTGACAGCGGCTGGTTGACGCCAGGCGCACCTAGGTCGTCGGTGGTGATAAACTGAAAGCCATTTTCTTTTGCAAGTTCGTACATGGTAGGGTCAACACTAGCTGGCTTGTTGTGCGTAAAGCCGCCTCCCACCACGTAATTGCCCATCATTACACCAGTTCTACCATCAGTGACGGCTAGGTTTTTGCCGTTTTTACCCTCAAAAACCTGTAAATCCCAACTTTTGAGCGTCTCGATGTCGCCTGTATACGCCACACCGTAATCCGAATGTTTGCCTTCACGGGTAACTTGGCTGCCGCCTGCAAAATGCTTGTAGACGGGATTTACGCCGGCTTTTTTCAAGGCACTGCCGTAAACACCAGCTTTTTCTGCCACCACATCGGGAGTCTTGCCAAAAAACCGGAAAGCCTCTATGCCCGTTACGCTACCATCTTGGGGCGGCACGTCGGTCACCGGCGCAAGTGCAGCATCAACATAAAAACCTTTAAGCAGTTGTGCCCGGTTTTTGGCGATGGCCGCAACTTGCTCGTTTGTCATAGTGCCCATTTCGCTGGCGTTAGGGAACGCCGGCCCAGAACCGTCCTCTGGCATGCGGTTTACTAGCCTACCTTCATCGTCTACCATGACGATAGGGTCGTTTGTATAGTTTTCGGGCTTAAGTATCTCTTTGACAGCTTCCGGGTTAGTGACCTTAGAGGCGATAAGCAAACCACCAAACTTGTGGCTTCTCACAAAGGCAATTGTCTCGGCGGTGTTTAAGTCACCATAGTACGAGGTGCCGTCGCCGCTAACCGGCCAGGTGATGACATTTTCGATTAGTGTCGAGTTCGGCAGGGCGGCTAGTTTTTGCTCACAATCCGTGCTAGGTGCCATTGTAGCCGTTTCAGTTGAAGTAGTCGTAGCGCTCGCTGAAGGAATAATAATCAGAGGTGGCGTTTCTGTGGTCGCCGTCGCTGAGGAGT
>Ga0075152_10002884_pt1 | contig 12158 bp, 19 predicted proteins | sample JI61114C2DNA_FD_70964 | JGI IMG/M metagenome (GOLD analysis project Ga0075152, IMG submission 70964) | Wastewater effluent complex algal communities from Wisconsin, to seasonally profile nutrient transformation and Carbon sequestration -... | ecosystem: Engineered > WWTP > Effluent > Algae...
TGCTTCAGTTTATCAGTTAAGTTAGTGACCTAATCCAAGACTAGTTATTTTTCCAAGAGCTGCTCTTTTTTGCTGTTTAGCCTTTCCTCCAGCACGCTGATCTTAGCGTCCAGAGCTTACTCATCGGGGTCCTCACCACCTAGGTCTCTCCACCTGTCTTTGTTGTTGGGGTTCTCCAATTCCGACGAAAGCTCACGTTCTCGTAAATTTTATCTCTTGATGAGCTCCTGAATCTCAAGCACTTTTTAGGCCAGCTTGGGCACCACGAGAATCTTATCACGAGCAACCTTTATCTTGCGTTCAGTTTCGCCCACTTCAATGCTAATCATGCGAATTTCGTCTTCTAAGGACTTGACTGCGAGCTCTTCCTTTCTTAGAATAATTTCCTGCATGTTGGACTTCTCATAAAGAATGCATAACTCGTCGTTGCGGTCGATCAACTGGATACCTGTGTAGTTACGGTTCTCACAAACTACTTCGTAGCTGGAGCGGAGTTCCTCCATATCCTTCTGGAGTGACTGCATTATGGTGTTTAGCTTCTCAATTTCCTTGATATTCTGGTCCACCAGCGCTTGCTTCTCCTTATTCTCGAACTCATACTTATTGAGCTTAGCCTTGGTCTGGTCTCGTTTATGCTTCTCTAGCTGGAACTGGCGGTTATATTCCAAGATCGTCCGGTTCTTTTCTGCTGATTCGTTTTTGAGAATCTCCAGCTCGCTCTGAAGCATCTTGATCCTTTCCTTGAACTCAGCCAAATCCTGAGAGCTGTTCTGTATCAGATTCACGTATTTGTTTCTGGCTGACTTTACTTCTTCGTAAAGCGCTTTGAAATGCTCTAATTTGTTCTCTGTCTACTCATGCTTCTTCGAAAGGTCCTTTATGAGCAGCTCCTTCACCTTCAGCTCTTCGCGAGTTTCACGAACTTCGGACATCGCTGATGAAGCCTTCCTCGCCATCGACTACCGAATGGCCGTAAGATCTTTGACTTCCTTCTGTGTCAACGCGACATTCTTCTTCAGAACATTGAGTTATGCCTACGCCTTCGCAATTTCGTCTTGAATACCCTTCTGTTCTTCTCCACTATCCTCAACTTTCTTCTTCACGAGATCCGTTTTGTTCTCTATAATAATCAGTTCGTTTTGTAAATCCTTTTCCTTGCCGTCGTGGGACCTCATCTCTGAGTGGATGTCCTCCTGCTACTTGCGCAGCTTTTGAATCATCATTTCGTATTCGAGTATCTGATCCTCATGCTGCTTCTTCTGTACATCCTCCTTTTTGTACTCCTTCTTAAACCGCTCGATTTCTTTCCTGAGCTTGTTTGTACGCTCCTGCTAAGATTTCAGGTTGCGATTCAGTTGGTCGTGTGTCTGCTCCAGATTCATCATCTCGATTTTATCGTTGCTCCGCTCGTACTCCAGCCCGTAGTTTAGGTTTTTTAGCTTCTCGATGTCGGTTTCCACGACTTCGCACAAGCTTACTTCTTCGAGCTTCTGCTTCTCTATCTACTGCTGCTGCCTCACCTGGTTTAGCCGTTTTTCATCGTTCACCTTGCATATCTTATCCTTCCTCTCAATCTCATCGAGGGTCTCTTTCAGCTCTGCCTCCATTCCAATGATCTCAATGTTCAAATTGTCCGCACTCTTGAAATAGTGTTCCGGTGAATCGATGATCTTCAGCTTCAGCTCGATGAGTTTCTTCTCCTCTGAATCCGCTTATTAATTCTTTCGCTTGAGTGCGTTGATTTTTGCCATGTTGCTTTCCAGCACTACCTGAAGGTTTTCGATCATCGACACCGTCTTTTCGTTCATTGCCTTGGTTTCGTTTATGTCAGCGAGGTACCTTTCGCGGCGGGGGCGCATAGCCTCCTCAGCGTCCCTCATCTCCTCCTTATTCTTAATGTTCTTGTTCTGAATCTCCTTTTACAGCTCCTCCGACTCGAATACCAGGTTGTCGTAAGAGGTCTTCTGAGATTAAAATGCAACTTCAGCAGTCTTGAGCAGTCTCGATAGCTTTTCAGCAGCCTGAGAGGCTTCGCTATGGCGGCTGGTTGCTTCACCGAGTTCATACTTCGCTGCATTGAGTTAGTTCTTGAGGACGCTGCTGATTTGATTTATGCGGTTTGTATTCTTGACGGAACTGGTGACCACGTTATACATGTTCTTCATCACCTACTGCACCGCAGTGTACTCAGCCTGCGTAACTTTTCCCTTCTTCAGGTAGTAGTCAAGAGACTGGACACCGTTGATGAAGTTGTTTGACAGGCTCTCTTCTGTCATTTGAGTTATTAAGTCGAAGCAATATCACAAGTGAAGTCTAAGTGGTTCAAGCAGCCAGCGGATTTTTGAACAGGTAGCTTGGCATCTCTGGACCGTTCATGTTCTGGTCGTATAGATTGATTCGAAGGGCCAGCAGAAAGTCCCTGAGTGGGCTTGAAAGATCAGTGTAGTAATCGAACGAGGCATGAGTCATTTTGGAAGGTAGTTCAACCTTGACGTTGAAGTTTCCTTTGCTTTTACAAATTTCTGAGTAGGCTCATGAGTTACTTGCGAGTTCGACGCTATGGTGATGGGGGATGAAGTTATCGCTTTTCCCGTGCAGCAGAAAGATAGGACACTTCACATCAGCAATCTCCTCGGCATTATTGAAGAGATCCTTGATGAGGTAAGTCGACCAACTACCAACGAGCTGTTTTGCGAGGTCCTTGATGCTAGTGAAAGCACTTATCAGAACAAGTGCGCCTGGAGTCTTTCTCTTGGCGACTTCAATGGCCTTATTTAGACGTAAGAGTACCGTTCCGGTGCCTATTGACCTTCCCATGACAATGATGTTCTCCGGTTTGAACCCAGCTTTAGCGGTCAGGTAGTCGTAGACTGTGAAGGCGTCCTCACGAACCCGCTCAACTTTAGCAGAGCCCTTGTAGATGCTGTAACCTGGGTACTCCACAACCACCACGTTGATCTAAATGGTCTAATTCCATACTTGGTAAAGGTTGCGAAGGTGATTGGCTAACCCATGACTTAGCTTTATGTCTTCTCCCGAAGAGTGGAAATACAGAATTAGGTATCTACTGCTTACAAGGCTGTTGAGGAACAAGCAAGGAATGCTCGACTTGGCTTCCACCCCTCCGTAATCAGCAGTGCTCGTCGTTGAAATCGAATCTGCCACCTCCGCAGGAGGAATTCCATAGGTTTCTAGCCTGGCTGCCTCCAGGCTCAGCTCCACTTCGAATTCCTGTTGACCCTTGTAACAGTTTAGAAAGGAAGCTAACGGCCACTTTTCTTTGGTTGGTTCTTCAGCCTTGGGGATGAATATGACCTAACCCCATAGCGTGAGAGGGTCGAATGATACTTTGGGCGGGTTGTACAACAGGAAGTCGATGTTCATTGACTTGCGTTATTATTAAGTGCGGAATGAGCTGTGCAACGCACGACTGCCTATTATTTAATCCGAATATCCAATGGAGCCTGAACCAATCTGTGATTCCGAGGAGCAGTCTGTGGGCATCACCGAATATATCCGCAGGGGTCCCCAACTGCCAGGTATCCAAAAATACTTGGTGAGTGACTTCATCGTCAATGAAATTGACCAACAAGGCAACGTTGTGCTGTTCGCCTCGAAGCCGGAGCACGGCAAACAACCACAACCTTCAAATAAAAAAGAGCAGGACAAGTAGGAAGAGGCTCCTTCTATCGTCTTCAAGATCGATGAGTTGTTGGCGAAAGAAATCAGCGACTTGTTGGGAGAAGCTGCACTGGAGGAGATCCGCAAGCTCTATGAAAAGTTAGATGCTGGAGAGAAAGTGCTCGAATGGTCAGTTAAGGTGGCAAGTCCCGCCTCAAAAGAAGCAAGAGGGAAGCTACATGAATTCGTAAGGGAGAGGCTTCACAACATCGACAGCAAGACAGACCAAGAGTTCATTTCGTTGTTTTACAGCCGCAACTTCAAACGAGTCAAACGCACCAACGACTATCTTCACTTCAAACTTTTCAAGAGTAATATCGATACGATGGGGGCTCTTTTCAGGCTAAGCAAGATCATCGGATGCAACCAGAAGCTCCTTAGTGTTGCCGGACTGAAGGATAAAAGAGGCATTACTACCCAGAAGGTCTCTTTGTACAACTGTCAGCCAAACATTTTCGAAAAATTCTATAAAGTCGCATTCAGAAATCGAGAACTGTGGGTCGGTGATGTTGTCACAGGACAGACAGAGCCTGTTGCTCTTGGGCAGCTTCAGGGCAACCGATTCTCGATCGTCATTCGATTTGTCAAGCCTAAGAATGAAGTGATTGAACAGCTGGAACAGAACCTCTCGGTTATTCGCGAAAAGGGATTTTTGAACTACTTCGGCATGCAAAGGTTCGGACGTGGCAACATAAGAACGCATACTATCGGCATCGAAGTACTCAAGAAGAATTGGCGAGGAGTCGTAGAGACTCTCTTGCTCGAAGACACCTATGATGAGAGCATCAATAAGCAGAAGAAGGAGCTTTATTAACAGGGAGAGTATAGGAAGGCTTAGCGTTTGCTCGGAAACAAGCATATGATCCAAAAGAATTTATTCGCTGGATTGGCGAGGCTTGGAACCAATTTCTGCTCTGTCTTCGAGAGCCTGCCTCGGAATTCGAGGATGATCTATGGGCATGCTCTTCAGAGCTACATATGGAACAAGGCTGTATCAAGAAGGGTCAAGGAACATGGGCCAGGTCTTTGCATTGGCGATCTTGTGGCAGTCAGACCAGTCAAACCTGAAAAGCTGCCTGAATAGGCAGAAGTTGCACTTGAAGATCAGGTCCCTGAGTAAGTGTAGGAGGAAGCTGCTTTGTAGAGCTATGAGGTCACGGTGGTAACAGCTGATAATCTTGGGCAGTTCACCCTTCGAGATGTCGTTGTGCCAATGGTTGGTTCAACCACAGAGCTTCCAGCAGACTGCATTGTGAGAAAATACATTGAGGAGGAATTGGATACGCTCGGACTTTCATTCGAAAACTTTGTGAAGGGACTGCCGAAGAGCCTTTTGCTGCCAGGCGGCCATCGAAAGATGTTCGTACAACCAGCCAATGTGAAGTGGTAGTTCAGGTCTCATAGCGACAAATCGTAGGAACTGCAAAATGGCTTCTACTATCTGGAACCCGAAAATACAGAACAACCCGAATCCGAAGGAAGACTATTCGCACTACGAATTGTGTTCGATCTACCCAAAAGTGCGTATGCCACGATGCTGATCCGAGAGGTTTTGAAAATGTCCTCTTCGTTCGAAATCCAGCAGCAACTCAACAAGCTCTACAACCAGCTCTGACCATATTCGTTCTGGGACTGTTGCTATCATCTTCAAGCTCTCGGCTCCTTCTTAGAGGATGTATGGCTCTGACCTCGCTCGCGGTTGGAGCTGCTTATACGGGTCAGTTCTTTAAGCCAGGAGCCATCCTCATCCTCGTCGTCCACGATATCCTCGCTATTCTTCTTCTTAATCGGTCCTTCCGATTTGAAGACATCGTAGAATTCGTTGCTGTTGACTGCAGATCGTACAGACTATTCCTCGTTAACATCACTGTTGGAGCGGTCGTACCTACCGAATGCGTACTCATTGATTTCTGCCATAAAGCCCTAAGATAAACTGCTGCCGCTGCTGAGAGATGAGTTGCTTTCGAAGGTGCCGTGTTTTTCTGCTTCGACTTCACAGACGGATTACTCGCTCTTGTCATAAGACTTAAGTTCGTCGTAGGACGACAGTTAGTCCTTGCTTGCTGATGGTTGCGAAATTATGTCATTTTCGTTCTCAGAGTCGTTGAGCTTGCGCGAACCTTCGCGGACTTCTGTTTGCTCTGTTGTCATCTTGCTCTTTTTTTCCTGCGTATAACGGAGAAGGAATTCTTCCGGAAGTCGAATTGGTTCGCTCCTTGGTTTATCCTCAACAGGTAAGTGCTGTGCCTTATCGAATATTGTGCGGACCTTTGAGTCGCGTGCCTACTCTTCCTTGATCAACCGCAGTAACTTGAAGATGTATACGATGGACGCAAGCGTGATAGCCAGGTACAGGTATAGCTACTCTTCAGATGCTGGTAAGTTGAGGCTATTTGCGGGCTAGCCCAGCATACTGACCAGTTCCAGCCTGTAGAAGAACTTATTGCAGAAGAGAATGAGCTGCACAGCCTTTCCGACCCCTCTGACTCCAAACTTGAACTCGACTGTGAGATTATGAGCCTGTTTGCCTGGAATCGTAAAACCAGCGCAATTTTCGAGCTTGTAGGTTGGGTGCTCACAGCTCATAGTCTCCTCAAATACGATGCTTTGGATAGCGATGGTTGAATGCCCGAAGTTTTTCAGCACGAAGGTACGTGTTCCAGAGAAAGTTCCCTGTGTCATTTCTTGAAGAGTAAGGTAAACTGGCAGGCTTCTGGTGAGATCAATTCTGGCTTCTGGCAGGTAGTGACTGACGAACTCATCCTTCGAGAAGTGAATGCCGTAGAGTATAAGTCCTTCAACCTTGAGGAGCATCTTGGTGACATTAACTACGTCAGTAACAATCTTACATTATATGAGACACTCCTGAGCTGAGGTCATATTGCTGAGCACTATGAGGGAAGTTCTCATGGAAGTGTTGGTCTGCAACAGACTCATTGTAAACTGAAGCTTTTCATTTGGCATCAGTGTACGCACGCCGTCAGGACTCAATATCACAGGAATGTAGTGACAGAACTTAAAGATGCATGGGTAGCTTGACCCTGAAAGATAGCGAGAGCTTATATCCTCCTCGAGGTTGTGGAAAACTCTGTCGTAGAAAGAGTCATACCTCTTCGTAAAGGTAGGCTTGAGGAGATGCTCACATTCTCTCTCGACAACTTCCAAGAATACCTAAGGACTGGCATGTTCAATCAGCTGGTTGAAGATGTCTGACACAACGAGCTCTTGAAAGTAGGCTGGTGCTTCCCCTTTGTAACAGTACCGAGCACCTCCAAGAATGATGTTTACCATCTCCTCGGACATCTCTTCGGTGAGTTCGTCGTGCTGCTTCATCTCCACCTTCCTCAGCCAGTGCAAGTAAAATGAACTGTTCTCAAGAGTATCGATGAAAAAGTCAATGGGGACTTGCTCCATCCTAAATAGTGCTTTGATAGATTGTGGGGTGAGTTTTAGTCTATCCTTCGCAGCCTCACTGACACAGAAGTAGAAGTTAGATTTGGCGAGTAGAGATTCTAATCTGGCCTTGACATCTCGCCAGTTTCGAGGCAACTGTGGATCGACTAGCACCCCGCGAACGCTGATTGGAGATTTATAGGGGTTGGTTACCTCGACTGAGTAGTGGTTATTGTTGGTGGACTCGATAACATTGAACTGGGCTAGCGATTGGTTAATCAGGTTTACATCCTGTTTAACGATCTGAAGATTGGTTGTGATGAGGAAGTCGTTGCTGGTGAGTATCTTGACTTCAATGTGCTTAAGAACGCGACCAAGTTCAACCGTGATGTAGCGCATATCATCCAATAGATGCTCATCATGGCAACAGTCGTTTCTGACAATTGAAGACGTGTAAACCGCTGACAAAGCCTTGACCTCGATAATAGGTACGAGTATCTTTGGCTCGTAGTGGACAACCACATCCGAATCGTTGGGTGTTATGCTGATGAATGTATAGGGCTCGCTCAGTGACGATTGGACATAGAGGTAGTTGTTGAGCTTTTCGCTAGTGTCTGCGATTGCCAGAGGGTTGGGGAATACTGTTAGATTCCCTTGTGCCATTTTGTAAACAAACTTCAGCAAGAAAAGCTCATCGGCTGTGCGGAACTTTACCTACGGAAGAGCGAATACAACATTGTGCATGCACTTAATGGTGAGTCGGATCGTGATAAAGCTGCGTGCTCTCAGGTGTGCTCGAACGAGTCTGCCTTCCATCGTGTCTTCTCGCCCCTCACCATATACGACCGTCATTTTAACCTCCCCGTTAGACTTGAGCAGCGACATGTTAACATCGATTGAAGTTGGGTTGAGATTTCGAATTTTAACCTCCCTTATAGTCTGAACTCCCGAACGAACGTATCCAACATCAATGGTTCCCAGCTTGGCACAGCGCCTGGTGACATTTTCGAATGAGCATTCCAACTTCTTATCGTATAGCATCAGTTCTACTGGGATGAGCAAGTTATGATTGAACTCCAAGAGCATGAGTTCGATCGTGACAGGACTGTCCATTACAATATTGGTTGGGAGGTGTTCCAACCCGAACAGGAAGCTTTGTTGGTTAGGGTAGATGTAGTCCCTTGTTTCACTTAGCCAGGTGATCTTAAATTTGGTTTCGTCAATGATAACCCTTGTCAACTTCATCGGTAGGTTCAGGCTGTTCTTTACTGGGAACAGTGATTCTTCGAGCTTCTTTGCTAAAGTAGGCTTCTCCTTATCAACGTAAATGAAACGTTTTTCGAGGCTGCTCAGCGGACTGTGAATCTCAGCATAGTGAAACTCACTTTCAGCCTCAAGACTGGTACCTGCTGGTGCTGAGGATAGCCAGTACTTAACCCGTACATGACACTTCACCACAACATCATCCTTAATACTGGAGTGCAGGCGTATCAACGCTATCGGACTGTAAGCCACCATGGGTTTCACTTCGTTTGTGAGGTTGTCAATGCGTCGTAGCAAGCCAGTTCTCAGCTTACTGTTAAGTTCGATCTCCTCGATAAAGATACTTGCGTTATGTACGTTCGTGACTGTAAGCAATAGCTACACTGACTGCTTCTTACTCGTAATGATCCCAACATTGATAGTGTCGATGTAGAACTTACTGTCTGTAGTCACAGGCACTCTCAAAGTATCCAAGCGCTTCCCATACAGCTCTCCATCAATCAGTAGGAACCCCTTTTTATTCTACACTTGCACCACCCAACGCTCATTTGGTCGTAGCGCCAAACTTAATTTGTTTTTTTATTGTTTAGGGTCGCTTTCCGAACGAAGGAGCAAGGTCGAAGAGAGATCAACCCTCAACTCTTCATCGAATGAATTTTCGAGCTCGATAGAAGTATACTGGCCCTACTCCTCAAATTCAATTCTCCCAAGATTAAGCCAATTGTTGTGTACGCTCACCACTACCTCCTTAGTCCAGATCTTGTGCTCCACGCGTAAGCCAGTCTTGGTGTCGTTGAGTTCCACTTCAAGGAAAATTGCAGTCCGCAAGAACCTGTTCACTCGATGTTCATGCATGTACACCGAAAATTGGAGTGGATACTTGGTATGGGGAGCCAAACAGAATGGCATTCGACGCTGCTCACGCAGCTCCACTTCTGGACTATCCACAAATACTCTATGCACGCATATTCGAAAAGAAGAGGTTGGGTTGACCAAGGTCAGTCGGAATTCTTTTTCCCCTAGGATCATGTAGTTCTCCACGGTCAGTCTTTGCTCTTCGAACACTTCTCGCGGAGTCTGTGAATTTCTGAGGATAAGTTCATCGGGTTGTTTGAGGGCTCCTTCGACATACTCAGTATCGATGTACTCATACTTCTTAAGGTCGAAGTTGGATAGGATGTAAGGTTTGTTTATGGGCACACGATTGCCTCTGCTTTGGAAGATCAGGCGAACAGGTGTTGCCTCTAGCGACTACGGCGTGCACATCGATCTGTTGAACTTGCCAATCAATCGCATTTCAGAGTGTTTCTCCGAAGTCATGGTGGACTTGCACGAGCATCCACCCAGTAGAAGCACTAGGTAGAGGCAACACACAGCCGTTACCAGCGTCTGAGTGAGCTGCATTATTAATTATAGAGCGAGAGTCGCAGTGTACGTGCCGAGGGTGCTTCGAGTTACTGTTCTACTTAGGCGCGCGAATAAGTAATGCGCGGCTTCGGTGTATTAGAAGAACATACCTGCCCTCGAGTTGGGCGGTTGTTGTGGTGACATAGTCCTACCTCCCCGCTGATGTTGCTGAGACCAAGGAATAATTATATTACACCATGCGGCAACACCCCAAAGACAAGGATGGACTCCAGAACAGTCCATCTGCCAAAGGGGCCACCGGAGACTCCTCTTTGTTGCCCAAAAACCGGGCCCCTCCTCCCAATAAAAGCTAGACCATAATAGAGATGACGGATGTATATCCCTTCGGACAGGCCAAGACCACTAACAACCCGTGCCTTGTTCGCCTCATCTACAACTTTAGGCCAGCAGAATACGCAGAGCTTAAGCGAACCATCTAGCTTGGAGGCACCTTGAAGCATCGCAATCTCATCAGCACAATTCGTGTTCTTGAATCCAAGACTAGTGGTCAGTTCTAAGTGTTTTTGTAGTACGTGGAAGAGGGTCTGGAGAGTGTGCTCCCAATGCTGACCAACGAAGAGGTGATTCGCGCCAAGATTGAGCTGGTCGACCTATGTCGATTTCTGATTGAGATGGGGATTACCCCATAACTTAGTAGCAAGAATATTGGTTTCTCCCGCAAGTGTATAAAGTTGTATCTTGACATCCGGAGGCTGGTACAAAAGGGAAGCAGGAAGGACACCATAACATCAAAGCAAATATAGATTTAGAATCTCTTTAACAGGCTACTATACCAAAAGACCAGTATTCCGGTAACCAGTGTGGTTCGTAACTTCAACACTTCACGCTCTCAGGAAATAATTGCCAATCAGCCAACTTTCACCTTCATGGAAAAGACTTCAGAAGAGTCGAGGAATACATCACTGACAAACTTTCACAAAAAACCCACGGATAACAGGGTGGTGGACATCAGCAAAATTAGAAACATTGACGAGAAGATCCGCGAGATTCAACAGCATATGACCAAACCGGCGATTAAGCAGAGTCGACCATCTCACTTTTCCAACAATGAATCACTCATGAAAAAAGCGCCACCCGATCAAAAGGTTAATACAGCTCTTCACAGCTACATGGAGGCACATCAGTACGGCAATCTACGATAGGGCAGGGATGCTCCAATAGTCTACCCAACCATTGGGCTAGCGCTGGCGAAGTATGAGGAAGAAGACTCCTTCGATACCTACAACCAAGAACTCGGTGAGGACGCTGAGCTTCCAAAGATAACTCATAAAGAGATGCGTCAGACAACGAAATCCCCTCCTAGGCTAATATTCCGAGACAAACTGTGCGAGTCGGTGGGGAATAGCCGTAACAATATCCTCGCCATGACAGCCAACCAATAAACAGCCGAAAAGGCGAAAGCCGAAAGAATGAATAATGCTCGTTCGACCTCTGCTGACAAATCTTCACCTTATCAATCGAAGCTGATCCAGATGGCAAAGAACAACAGTTCCAGGGAAGAAGTATCAACTCCCCAACCTCAGAGTAGAGGACCCTTTCAAAAACCACCCCCAGAGGAAAGAGTTGTTAAAAGGTCAACGAATAGAATATCTGATCTCTCGCATAGCGACGACCGAGCTTACCAATTGATCGCGAGGGAGGCTCAAAAACGTCTGGAAGAGCACCTCAACGAAATAAGGAATGTCCAGAGGGACATCAGCATACGCAAACTTAGTCTGGGCAAAGCTCCGAACGATCCTGGAAAAAAATCAGAAAGGAAATTCACTGAGCCGAGACCTCGGGCAGTCGAACCTCAAGAGCAGGATAGCCCACTGAAGTACTACAAGCTGGAGGGCGGGTTAGTTGCGGAATTCAACGGACTCATGGCCTCTAATACAGATATCTCGGCAAATGGCCGATCATCCAATATATTCGAAAGAGGGAGCGAACTCGACCAGAGAAAGATGGAGATTAACGAAAGGGTGAAACTTGCACTAAAGAAGAGCGAGGAAACCCTGGTATCGTTTCGGAATCGAATGGCTTGGAAGACCCCCAAGCTGACAACTTGAAAATTTATGAATTACGATGTCATTCGTCGATTTTGAGACACTCCTCGAGCAATGTTAACTATGAAGCTCGGATTTTGTAGATGAGATCTCGCTCTTCGAAGAAGTTGTTGAACGGATACGAAAGCAAAAACGGGTCTGGATAGCTCGCGTTGGGATATAGCTGCGATTCGAATATGGGTTGAGTATCGTTCATGAGATTAAGAAGATAGTTTTGGCCTTTCGTCAATTCGTAAGATAGTAAGTGAGGCGTAATTCCAGTGATTTTATATTTTCTGACGATATCGCTGGTGCATTATCGCCATAGGACAGTCGATTCCACCACATCAAGACTTAGTATTGAAAGGG
>Ga0075152_10002885_pt1 | contig 12157 bp, 9 predicted proteins | sample JI61114C2DNA_FD_70964 | JGI IMG/M metagenome (GOLD analysis project Ga0075152, IMG submission 70964) | Wastewater effluent complex algal communities from Wisconsin, to seasonally profile nutrient transformation and Carbon sequestration -... | ecosystem: Engineered > WWTP > Effluent > Algae...
AATTAGATACATTTAAAAAATGCACATCACTAACCAAGTCATCATTTATGTCCAAAAAAAAGTCTTCATCATCTTCATCCAACACAACATCAGGTTCAATATTTGTGTAAACAACTTCAGAAAATATAAGATCCGGCTTTCCTAAAATAAATGCACCTGATAATGCAGAGTATTGCAATAACCTATTTCCGAATAATATGTGCCTATTAGTTTTTGTCATATCCCACCTAAAGTTGAAGCAAAGTTGATGTCATCACTGCCGGTTTTGAGTACATTTGTAATTTTGTTGATGTAAATTTATGTGTTTATACTCATTTACTGCTAAGCCAAGATAATAAAATCCTGAAATGTAATTTCTACCAACAGCGGGGCGGCACGGAGGGATTTCCAGTCAATGACTTAATAAACATTTCAATCTTGACTATAAAGTTGCCGAAAAAAGTATTAAATATGCAATAATAACATTTACCGGGAAACATATTTAACTCTCATCATGTGTTTCTGATACCAATTTTCGTCATAGTCTAAATAGAAAAATTTCGTCACTGTCGTCAACCTACCAATGCTGTCGTACAAAAAAACTGAATTAGTGGTAGTTACGGTCTTAGTTATATTGCCATTCGTTTCATATATGTATTCTGTCATAATGGACGGTGCATCAATTACTCGGTTATTATTCAAAACCTTCCAATCCGTTATGTCATATATTAATATCCACTCACCACTTGTTAATCGATATATATTTGTGTAACATGTATCTCCTATACTATCTTTTTTATACATTGTAGTTACTTGACCTAATTTTCGCGAAGTTTCCCGATAAATTGATTCTACCGATTTTCCTCCATTATCTATTTTTTTGCGTATGTAGTAGTATGTTGTATCAGTTATATTATTCAATAAAGTATAAAAGACTTTATAACCAGCGGAATCAATAAATGGTGAATTATCTTTTCTTACTACGGAATTCTCCTTGTCATAGTCTATATCGAAAAGTTTTCCACTTCTATTAAGCCAATAGTCTTTATATCCCCATTGAGTCTGTTCTATGATTGTGTCATTGAGGAACTCAAATTCAATCATTTCCCTCAAGTCTCTCCGATTAAATGGTGAAACGTAAATTTTAAATTTACAGATTATCCTATTGGTTTTTCCATTGTCAGCATGTAATAGGATTTCATTTACTTCGTCATCAAAATTGAATCTATCTTCATTTACAAATTGGGAATAGACAGTTTGGCCGACAAAAAATAAAGTGAATATAAAATGGAGTTTGATACGCATTTTTTTATGATTGATATTCGCGTCGTAGTTTGAATTAACTCCCCCGCGATTCACCTCTCCAAAACTACCAAATAAATCCTGCAATATGTACTACCATTCGAAAAATTGCAAAAATGGATTTCATCACCCCTCAAAACCAGTAACAGATAACCCGGTCCGTTTTTTGGAAGTATTTAAGGAACAATTGAAGTTGGATAAATCCTTATATATTATTGCCTATGGTTATTTCCATAACCCTTGGTTTTGCCAATTATTTAAGAAGCCTAGTTTATATATTGGAATATTCGGATTATTTGCAAATAGGGTTAATATTTTACTTTTAATTTGATGATTAGGAGTTACTTCATTGCATAAGTAAATCATTGTACTAATTATTAAAAATGGTTTCTTAATTTGAACATTCGATAAGGGTAGGTCTAACCAAATACTTATAGGATTTTTTAAATTTGCTACTGGCTGTTTAACCATATTTCTACTCCAAAGTCTCGAATGATGTGCTACGATATTTCTAACATAAGTTATTGCCTCTAACCAACTAGATAATTCATTATGAAGATTTAGTCCCATTTCATTGGCAATAATCGCCTTTTCAGGTAGCTGATGTTTTAAATTTTTGTATAATTTGGATAAAGTTCCCATTGATGCCACCTCCATTATCTTCCAAGCATCTACATCTTGATTTGGGTATCTTCGTTTTTGATCTTTAATAAAGATTTCTTGACTTCTGGTAAACTCCTTTTTAAGTTCAAGAATAGTGTTTTGGTAAATTGTTATTTTAGGGTCAGTTGGCAGAGGAGTAGTTTCAAATAAACTGGAATTTAAATACCATAAACCTCCATACGCTATTGATAGGTGATAAATCATTTTGGTGCGTAATGCTATTTCAATACGCTCAATTGCGTCGAAAAGTATCAAACGTAAATGCCTATCAAAAGTATATCGGTCTAAAATATCTTCAAAATAGGTATTTGGCTTTATTGTATGGAGCGTGCAGTCATCTTGCATATCCCACCAATATCCTTTAAGACGATAATAACTGATATTTTTTAAAAAGTGAAGGGCAGATGTCTCGTCCTTGAAGAGCATTCCTCGTTGTTTGAGTAAGGAAATTTGGTCTGCTACCGAGTATGGGGCTTTATTTGCCATAGCTGTAAAAAAAATGACCCGCTAGCAGATCTTACGGTATGCTGAACGGGTACTGTTAATGCAAAAATACAATTATTTTTGAATTCTGCCAACTTGTTCAAATTATTTTCTCAATTTTATCAATTTAGGCAACTTATCCTTATGGATGTCACGTTATTGGCTTGCTTTCTACCCCTGACTTTAACAGCAGCACAGGAAAAAACTCTCACACTATATCAGTCTTTCAAAACAACCAAATAATTTCAGCAATAATTACTTCCTTTCAGTAAATTGCAACAATGGCGTTTTTCATCCCACTAAACCCTTTCACATTATATTTAGCAGCCCTAAAAATATTCATTAATGATACCCCACCACCAATTCCCACGGAGTTCCCACCTTCTCCTTTCCCACAACCTGCACCACAACAACCTTACCCTCCGCATACCCCGCAAACAACAAAGGCGATAAAACCTCATCAATTTGTTTGTAGATACTTGTGTTGCCATCGTGGTCGACTAATAGGATTGTGATTTTTTCGGGTTGGCCGATTATGATGAAGAGGCTGTCCAGGGAAGCAGGGGTCATAAAAATGCGGTCCGTGGAAGTGGGTTCGAGCGGAAGATCCACATCATATATTTTTTGCGTTCCATAATAATCTGTGTATAAAGCGTAGGTAGATTTATTTCGGGATTTAGATTTTGTGTAAAGCAGATGATAGTAATCGGGACCCACTGAAATCTGTTTATTTTTAGAACCTTCTACTAATTTATCACTTACTATTCTTGCATTATTGAGTTCTAAGGTAGATAAAAACGCCGCCGAATCAGTGTTGCTCAAATAATAGGAATATGGTGTGTTGAAAACAGGATTTGAAAAATGTTTTCCGGACAGATATACGCCCATTTTTTGATATTCTTTCTTAATGATTTCTCCGGTTTCAATATTCAACTACACATAGAAATACACCGGAAACATTTTGTTACCATAAGTATTATCGGGATATACAACCTTTTGATAATAATCAAAAGAAACCAGCGCACAAACCATATCGCCGGAAACAATAATGTCATCAACATTGTCCAGACTGTCCAGTTCTTTTTTCCAGATAACATTTCCGTCATAATCAATTTTTTGGATTGCAATTTTATTGTCTTCCGCTTCCGATTCACCTGCAAAAATGAAGTTATTGTTAGTTACAACGGGACTCGCCTGCGATTTATCGGAATAACCTAATGTATATTCCCAAACAACTTCACCTACTTTATTCAAAGAATAAAGTTTTGATTCAAATCCCTTATTATTCAACAAAACTTTATTAGTACCATATGGCAACATCAAAAAATTCCATGGGCTGTTTTTGGGTGGTTTAATGGCATTTTCGATTTAGGTTGTGGTTGGGTTAAATTTTTATACGGATAAAAATAAATTGGTTGATACTACTCCAACAACTCAATCATTAAATATATAGATTAGTATCGGCTTTATTTGTCATATTTAAAACATTAAATAAAATTTCGAAAACTCCGTCTTTTAAATCTTCGCTACAAGTATTATAATAATTAACACTCTGATTTATTAAATCATCATTATAAGGCTGTGCGGTTTTTAAACTAACTAATAATTTAACAGGAGGAGGAATATTTAGCGAACAAAAATTATTAAAGTCAATTTGGTCTTTAAATTTGGGATCTGGCATTTCCCGTAAATATGTCCTTGAATTTTTAATAATTATTTCAGATAATTGTTTAGGGTCGCTCAATATTTCATAAAACGGGAAGTCCTCCCAACCAAAGAAATTAAATACCATAACAACACCCGATTTAAATGAATTAATAAATATTGAAAGATTATCTCTGTTTTTAATTGGGCCGCAAATGTAATTTAACAAACATACAAATTTTTCATAATCAACTTGTTCATATTTAATTTTAATTGAAGCGGTATAATCCTCAATATTAAATAGCTTAAATTGATGGCAATCAATATTACTGAAACCAGAATCCCAAAATATATGTTCAAATTTATCATCAGTCATAAACAGCATCCCATTTTCATTATTTAATGTATAAAAAAGCGTCTTTTTATATGAAAATTGCAGATCCGTTTTTTCCCCCATTTGAGATAAAAATTCAAATATTTTGGTTAAATATGGGTGATTAATTGAGACTTGAAGATCCTTTAATAAATCAATCTTTATTCTATCTCGAAAAAATTCGCCTAGTATAAAATCGCATAATACTTTCATTGCAACATTATTTGATTTCCCATTTTTGATTTTTTTTAGAAAATTAACTAATAACTTAAAATCAATAATTTGGTCTCCTCGATACTCAAAAGGTTCTATATTATCCATAATCCTACTTCTAAAATTCCAATAATCCATTTCATTATTAAGTTCTATTTCCTTTTCGTTTATGAATTTAATAAAAGCATCTTGCAAAAATTCAAATTTTCTCATATCATAATAAAAATTCATACCATATACCTCATGAAGAACAACTGGGTGATCAATGAAATCCTTGAGGAGGTTTTGAACTACTTCAAACTCAAAATTATCAAGCAAAATAAAAGTCAAATTTCTTATTAATAAATCACTACCGATATTTAACCTGTGTTTTATTCCAGCTATAAAATAGGCCTGTTTATCACTTAAAAATAATTCAGAAAACAACTTACTAATTGAGTAAATAAGGGAAACTCTTTTTGATTCAGATAGTACAGTAATTAAACTCTCGAAGATTTCATTTTGCAAATCGTCATTTATTGAAACTTCATCTGAAATAATTAAGCAGGCCATTTGCAGAGGTCGATATGAATCTTTAAAATAATCATCAACGTATAATATGTCTTTGATGAAATTTGAAGTTTGGGTTCTTCCCGCTTTTCCTTTATTAGACAATCGAATTTGTGATGCTGCAAGTCTTATTATCTCCGTCCATCTTGGTTTAAAAAGATAATCTTTTAAATCAATTTCTCTTTCACTCCATTTGGAAACGAATTCAATTGCAGCAAGATATTCTTCAAATGTTAAATGCATAAAACCATAAAAACGGTTTCCATCATCATCAACACCCTTTTCATAAAAAAAACCAGTTTGCTGTCTTAAAAAATGGATGAATTCGTTACAAGTTTGTTTTGCTGCTTCCAACGAAGTACTAGTATGAATGCCTTGAAAACAAGTTAAGAATTCTTTTTTAAATTCAGTTTCCTCAATTAACGCATTCGACTTTGTCCTATGAATTTCAAAGGCTATGGGTGCTAGTATTTCAATTATCTCAGTTTTATCCTTCAATTGTTTTTCATCAGAAATTCGCAGTTGAACCCAATGCTCTAAGAAAGTCTCAGTGCTTATTTCATATAACTCAACCCTCTTACTAGGTAACTTCTTTCCTTGGTAGTGAATCATTGAAATAATCGTCATTAATAATGGATTCGTAGCAAGTTTAAGTACCGATGGGTTTCGAAAAATTGAATTATAAAGGTTTTCCGCCTGTTGTTCAGCTTGTTTAAAATTTTTATCTGAGTGACTTGCAATGCTCCTATACCATTGTTTAGAAAAAAGCTGAATTTCCTCTTTTCTAAATGGTAGTAATTTGTAATGAACAAATGCACCTCCTAGTTTAGACTCTTGATAACCTACTATTCTAGATGTAACAATATAACGGTTATTTGGGTAGCGGGCCACCAGATCCAAAACTTGTTCAGTAACTTTTAGTCTTAGAGGAGTTTCAACTACCTCGTCCAATCCGTCCAATAATATCAACATGTTTGAATACTCCAGACTTTCTTTATATATATGGTGATATTGGTTATCAAAATGGTTTACAATAAATTCATAGATTGACTTTTTATGTTTATTATAAAAATCCGAATAATCTGCTAGTCTAATGAAAACAGGAATAATATTTTTTAAAAAATGTTCACTATTTCTAAAGGCAACAATTTGAGTTGCAAAATATTTTAGCAGGGTAGATTTTCCGGACCCTGGGTCGCCTAAAATCACCAATGCCCTATGATTTAATATATCAACACTTTTAAAGGTATTTTCAGTTTCTTCACTAGAGTCCTCCCAAATATTTGGCACAATTTTTTGTTGTTTATTAATAGCAAGAGGCACAAATATATCGTCAAGCTCCATTTGAATTTCTTTACCAGATATTTTTGGTGAAAAACCTCTAAGTTCTAAATATTTAAATTTATTTTTAATATATGAATCATAATCCATTATACTCTTTTTGTATTCTATATTTGAAGCTACAACATAAGTGTAAATAATTTTACGAAGGTCATCAAATTCATCTTTTGTTACAGTTTGTTGGTCAAGTTTATTTAAAATGTCTAAAATGTTATTAAGTTTAAGGCATTCAATTAAGATTGCTTGAATCCCTTCTTTTTCATTCATTAAATTATAAAAAGAACTTACGTAAAAGCTAAAACAGTCCGCTACAACCTCTGGAATTAATTTCGGATAATTACCAACATCAATCCTATAATTTTGAACTATTTTTTTTGCAACTTGAATATGGAATTCCTTTCTACCAAATGAAGTAAGAAAAATATTCCCTTGTTGGGAAATAGATCTCAAAAACTTAGACTCATCTTTTTTAATTTCTTTAGTTATTTTTTTCAATATATTAGCTGCATAATCATCATAGTGCTTATTGTGTTCGTCAATTGCCTCATTGAAACATTTTATATATAAACGCTCAAGTGAATTTAAATCGCCAAATCGATCCCTTATACTTTTAAATTGATCATATGTGATATTTGCAAGTAAGCTAATAGGGTATCCTAATAAGGTTAGTGATATTGCATCCATATTTAATTTTTTTTAAATGTACGAAAGGTGAAATCAGTGTGAAAATGAAAGCCATCCTTTAACTAAACTAAAAATACTAAATAATTCTAGAACTAGAAAATACTTTTCGAAAAAAATAACAAATGGATTTTATCACCAAAAAATTAGAATCAAAACCCATTTACTAATTTAAAATAAAAAAAACCACAGGTAACCCCAATCATTTTCAAGAGTTATTTGTAGCAATTTTTGGAGCTGTGAAAATGTTTCGTCACAGCGAAATAATGTATTATTAAATACTACGATGAATTTCAATCTCTGGCATGTCATCATAAGTCCGTCCATTTAACAGCCGCCCAGTTGCTTTTTTGTTGCGCCCACCCCATTGTTTGAAAAAGAATCTTACATCAGCTTTTTCACATTGTTCTTGGATATCGAGTACCCAATCAGGTTCCATTAGCCTAGGTTTATGGCCACTTTCGCCTCCTACTATTACCCAGTCAATTTTCCTTAAGTTCAATTTCGGAAGTGGTCCAATCAGGGGTTCGCATGATAAAAATTTTACCCTTGCTTTTGTCTTTCTTAAATAATCAATTCGATCAATCACTTTTTCATTTTCTACTGAAACTCCCATCCAAATATTATGTGTCCATTTTAACTCTGTGTGAACTTTATAAAGTCTTTCAGCTCGCTTTGTTAAAACTTGAAATACGTGTTGAGGATTATCATTCATTACTTCAAATACTTTTTTAATAAATTCCAGAGGCACGTCCTTATGAAATAAGTCGCTCATCGAATTTACAAAAACTACTTTTGAGTGTTTCCATGTAGATGGTATTTTTAGTGCATCTTCATGGGTTCTCACTGCAAAATTGTCTTTATATTTTTCAACCCCCATTGCTTGCAGTCTTTTAGACATAATTTCCGCATAACAAAATTTACATCCTGCCGAAACTTTATCACAACCTGTTGTTGGGTTCCAAGTCATTTCTGTCCATTCAATACTTGATTGTGCCATAATTATTTTAGAGTAAAGTTAACTTTTTTATTGTCTGCTTTGAAGTAGTTGTAGGCAATATAAAATGATTTTTTTCTTGCTTTTTCACCGCTACCAGTCAATACTTGCAATTTACTGTTGTTTTGCCAATTATTAAAAATTTCATTTGTGTGCTTTGGTAAAAAACCTTGTCTTAATGTAAACTCATAGACTTCCCCATTGTAACGTGTTTTTTCTTGCAGAAATTCCTTCAATTTTAATTCAAGCGGATTTGTTTTGTGTTCGTGAAATAAACTTAGTGTATTTCCAGCATAATCCCAGCCTTTACCATATTCCGTGTCAATTTCCCACTTAGCTTCTAACATTTTTTCAAATCCCTTAATGTGAGAAGTGAAAAAGAACAAACAAAAAACTGTATTTGTATCTTTTTGAATAGTGAAAGTGTCCACAAAAAAATTATTGGCTAAAAAATTTTGAAAGCCTAGTTTTAACTCTGATATGAAATTCCAAACGTTACCAGGCCTCCATTCGCTGAAATTTGGAATTATCTCTGTTATAAAATCTTTGAGAGCTTCTGGAGTTCCGTTACTGGCAAACCGATACATAAACTGGGTTGGAAGCCATAGAAGAACTTCTGAGTTGCCTTTTGACATTAAGTTCTTAATTTGAGTTGCTTTAATATGTTTGTATTCATAAGGGTCAATGAAAATAAATGCTTTATTATTAAGTGTCTTTAATTTAGGTAGTTCAGCAAGTAGTTTTTCAAATTGAATTTGATAATCTTCTGTTGAAAATTGTAAGTCGCCATAATCGGGGTAATACAATGACTTGTCTTTCAGTGACTGCTCAACTTTCTTGACCTTACTTTCTTCAATGTCATTGAAATGACAATCAATTTTTGGCATGGTTGAAGCCTTAGCAACATTTACAAAATGAATATCTTTTATTTGTCTCATTGTTACAAGTGGGCTGCCTTCACCGCCATTTTCATAAAGTCCTTCTCCGCAAAATAAATCATAAATTTTAATGCGTTTTGTATAGCCGTCATTGCAAATAATATTCAGGTATCTTTTTAGATACTCTCCAAGAAGTCTGACTTTTGCTTCTGAATGGTTTAGTAAATTTGTTTTAACGTCCTTTTTAGTCATATGCGATGCGGTTTTTAAGCTGACTGATATCGTATTGCGAATAAACGTAGGTGGCATTTCGGAGCTTACTGTGTCTACACGCACAAATGTTTATTTAAAGATACAAATGTATTTATCCCCTCGTCCGACCGCTTACGTTTATTTGATGTTAGCCGTATATGCTTTAGAAAAGTAAATTTTGTACATAGTCTGGAATTGTCCCGAGTATTAGTCCCCAAAAGATGCATACAATACCTAACAATTCAAGCCATGGATTTGAAATAGCGGTCTCAACTATTAGTTTTTTAGTGTCATTTATTTTATCATTTAATGAATTCTTAAGATTCTCTATGTTGTCTTTAACATCTTGAAATTCCTTTCTACTTTCATTTTTGTTATTTGCTATTCTTTGGTGCAAGTATTGAATTTCTTCATCAAAATATCTAATAACATCTTTCATATCTTCTGTCGGCCTTTTTACAGCGCGGAGGTCTGCACTCATGCTTGATGTACCGCTTAAATTTGCGCTTATGTCAACGTACTGGGGTTTACTATTTAAAGGGAATCTTTTGAAGTAGTTCAAGAAAAGTTTTGTAATTCCATGTCCTTTAAAAAGTAGTAATTTTTGTTTAAGCGAAACAAGGATTACAATAGTCCCTAATAATTGCAGGAATAAGCCATAGATTCTAATGGAATTAATTAGCTCAATTTTGAAATTAAAGTTGCCTAGGTAGGTTGTTAGAATAATAAGAATTATTGAAAGTAATAAGAATTTCCCTTCAAAAAACCAGTTCTTTAATAATTTAAAATATGTCATTATTTTTTGTCTTTGATTTACCGATAACGTGCCGCGGCTTCGTGTCTTTTGCGATTCCAGCGAACTGCACTCTTTCTGGTAAGGTAAAATATTTATTTGAAGAAAGAAATACAATTCAAGAAAAACCAGCAATAGTGCGAAACCGCTGGTGGCAAAAGTTACTTAGCGCTTAACAATCTTTTTTCCAGCTTTTGATGACACTTTTCATGTAACAATACTGCATTTTCTAAATCATCTGTTTTTCCTCCAGACTTATGTGCTATTTCATGATGTGCAGAACCATCTTTTTTGAAATCTATAGGATTATTACATTCAGGACATTTACCTTTTTGTCTAAAGAATAATTCTCTCTTTTGATTTGTGTCATGAAACCTTTTAGTATCTTTTTTTATAAATGGAATTGCTCTTTCAAACATTTTTTTCATAAAATTGAATCTATATTCCACACTGTCTGCAGCAGTGGCTTTTCTTGCTTCAGTTTTGTAATTTAAATATTCATTGAATTCTTTTTTGGTCATTCCTTTGGGAGGAATTGTATCATAAATCGAGAAACTATTTACTTTTTGCAAAAAGTCTTCACAAAATATTGTCAATTCAGTTCGTAAGTTTGAGTTATCAGCTTTTTCTTTTCTTAGATAAGAGATTAAAAGATAGAAAGGAATTAAGTCTCTTGAAGTAATGGCTGTAAGCAAAGTGCCAAGACTACTCTCCAAATAGTCTAAGTTGCCAGTGAAAAAGGTTAACTTATTCTTACTTATTTCTGTTTCGTATTTTTTAATGGCTTTACGAAAAGTATGAATATCTAGGCCAGGGAAAATTCCACGTTTAAAATCTCCTTCTAATTCAAGTAAAAGAAGTTCAGCGCAAAGTAGTCTTAATTTAAATCTTTTATCATCTCCAAGTAAATTAAAAATATTATGAGTTTCTCTAATTTGTTTGAATTTATCTTTAAACTTTCCACGATAAGCATTTAATTTTTCGGCTTTATTTAAAGGTGAGCCTTCTTGAAGCCTTAAGAATGTCTGTATTATGTCTTCTTCTTTCGTTTCACTATTATGGCTTTTCAACTTTAAATATCCAACACTATATGCGTCCATAAATATTTTTTCATCAGTTTCCAATTTAGAGTATGGAGTAATATTCGTTCCTTTCAATGGAATTTTTCCATTTAGATATTTGTTAATAGTTAGTAGGCGTTGTTGGCCATCAAGAATTTCAAATTGACCTTTATCGTTTATATAAAGAACAAGTACACCTATAGAATAAGAGTTTATTATTGATGTTATTAATTCGATTTGTTGAGTTGAACTCCATACATCACCTCGTTGGTAATCGTAGTTTATATAGATTTTATTATTATCAAATAGGTTTTTTATGTTTCCGAAAGGAAATCTATCAAAATCTATGTCGGGAATATGTTGTTTACGAATCTGCATATTTTTTAAATTAGCACAGCTTTTAGGTAATTGCTGCCAACAATTAACATACGCAATTTATAATTCAATACTTGCGCAAATCATTTCAAATTAATATATTTTACACAATACGGATTAGGTTCATGGAACTCAATGTTATTTCTCAAATGTAATTAAAATAGCAATTTAATTTCGACATTCCACCCCAAATTCACGGTTTTCCGTTAATCCCTCAAATGTCACATCCCAACTAAAAAACTCCAACAAATTCAAAACCCCTAGCCAACAAACTACCATTTTAGCACACTTTACCATGTCACAAATTTCAAAACCATGTTACTCTAAACCAATGTAAAACGGAGCTATTTATAACTAGTTAGCCCGGATTGAAGTGGAAACCCCGCAGTGAGGAACGAACGAGGAGTTGACGCGAAGAGCCGGTGCGGATGTTCAATGGGACACAAATGTTGCTGCTTCTAAAACTCTCCCACCCCCCATTTTCCCCTCCACCCCCCTTTTCCCACCCCAAAACCTTACCTTTGCGGCCGTGAATTATCTTACTGTTGAGGGGTTATCGAAGATTTATGATAC
>Ga0075152_10002887_pt1 | contig 12153 bp, 5 predicted proteins | sample JI61114C2DNA_FD_70964 | JGI IMG/M metagenome (GOLD analysis project Ga0075152, IMG submission 70964) | Wastewater effluent complex algal communities from Wisconsin, to seasonally profile nutrient transformation and Carbon sequestration -... | ecosystem: Engineered > WWTP > Effluent > Algae...
CCACCAAAGTGCGGACTCACGCTATTGGGGTTTTGTTCCGGAAGATCACATCGTAGGCAAACCCGTATTCACCTGGTTTTCGAAAGAAAGCAAAGACTACCAGGAAACCGGCGAAATCCGCTGGAACCGTATGTTCCGCTTGGTGGATTGAGGAATCATAAACGCCATACATTCTATACCAAAGAACGTGAGTGTAAATACCAGTATGGGCGTACAGGTTTTAGATGCTTGCATGCATCATTCACATCGTTGTAAATAATAGATGCAATGAAACATCGGCTGCAAATACTTTCCGACGCGCTTTTGGATCAGTATCTTTCAAATGGCACACCAGGATTGCCGGAAACATTTGATGCGCTTCATGATGCGGAATTGTCGACGCCACATTTTAGTTTTTATACATCCGTAGCTTCCGTATTCAGCAGTAAAATAGAAGGTGAAGAAGTGGAGATGGACAATTACATCAAACACAAACGAGACGGCATTCCATTTCAGCCAGACTATACCAAAAAAGTAGATGATCTCTACAATGCCTATTTGTTTGCGCAAACCAATCCACTGAACGAAGACAACGTAAAAGCTGCGCACAAGCTGTTGAGCAAACATATTGTCACCGAAGCGTGGAAGGGCAACTATCGCATACAGGAGATGTATGTTGCCACGGACGATGGGAAAATTGAATATGTAGCCGCTCAGCCGCAGCTTGTAAAAACGGAAATGCAAAAACTTTTTGAGGACATTCAAACGTTGTTAGCTTCAAACTTGATGATAGAAGAAGTATTGTATTATGCAGCCTACATTCATCTTGTCTTTATCAAAATACACCCATGGAATGATGGCAACGGAAGAAGCGGTCGTTTGATAGAAAAATGGTTCTTAGCAGAAAAATTAGGCTCGAAAGCGTGGTTTATACAAAGTGAAAAAATGTATTACAAACAGCACCAGAACTATTACCAGAACATACGACAACTGGGACTAGAGTATGAAGCATTGAATTATGGGAAAGCATTGCCGTTTCTTGGAATGTTGCGAATGGGGGTTTTGGGGTTTTAAACATAACGGCGCAAACGCCAAAGATCTAATACAGAATCTTAACCTTGACTTGATAAAAGCGACGATGCACCAACGCATTCTGACAAACACAAAAGCGAACAAAACGAAGGCAATCAAAAGTCAATAAAAATGACACCCCTCCTCTCAAGAAACGAGGCCATCCACAAAATACATGTCAAATTGCCCTTTGTTTTTGGCGTCGATTTTTCCGCGGTGGGTGCAGTGGTATTTGTCGCGGACCAATTCGAAAGTGGATTGACTGATGTTTACTTTTCCGACTTCACCTGATGATTCCATTCTGGAGGCAATGTTTACTGTGTCGCCCCAAATATCATAAGCGAATTTTTTGATGCCTACTATACCGGCTACAACGGGTCCTGTATGAATGCCCAATCGAAGCTCAAAACAATGACTTTGTATTTTGTCTCTTTCCCTTTTGTAGTCTAACATAAAGGCCTGAATCTCCAGTGCGGCGCGCACCGTGTCTTCCGCATGGGTGGCATTCTCTACCGGCAATCCACCGGCACACATATAACTGTCGCCAATGGTTTTGATTTTTTCAATGCCATACCGGGTGATGATTTTATCGAACTCACTATAACAATGATTGATTTCAGCCACAAGTTCTTCCGGTGTAAGTATCTCACTGGTTCTGGTGAAATTCTTGAAGTCAGTGAACAATACCGTGACCATACTGAAACTTTTTGTCTGAGCAGCTCCTGTTGCTTTTAATTCTTCTGCTGTTTCTGATGGCAAAATGTTCAACAACAATTCATCGCTTCGGTCTCTTTCTATGGCTATTTTTTTCTTTTGTCGATAGACGATCAATAAGAAAATGATCATAACACCCAAACCAGTAAAAGAAGCCATACGAATTAATTTTTCACGCTGAAGTTTATTCGCCACTTCCAAATCCTTTTTATCCTGCTCTGCTTGTGCCAATGCCCTCTTCTTTTCAAACTCAAACTGAAGTTCCTTTTCTGTAATGGCCTTGTCCTTTTCCATTCCAAAAAGTTTGTCCTTAACAGCTACAAAAGCATCATATTGCTCAAGCGATTCCTGGAATCTTCCCAAAGATCGATATATGTCCTGCAGATTATAATGGATGTACATGACGTGTTCAAAGTATTCTATTGCATTAGAAATTTCCAATGATTGTAAAAGATACTTCTCTGCTTTTAGGTAATCAGCTTCAGCGCGATAAAATATGCCTTTGTTGAATAGTGTAACTGCCAGACCCCGTCTATCGCCGATCTCTTCCTGCAATCGTGCTGCGAGATCATAATACTCTATCACTTTCTTCGGCTCATTCAACTCATAATACGAATTTGCAATACCTGATATGGCAAATACCTGCCCTTCAACATCATTTAGTTCCTTTGATGTTTGAAGCGCCTTTAATTGATAGTCCAGGGATTTTTGAAATTCTTTCATATCGAAATACGCAGTACCTATTTGTCCAAATTGAATAGCTATGCGAGCTTTGTCATTCAACATATTTCCAATCTCCAGAGCTTGCTGATAGGACTCCAGGCCTTTCGCAGGTTGTTGCTGATCGCAATAAACCGAACCGATGGCATTTAAGGTCTGTGCTTTGTTTTTCCAATCCTTCATTTTGTCGCAAACCTGCACAGCACGAAACAAATGTTCCAGTGCTGCAGGATATTCGCCCTGATAGTAATAGATCGTCCCGATAACATTTTCCATCTGGGAAATTCCCTTACTGTAGTCCATGTTTTCAGCATTCTTTAGATTTAACTGTGCAATTTCAAGCGGTCTTTTCGTTTCACCCAGACTAAGGATGATCATACACAAAGTTCTATTGGCATCAATAAGATTGCGCTGCAACTGCGGAGAATAATCCTTTCCTCCATGCTTTTGCATGATCAAATTTTCCCACCGTGCAATTGATTTCAATGCAAACTCATTGCCTATGTCATACTCAGACTTTTCATAATACCTTTCAGCGATGGCACTTTCTGCCTTGGCCATACCTTCTTCATATCGAAGTGATTCTGCGATCCTCAATGCCTCCTGGCAAAGCACAAGAGACGTATCGGTATCCTTTACTTCGTTCAAAACCGCGAGGTTGAGTAACCGATTTACTCGTGAAGTATCCAATACATTTGATTGAAGCAAACTGCTTAGTGAATCAACTTTATTCGGTTGTGCATAGGTCGTAGAAACCAATAAAAAAAGGCAAACGACTTTAGAAATGCGAAGATTCATGGTTAATGCTTTCGTTATGCAAATTTGACGATTCATTTAAAAATGGCTATAAGCTGATCCTTTTTTCTTTTGGAAACGAAGGCCTCCTTATTATTGGATAAAATCACCGAGCCCCCATCACCACGGATATATTTTTTAATCTCGTTAAGATTCACAATATATGATTTGTGTATTCGCATAAAAACCTGTTCGCTCAACATAACCTCGTATTCCCCGATACCAGTGGAGGATAGCAGTTCAGATTGATCCTTTAGAAAAAAACGTGTATAAGAACCATCGGCTTCCAACATGATGATATCAGTAGTATCAATAATTTCAAATCCCTCCGTTGAAGCAATAGCAATTTTTTTAATGCCCATTTGATTGGACTTTACCATATTCAAAAAATCCTTCTGTTGAAGAAGACCGGCCGGAGATTTCAAACGTTGTTTTAGTCTTTGCAACGTAGCATTCAGTTCTTCTAAATTGACCGGCTTGAGCAGGAAATCAAATGGCGAAAATTTGAATGCTTTGATTGCGTATTCATTGTAGGCAGTAGTGAAAACGATTTCAAATGTGATGTTTTCAAAATTGCCGAGCATTTCGAATCCGTCGCACAAAGGCATGTTTACATCAAGAAAAATGAAATCGGGCTTATGTAAGCGTATCAATTTTTCACCTTCCATTCCATTTGCACCTTCAGCGATGATAACCACTTCAGGATGATACTTCTTCAATAAATACCGAAGTACGTTCCTTCCATCCTCTTCGTCATCAATAATAATTGCCTTCATTTTATAGGGTTTTAGCTATGTTCAAAAAAGTTCATCTTGTAGCGTATGTGGTAAAAATATCCTCACTTCGGTTCCTGCTGAGTTACCTCGTTCGTCAAGAATGTCCAATATTTCGAACTTTGAATTAATTCCGTATTGTTCATTGATAAGATCCAGTCGTGAAGTGACAATCGAAGTACCAATAGAAGTATGTGATTTCACTCTGTTTTTATTTACCTCAGCCGCTTTTTCACGTCCAATGCCATTGTCTTTTATAGAAAAAAGGAGACCATCTGAATTTGAGTCGACAATGATTTCAAGTTCTTTCGTTCCAATTTTATGCGCCAATCCGTGAATAATTGCATTTTCAACGAACGGCTGCAAGAACGAAGATGGAACCTTAGTCATGTTGATATTCACTTCTGTTGATACCAGTATATTAAAATTCATGTCTTTGAACCGCAATTGTTCCAGTTCGAGATAATTTTTGAGTACATCCAATTCATCTGAAAGAAGAATAAATGATTCTCTGGAATTTTGAAGGATACTTCTTACCAGTTTGGAGAACTTATTCAGATAGTTGTAAGCTGCGTCATTGTTATTGCTGACGATACATGCCTGTATTGAATTGAGTGAATTAAAAATAAAGTGTGGATTCATCTGAGCGAGAAGCGCCTGCGTTTCTCGAATGGCAAGTTGTGTTTTGATCGCTTCTTTCTGTTCAAGATTCCGAATGTGTCTCCTGTAAATAAAAGTTAGAAAAGCGATTGAGCACAAAATTACCAAACCACGAAACCACCATGTTTTCCAGAAAGGAGGATTAATATGTATATGCACACTCGCGGGTTCAGTATTCCAAATACCATCTGCGTTGCAGCTCATGACCAGAAAATTATAGTCGCCGGGTTCAATGGCGGCATAGCTCATGCTTCGCAACGTGCCCATTTCATACCAATTTGGATCAAGTCCTTCCATTTTGCAACGAAATTGATTCAATTCTGCATCGTTGAAACTCACACCGGTGAAATAGAATGTCAGGAAATTTTCATTGTAGTTCAATTCCAATCGATTCAACTCGACTGCCGACTCCATTCTATTTGGCGTTTCATAGCCTGCTATGAGAATAGATGTAATACATGGCTTCGGGGGTATCAAATCCTTACTGATGAGATTGGCATCGAAAACACAAAAGTCCGCTTGAGCATTCACCACAGCAGCGACGACAGTTCCCCTATTATCACAATTGAAGTAACCTGAACCGTAGCTTCTTATCACAATGATATCGTCAGTAGCGGTATTAAGAATACTTATTCCATTGAGATGACCAATCCAAATATTGTTCAGGTTGTCCTGAGCGATGCACAATACTTCATTCTGAAGTAATCCATCTGTCTGATCATATCCTTTGAACATTTCAGTTTCAGGGATGTGTAACTTCAGTCCTGATCTTGTAGCTAACCAAATGCGGTCTTGAGAATCCAAAAACAATGAATTCACGAAGATTCGCCTCACCGCATCGGTTCTAAAGCTGGCATCTTGAAAATCCTCATGTTTAACACCTTCCGGGTTAAGTCTGATGATCAATCCATCAAGCAAAATCCAATAGTTGTTACTTCCATCTTGAATGATTTGGTTTACCAATGCGTCTTTAAATAGAAATGAGGAAGGTGGTTCGAAAAACTTGGCTTTTTCCTGATCATAACACTGAATACCCTTGTCATAGAACCCAATCCAAAAAATGTTGTTATGATCCTGATATATACAGTTTACACGATCATTCAAGATTGAGTTAGCGTCTCCGGCTTTGTGTCGAAATTCTAGAAAAGTATTTTTTGTTTCATCAAATAAATACAGCCCATTTAAAGTGCAAACCCAAAGTTGATTTTTGAGGTCTACGTATAACGAAGTAATCCGAGAACTTTCCGGGGATATGCTATGAATCGGCACATGCTTATAACTCCTCAATAAATTTAATGATTCATCATAAATATAAAAACCACCGTAATACGTAGAAGATATATAATACCTCATTTCACCGTCATGATTCTTCTTTTTTACGATCGATGTAATTGCTCCATCTATTTCATCGCTTCGGTGATACTGAACCAGTTGGATTGGATTGACAATGCTGATACCCTCGTTTGAACCAAAATATGTGATGTCATTGATATCAACATAGCATTCGCTCATGTTAATGTTGTTTAGTTCGTTAGAACTTTCAATTTGGAGTATAGATTGCTCGACTTTGAACCCCTCAAAATTTGACCTCTCCGCTTGTTTGATTCTGTAAGTGCCCTTACGCATCGTTCCAATTAAAATATCATTTTTGAATTCACCTTTAACCGGTAAATTCATCATGATAATTACATTGTGAAGACTAGGATCAAATGGTTTATCTTCAATCAAAAATTGTTTTGATATGCCATTTTTCAAATCGAAAATTATCAATCCGTTTCCCCATGTGCCTATCCAAATTTTGCCATCAATATCTTTTACACCACAAATAAGTTTTGCCTTAGGCAAAGTTTTTATGAATTGAACTGTTTGTTGAATGTATTCATGTACGAATGATTTTACATTAAACCGGACCAAACCCTCTTTGCATAACAGCAATAGATTCTCTTCATCCTCCAAAATGAAATCCATCACACCAGTAGTTTTTGACGAATCCATTGTAAGAGGAATGGAATGGTTCACAAACTTATTTAGTGATTTGTCCAAATATGAGAATCCTTGGTCATTGACGAAACAAATACGATTTTGTTGGTCAAAAAACATCTTCCCCATGCTTCCACCCACTCTTTTTTCAAGTCCATTGCAAATACCGATAGAGTAATCATCATACTTATTTGATTCCGGATAAAATCTAATCACATAATTATACAACAAAATCCATAGAGTATTCTCCTCATCACATAGGATGGAATAAACAACATCCGAGGGAATTGAATTCGGATCCTGAGGATTGTGAAGAAACTCAGAGAATGAGAATCCATCATGTCGGCTAAGTCCATGATGACCTCCAATCCATAAAAATCCATTTTTGTCATTTACAAAACAACGGATTTCTTTGAGGAACGGCTTATCAGACATGAATTTATGATCAACCGACAATTGATCCCATGGCTGTGCAGAACCAGGGAAATATAGTATTATGTATAGAAGGAATATTAATAACTGCTTAAGCATAGTATTTAAGGGATTCAAAGCTAACCGCACTCAAACAAAGTTACCCATTTTTAATCAGTTGAAACCCGCCGATGGAAAACCCAAATGGGCATTTCATCAATCAGCCATTTTTTGAAGCTTCTCATAAGTCCATTTTTGAAGTCAAACAAACATTAAGCTAATAATTCCTACATGAAACAAAATCCAGATCGTCCGGATGCAGGCTTGAAAAGCCCCAATGCATTCGAAATGCAAACTCTTATTAATCCACATCGGTTTGTATCGAGCGGGATGCGAAGAACTATGCTACTCTCAGCACTATTGATATTCACTTTGAGTCCACTTTTTGCCCAGCGTGCATACTTCCCAAGTGCGATCGACAACTCCCTATCAGTGGTCGATTTATATACGAACGAGGTTATCGCCATCAAGAATGGGGTCAATTTGACCTCATCGGCATGTACATCAATATCGGTGAGTCCCGATGGCCGGACATTATATATAACCAACGCAGACAACACGGTAAGCGTTCTGCATGCTGCTACGTTGCAAGTGCAGGCAACAATCGCCGTCAGTGATTTACCTTCATTTGTTGCTCACAGCCCTGATGGTAGTACAGTATATGCAAGTTGTGCGGATGGAACAATAAACGTCATAAATTCTGCTACCCTCACGGTAGATGCTTCGATTACAGTAGGCACAAATCCTCAAAGAATCATATTTTCTCCTGACGGAAGTAAAGCATACGTAGCCAATGGCACAAGTGATGATGTATCCGTTATTGACGTAATGACATCATCCGTAGTCGCAACAATATCAGTTGGATCGCATCCTAATGATTTGGCCATATCTCATGATGGCTCAATATTATTTGTTACGAATAGCATCGATGAGACGCTGATAAGCATTAGTACATCATCTAACTTCCTCTTGGGAATCCACCCTGTTAGTCAGAATGGTATTTTTGATATGTGCATTTCGCCGGATGGTGATTGGATGTATATCACCAATACCGGGAGTCAGAACATTTCTGTTGTCTACCTTCCCGTAATGAGCGTTTTGACCCAGATTCCACTGAGCTTCCAACCATATGGTGTTACAATTTCAGCAGATGGTTCGCTTTTGTATGTTGCTGACGTGAACAATGACAATATTCGTTTGATTGATTTGAATACAAATACCGAATTAAGCACAATCGCCGTTTGTGATCAACCTGTAGCTATCGGCAATTTTGTTGGAACAGCAAATTGGTATTGGGATCTTGATGGTGACGGATTTGGAAATCCGGCATCGGAAACAATTTCTGCAGCTCAACCTATAGGATATGTTATGAATGACATTGACTGCGATGACAATGCCTTGACCGGCGCCAATATCAATATTTTTTCATATGAAAATCCAATCAACTCAATTGACGACGATTGTGATGGAATAATCGATGAGGCCGCATGTGCAATGGGATTCTTCAGCTTTTGCAATGGTAGCAATATGGAAGAGATTAGAGTAGGATCAATGATAAGCCAAACCGGATGTGATGGGTATTATGATTTTTCATCATTTCGCCATGCCACGGCATATCCTGGTGAAACGGTTTCTTATTTGGTGCGGCCAAATGGCGGCGACAACATTGTCGGATTGTATATAGACTATAATGGTGATGCAGACTTTGATGATGCGAACGAGGTTGTTTTTGACAACGGACACATGCCAGCACCTTCCGACCTCATCGGTACGTTCACGATACCCAGTTATGTTTCATACGGAAGCTACACCATGCGATTTGTATGCGATGACAGCAATTTTGTCAACACACAACCTTGCTTTTCAAACAGCGGAGAAGCCGAAGATTACAAGATTATTATTCAGGCGCCAAGCGTATCGGCATGTATTCCGAACATAATTGATCCATGTAATCAAGCACGGATAAGCGGCATAGAACTTTATACCAATAGTTCCAGATATACCAGTGCTGCAATATTCAATTTCACCCATACATGCGGGACTGAAGGCTATACCGACAATACCGCCATCGATTCGCTTTTTGCAAATGCCGGACAAGCAGTTCAAGGGAGTATATTTTCTTACGGAATTTTTGCAGATCAAATTGGTGAAGTTTATATTGACTACAACAACGACAACGACTTCAATGACATCAATGAATTAGCGGTACCACATTTCAATTTGTCAGCTGATTACTTTCAATTTTTAAATTTTAACATTCCGAATAACATACCAAATGGCGATTATCGCATGCGCTTTATTACCAGAGGTGTTGGCGATGGGGCTTCACCTTGTCAATCTGACATAGGCGAAGCTGAGGATTATAATCTACACATTGTGACTTGTCAAAATGAAATCAATCCACCAACAGTTGACATAGTTACATACGCAGACACTATATGCAGCGGCGAATTCACATATTTATCCGCAGACGGATTTGAGTGGAATGGTTCAGACTATTATGAATGGACAACAGGATCGTGCGGTGGGACGATCGTTTTAACAAGTACCGGCGGCCTGGGTATGCAAGTTGCCCCGCTGACAACAACAACTTATTATGTTCGAGGCAAAAGCGCTTGCATCACACCGGGTGTTTGCACTGCGCATACAGTAACCGTGCTTTCTCCACCAACATGGCATCTCGATAATGATGGCGACGGTTATTCGACAGGAGCGCCTGTCACTGCGTGTACAAGTCCTGGTATTGGTTATGTCATATCGGTATTGGGTGGTGGTGACTGTAACGATAACAATGCGCAGCGCTATCCGGGTGCCATTGAGATTTGCAACAACAATATCGATGAGAATTGTGATGGTACATTGAGTGAAGGATGTCCTGCAAATGCACCAATGAATGACTCGCCTGCGAATGCAGTTATTGTTAGTTATAGTTCTAACATGAACTTTCCGAATTGTTACCCGATAACCAGTAACACAATATCTGCCGGCGATTCTCCGGAATCCGTTGCATTCAGCGGAGGCGATGTCTGGTTTAGATTCACGGCACAATCGACAGGTATATCAATCACTATGAACAGTGCTTCATTCGACGACGCCATTGCATTGTACTCATATAATGGTGTGAGCTATACATTAATTGATTCAGAAAATAGTTCAATTGGCAACAATGATTTCGAACGCTTGAATTTCAATGGACTCACATCTGGTGACAATTATTATGTTTCAGTCGGTGCGGCATCTGGAACCGACACCGGACCATTTTCATTGTGTATTCAGCATCTCATGCCTAGCGGTTGTGCATCACTACAACCGAACAATGGTTTTTCTTTGTGCAACAATTTCAAAGCTTTGTTTCGTGGTGCACCCGGTAATGGCGTATTGTATTCATTCCAATTCCAAGGCATTGGAGGAGGAGCATCGGGCATAACTTCCATTAGCAGCACGAATGGATTAATCAATCTTTCAAATCCTGCTTTAGCACTTCGCTATGGCGGCATTTATGCTGTTGATGTTTCGGTTCATTATTCACTAACAAACAGTGCCAATGTTCCTGAAGTAGTTACAGTAAGTGGCACCAGCGGCTACATGAACTGTGCGACAGTTACGATCATGAATGAGCCTCGTATGGAGGTCAAAGCCTCATTAAGATGTCCAACAACGTTGGTGCGAAACAACTATTTAATTGCCACAAGATTAGCCGGAGATCCTGCTTCATGTGGAGCTGTGAATTACACTTTTGAATTCACTCAAGTTTCAGACTGCACAGGCAGCACAACAGTTGGTGTTCCCTTTGAAAGGACTACAAATTTGAACACCCCATATTTACTTCTGGCTTCCGTATTTCCTCCGGGATTGAGCAGCACCGGATATTGGAAAGTACGCGTTCATGCAAACTTCGTCTATGGTCCTGGTTCATATGGCTCTGCGCCATCTTGGGTAATTCAGGTGAACAATTCTTCAGCATCATCGATACTTAACGATGATCCATCTTCCAATGACAACGAGAAAAGTATAGAGTTAACGCCGGAGGTAGCAATATATCCAAATCCGAATACCGGAAAGATCTTCAACATTAACATCGCCAATATCAGTGCAAACAAGGTTCTGATGAGAATCATCAATCAATCCGGACAATTGATTTGTGCAGAGACATTCCCTGTAGACGGTTCGTTAAATGTGGCCTATGCCCCGACTACCGAACTATCGGCAGGAATATATATGGTTGAGTTTGTCATGGGGGATAAAGTTCAAATTGAAAAATTCATGGTGGAATAATTCACGGGTGAAAAAATTTGAAAAGGCTGTTCGAAAGAGCGGCCTTTTTTTATTATTAAGACATGAGCTGATAATATAAATGGATTCAATGTCATTCTTTCATCTCACAGAGGATTGATTTTCAATTCGCATCACCCCAAAAAATTCCCCACTCCCATCCCCCATTTTTCCTTTTCTTCGCAGGTATGAAATGGCTGAAACGTATTCTTATCTCGCTGGTGGTGATCATCGCCTGTGTGTTCATCGGGGCTTATATCTGGCTGAACAGCAGCAAACCCACATATGAAGGTGAACTGAAGCTGAGCGGTCTTCAGGATCAGGTAGATGTGTATTTTGATGACTACGGTGTGCCGCACATCTATGCACAAAACAAACACGATCTCTATATGGCGTTCGGTTATGTACACGCACAGGATCGGTTGTTTCAAATGGAAATGCTTCGACGTGCTGGCAGTGGCAGACTCTCCGAAATTTTTGGCAAACCGCTTTTGAAAGTAGATCGGATGTTCCGCTCCCTGGGCCTTTCTGAATATGCGCAGGAATCTGCTATCTATATGGAATCTCAAAAAGAGACTCCTATGTATGCCGACATAACCGCCTATCTCGAAGGTATCAACTACTTTCAGGATCATGGCGATGCTCCTCCCGAGTTTTCCATCGTAGGGATTGAAAAGAAACATTATACCATCGAAGATCTTTATTATATCACCGGCGC
>Ga0075152_10002888_pt1 | contig 12149 bp, 10 predicted proteins | sample JI61114C2DNA_FD_70964 | JGI IMG/M metagenome (GOLD analysis project Ga0075152, IMG submission 70964) | Wastewater effluent complex algal communities from Wisconsin, to seasonally profile nutrient transformation and Carbon sequestration -... | ecosystem: Engineered > WWTP > Effluent > Algae...
TGGTTAGTGAAGCTAGTTATGGAAATGAGAATGAGGTGACGGTAGTAAACGAGAGATTGGTCGCAGAAGTCAAAGAAAAGATTGGTAATATCAATCATGAGACGGTCTTTTTTGTTGACGTTGATCGGACACTGTTAAAAAGTGACGCTTTTGCAATCAGGCTTGCTGTTAGTCTGTGTGAAAGGGAAATCATAACTCAGGAGCAGCGTCAGAGTATTATATCAACTCTAGAAAGCGATACGCGCGGACAAGCATTTGGCGTAATTGAAGGCATCGATGCAGACAAGCTACCAGATCCACAAGTATTAGCGGTCGAGCTGGCAAGTGCTGATGATGCAACAGATCTCATCGATCCAGATACGGTCAGACTATTTGAGGCGATGCAAGCTAAACATGCCCAATTCCTTTTACTGACCGCTGGTAACGAACGGTGGTATCAGGAACTAAAAGCCAGATTCGTGAGGGAAGTGTATAAGAAACTTAGCATAAGCTACACCGAACTGCCATTTATGATTATCGGAACAAAACGACACAACAACGGATCGAGCGAAGATATTCTCAAGCCTCAAGTCGTGGCTGATTTGATGCAAAATGGGGCAGCAGGTGCGCCTGATGTAGTGTTAAGTATTGGGGTTGATGGTATAGAATTTGAAGCTGACAAGCAGGCGGTAATAATTGATGACCGACCTGCTCATACAGCTGTTGACAGTCGGTCACATCCAATAATCACGGGCATAACAGTGGCGGCTCATACCAAAAACGGACTTGATACAAAAGAGGGTACCTTGCCACAGCTGAGTCACATTGTTTATGCTATAAGCTAGTATTGACAAATCATCAAATCTGTGCTAATATGAAAATATGAACACACAAAACCAAAATACTACAGAAAACATCGCCGCACTCAAAAATGACTTTATAGCTGCTGTCTTGACAGTTTCGCTATTTGTTAATCTAACCACTTTTGTGACATGGTTAGCTTTTAGCTTGAGCTAGGTCAATGCACTATAAAAATGTCCGTTTATCCACAAAACTGTGGATAAACGGACATTTTAGTTGTTTTATCAAAAAAGTACTTGCAAGTGGGTAATGGTGGGTAGTATAGTAGGCTCAGTGGAAAAAAGTGGGTAACACCATCACACAAAAACCACTAAAACAAAATTAACAATCTATTGCACGCAGGAAGGAACTAGCATCGCATGGATTATTTCTCAAGGAAGCTCGACGACAAGCGTCGATTGACGATGCCGACAGAGCTACGCGAGGAATTTGCCAGTGGTATAGTGATTACCCGCGGTTTTGGCGACTACTTGCACATGTACCCACGTCGCGTGTGGGAACAAGATGTCGAGCCAGCGTTACAGGGCAGCATTCTGGATGAAAAGATTGCTGACTTAAATGTGCGCTTTCGACGCGGCAAGTTTGAAGCTGAACTCGATGACAAGCAGGGAAGGGTCACAATTGACCAAGATTTGCTTGAATATGCGAAAATTAGCAAGGAGATTGCAGCAGTAAGAGCCGGACGTTATTGGCGTCTGATGCCACCAGGCCACCCCGATCTTTAGGGTTGCTAACTGTACTTTAACAATTTGTGCGTAATCGATATCTTCGAGATCAGCCATCTGGCAGTGAGGCAAGTGGTCTTGCAGCATCACTATAAAAAAGCTGTTGCACCTTCCTCAAAAAACACCTCCCAAACTCCACCTCACACATAAGTCTCTCAATCAAAATCTAATCGGACAACATGAGTTTCACAGAAATTCCCGTCGGCGATTTTGATCACTTATACAAAAACAAAAACAACTACAAAAACAAAAACCGTTTCACTGTCAGTTTGGTGATCTCGAAAAAGCATCTTATATCGCTACTATTTTGGTAGATGGTATAATATGCGTATATGAGAATTGACGATAAAAAATCTAATACCGAATTTTCGGCTCAAGATATATCGTCAAACGATAATCCACCACAACATATACCGGTATTGCTTGATGCTTCTCTAAGACTAATGAGCCCAAAGTCTAATGATCGATATCTCGATCTGACAGCTGGGCTCGGCGGCCACGCGAGAGCATTTTTGGCTTCTACCGGCTCATATAAGACCGCTTGTCTGGTCGATCGCGACAGTAGTGCAATTGCTTCTTTGAATGACCTAGCTAAAATGGGTACAAGACTAATCCATAGCGATTTCTTGCAGGCAATTAATCAACTGAAGCAGGAACAGCAGACCTTCGATCTTATAATGGTTGACCTGGGGGTGTCGTCACCGCAACTTGATAAGCCAGAAAGAGGTTTTTCATTTATGCGCGATGGTCCGCTAGATATGCGAATGGATCAGACAAGTTCATTGACTGCCGCAGAATTTATCAATTCTAGCAGCCACGAGCAGTTAGTCCATGTGATCGTCGAGTATGGGGAAGAGCCAATTGCAAGGGCGCGCCGTTATGCTAAAGCAATCGGTGAGGCTCGGCCTTTATCAAGTACCGCGCAACTTGCGAAGATAATCGCAGACGCACATGTTGGCGGATGGCAGCGAATCCATCCGGCCACACGTACTTTTCAAGCAATCCGAATAGCGATCAATCAAGAGCTTAGTCAGATTGAAGCTGCCTTACCGATTTTGCCAAGTTTACTTAACAGTGGCGGTCGGCTAGGGATCATCAGTTTTCACAGTCTTGAAGATCGTTTGGTAAAACAGTTCTTTAACGATCAAGCCAAATCAGGCTACGAAGCAGAACTGGCAATAGTTACCAAAAAACCTATTTCGGGTACCGAAGATGTTCACAATCTGCGCGCACGAAGTGCAAAACTCCGTGTCGCTGTGAAAAAATAAAAAAAAGAAAGGATGTGCATTATGCCAGTCCAAATCAAAGTACAAAACCAGTCGCAAGAAATGACGGTCAAAGTACGCTTTAAATAAGCTGTGAAATTGCGTCCCGCTAAAAAACGAGCGGGGCGCTTTATCACGTATTAAATACTAACTAAAACAAAAAAGATCCACCACAATGCCAAATCGTCGCAACCAATCAATGCGTACTTTTCAATCGTCACGCATGAACCGAAACTATAACAATGTAAGCTATGTATCGGCGGTCAAACTCGGTCCTGTAACGCATACAGTACTTGTAGCACTTATGATCACAGTACTTGGTTTGATATACTTAACACAGGCTACCAAAGCGACTGGCTATGACTACGCAGCACAAGAAATTGATACGAAGATTGCCGAGTTAGCAAGTCAAAAGAGTAGCCTAGAAGTTGAAAATGCTAAGTTGACTGCGCTTAAGTCGGCTCAAAATAGTTCCGTTGCCGCCAATATGGTCGCGCCAAGCGATGTTCAATATTTGCCGCAATAGCTGACTAGCCCTTGAATTATTATGCAAGCATATACCAATAAGAGAATTCGCGTACTTGCTATCATTGTGTTTGTTGCAGTGATATTGTTTGTAATTCGACTCTTTTATATCCAGATCGTTCGACACGATTATTATGCGCTGCAAGCCAACAGTGAGCAGATGAGACAATGGATTTTGCCGGCTGTAAGAGGCGAGATATACTCATTAGACCGCGGTAAACCGCAAAAACTAGTCTTAAATGAAACTGTTTTTACGGTGTGGGCCGACCCGAAAGTGGTCGCAGAACCAGACAAAATCATAGATGTTCTCAAGCGAGTTGCCGGCGGTAATTTGCGCTCCAATGCTGCTGATTTACTCAAAAAAACCGATACACGTTATCAGATACTAGCTACAAAAGTATCATCGCGGCAAGCTCAGTTAATCAAAAAGGAAAAGCTCTACGGTCTTGGCTTTGAGAGAGGCGAACAGCGCGTTTATCCCGAAGGGGAGTTAGCTAGCCAGGTTTTGGGGTTCGTCGATAACAACGGCAATGGTCAATACGGACTAGAGGGTGCTCTAAATAACCAACTGACCGGTAAAGACGGGTTATTGAAGACAATCGCTGATGTCCGCGATGTACCGCTGACGCTTGGCAAAGATAATGTGATGGTGCCAGCAGTCAACGGGCAAGACACGGTGCTTACGATTGATCGATCAATTCAAGCTTATACTGAAAAAGCACTACGCGATGGCTTGCAAAAGATTGGTGCAAAAAATGGCAGTGCAGTTGTAATGGATCCGCAAACGGGTCGTGTTTTAGCGATGGCAAATTATCCGACCTATGATCCATCAAAGCTAAATGAGGTGGAAGATGTAGCGTATTTCAATAACAACACCATCTCAAAGCCGTATGAGCCTGGTTCTGACATCAAAACATTTACGGTTGCAATGGGCCTAGACACTGGCACGATCACGCCGCAATCGACTTATCTGAACACCGACTATATTCAAGTCGATGACCGTACAATTGCCAATGCTCTAAAGGGGCATACTGGCACAATCACCATGCAAGATGCTCTAAATTACTCGCTCAATACTGGAATGGTAACGATTATGCAGCGGCTCGGCAACGGTAGCCAGATTACCGACAAAGCGCGCAACACTACCTATGAATACTTTCACGATCGAATGCGTCTTGGCCAACTGACAGGTATTGAGCTGGCCAATGAATCGGCTGGCACGGTCATCGCACCGACCGATGCCGAAGGCAATGCAGTACGATACTCAAATATGTCGTTTGGACAAGGTATGGATATTACGATGCTGCAAGTCTCAGCTGGCTTTAGTTCGATTATCAATGGAGGTACTTACTATAAGCCGACTATTATTGCAGGCAAAATGCAAAACGGTAATTTTGTAGCCGAGCAACCAAGCGTTATTAGAAGTAATGTGATTAGTCAAACTGCCTCAGATCAAACTCGCGAGATGGTGCACATAGCACGGACTGGTTTTCATAGAAATATCGATACGCCAGGCTATTATGTCGGCGGCAAAACTGGCACCTCGCAAACTTTGGTCAACGGACGATATGTCAATAACGAAACAATCGCCACCTATCTTGGCTTCGGCGGTGCTATCAATCAGCCAAGCAAGTATGTCATAATGATAGAGATCTCAAGCCCAGGGATGAATCTTGAGGGTAGTCTTCATGCCATGCCAATTTTTACGGACATATCAAATTGGATGCTCGGCTACATGCAAATACAACCAAAAGGATAATATGAAATTAGAAATCGTTACCAAAGAACTTGTTTTAGTCAGCGCTCTCAGTGTTATTGCATTTCTGATCGCAATGGCTCTAACGGTTGTGTACACTAACGCTGCTTATAAGTATAAATTCTGGAAAAAGCAGCGCACAGTCAGCACCAGCGGCGAAAAACTCGAAGTCTTTACAAAATTACATGCGAAGAAATTTCGTCACAATATTCCAACTATGGCTGGTATCGTTGGGGTTAGCGCTGCTGCTATCGTCACATTTGGGCTGAATCTTGATCGAGGACAGACATGGTTGCCGCTGGCAGCTCTAATTGGCGGTGGATTGATTGGCCTAATTGACGACATAATCAATATTCGCGGTGATGGAAGCGGCGTTGCAGGACTGAGATCGAGCCTGAAGTTTATGATGTTGACAGCACTTGCGCTTGCGCTCGGTTGGTTCTTTTACGACAAACTTGGCTACACGACTGTTTTGATACCAGATATGATAGCTCGATATTTTGAGATTAGTCCTGTGATCAATCTTGGTTGGCTTATCATCCCATTGTTTGTTTTGGCGGTCGTATCGACTGGAAATGCCGTTAATATCAGTGATGGACTTGATGGACTGGCTGGTGGAATGCTAACGACCAGTTTTGGAACTTTTGGAGTTATTGCGTTAATGCAAGGCAATGAAGGGATCGCTGGTTTTTGTTTTACAATTGTCGGAGTTCTGCTGGCTTATCTATGGTTTAATATTCATCCAGCACGTTTTTTTATGGGCGATGTGGGTAGTTTTGCCTACGGAACGGCTCTTGGCGTTGTCGCCATGCTGACCAATACTCTATTTTTGCTGCCGATTATCGGCATATTGTTTGTAGTTGAAGCTGGCTCGAGTTTGCTGCAGTTAACTAGCAAAAAACTATTCAAACGAAAAATCTTTAAGTCAGCACCCTTGCATCATCATCTTGAAGCGAACGGCTGGCCTGAAGAAAAGGTGACAATGCGATTTTGGGTTATCAGTTGTGTGGCAGCATTTTTGGGCATCGTATTAGCGCTGGGCGGCGGCTACGTTATATGATGAAACGAGCAGTGCAAGTTGCATCAAATGCTAGTCGATCGATTGCTCAACGGGCTCATCGTCCAGATTATCGAATAATTGTTCTGATGGGCATCTTAATGATGGTCGGTCTGATCGTCATGTATGCAATTGGGCCACAGCGCGCCAAAGTTCTAAACAATGCTACTGGCGGCAGTGTGTCCGATACTTACTTTGTGATTAAGCAAATGGTTAGTTTGTGCATTGCTTTAGTAGCTTTTGCGTTTTTTGCATTTGCGCCGCTCAAATTGGTTCGACTTCACTCGGGTAAGGTCGTCGTAGCAGGCCTGATAGCCTGCGGACTACTATTTATATTTGGTAATTTGCTACATGTTAGCGCCATTGCACAGTGTACTTATGGTGCTTGTCGTTGGTTTGAGCTCGGACCTCTCGGGAGCTTTCAGCCAGCAGAGCTTCTCAAGTTTGGCATATTAATATTTTTAGCACGGTTTTTGGCAGAACGGACTTCGGCTGGCAAAGTCAACGATTGGCAAGAAACTGTCTGGCCGCTGATCTTGATTACTGGAATCAGCATGTTGATAGTAATTGTCTTGCAGCGCGATATGGGAACGGGCATTTCGATGATATCAATCATCATGTCGATGCTGCTAGTAGCTGGCATCAATCGCCAGGTCGGCACGAAACTATTGATTGGTTTATTGGTTGCTGGCTTGCTGATGATTGTATCGGCGCCGCACCGGATTGAACGAATCGCAACTTTTTTTAGAGGAGGGGAATCGAGCGCCCAAGCAAATGATCAAGATTATCATATTCGACATGCCATGATTGCCATTGGTAGTGGCGGGCTCACTGGCGTCGGTATTGGCAATAGCGTTCAAGCAACTGGATATTTGCCAGAGACGATTAACGATTCGATGTTTGCAATTTTGGGTGAGATGTTTGGTTTTTTGGGTCTAATCTGTCTTTTGCTGGTCATCACAGCACTGTTGGTCAGAATTTTGCGAGTTGCTGATGCTAGCCTCGATCCATGGATGAGACTGCTTGTTATCGGTGTCTTTGGCTGGCTGACAGCTCATGTGATACTAAACATTGCTTCAATGACAGGTCTGATTCCGCTAACTGGCATCACTTTGCCTCTATTAAGTTTTGGTGGAACTAGTATAATATTTATTACAGCCGCTTTAGGCATTGTTTTTCAAATATCAAGATTTACGGTTCATAAATCACGTTTAAAGGAGGCCGCAAATGCGCATACTGACCGCAGGCGGGGGATCGGGCGGACACGTGACGCCGATCGTCGCAGTACTTGGTGAAGTTCGTGGCCTGCAACCTGAAGCTGAAATCCGATTTTGGTGCGACAAAAACTTTTTGCCGCAAGCTCATCAAATTATCAGTAACTTTGATGCCGATATAAAAGTCGAGTCAATCATGGCTGGCAAATTACGACGTTATGCCAAATTGGCTTGGTGGCGACAGCTAATGCGGCCTTTTACAATAGTTTTGCCAAATATTAGGGACACGTTCAAGATCGCTATTGGTACTATTCAGTCGTTGGTTAAACTGATTGTTTGGCGGCCAGATGTTATTTTTTGTAAAGGCGGCTTTGTGTGTTTGCCAGTTGGTATTGCGGGAGCGATATTGGGTATTCCGCTGGTTATTCACGACTCTGATGCTCACCCTGGACTTACTAACCGAATTTTGTCTCGATGGGCGCGTCAAATTGCAACTGGTGCTCCGTTAGAGTATTATGATTATCCGAGGCATAAAACCACCTATACTGGTATTCCAGTGCGAGCAGGTTTTGCGCCAGTTTCACAGTCTAAGCAGCAACAGCTAAAAGAGCAACTTGGTTTTCGCGGCGATCAGCCACTGGTATTGATCACTGGCGGGGGACTGGGTGCAAGACGCATCAATGAGGCAGCGATTTATTGCCAAGATCTGTTCGCTGGCAACCAACAAGTTCTGCATATAACAGGCAATGATCAATACCAGACTATTGTCAGTCAACTAAAAAATGACCAAAAAAACTATCAAGTAAAACCATTCATTAGCCAAAATATCGAACAATATCTCCAGGCTGCTGATGTGGTAGTGGCAAGGGCTGGCATGACTTCGCTGCTTGAACTAGCGGCATTACATAAACCAAGTATTATTATTCCGAACGCTTACTTAACTGGCGGCCATCAAGTCAAGAATGCCAATGTTTTTGCTAGCAAAGATGCTATTGTGGTGCTGGAGGAAGAGGAGTTTATCAATAATAAAAATGTTTTCTTTACAACAATAAATCAATTAATTACTGACGAAGCGCGCAAAAGTAAGCTTGCAAATGCGATTGCTAGTTTTGCCATGCCCAATGCCGCCAAAGAGGTTGCACAGATCGTCATTGATGTTGCGAAAGCGAGTAGGTAAAATTGACTATATGAGGTGGCTTAATAAAAACAAACCAGCTGAAGACTATACGCCTCGTCGTCGTCTGAGTGATAGCGAAGTGACCAGTGATGATCTCAAACAAGCCAGCGAAAGTCATCCTTTTCTCAAAAACCGAACTATTACCGGCAGTCGATCGCAGAACATTGTTAGTGCAAATGAAAATGAGGCACAGCTTGCGAGCCCGCGTTCGCAGCTACATGCTCTTAAAAAGCAGCGTCGATCGATTGGCAAGCGATTGATGATATTCGCTCTTGGTGCGACTTTGATATTGCTAACAATTACTCAGTTAATCACTGGTATAGATGTCTCGCTTTATGGACAAGTTGGAGCCATGAAGCCCGAGCAAAAAGAGCGATACCGCAAGGTGATCGATAGTTATTTGGAGGCAAATCCGCTGCAAAGACTGCGATTTTTATTTGACAATAAGCTGGCTACCGATTACATGCGCACAAACGGTCTAGCGGAGGTTTATGCAATCAATAGTATTGTTGGCAGTGGCTTTGATGATACGATGTTTGTTGTTAAGCCACGGGAGCCTGTTGCTAGCTGGACGATCGAAAATGAGCCGTATTTTGTTGATACAAATGGTATTATTTTCTCTGAAAATTACTATGCTTCACCATCTGTAAAAATTGTTGACGAGAGCGGTCTTGCTAAGGACAAAAAGACTCAACAAGCAGTTACTAGCCAACGTTTCTTGGCTTTTGTTGGCCGAGCAGTAGCACTGTTTGATAAGCAAAATATCACAATTCAAGCCGTCACAATACCATCAGGTACGGCGCGACAGGTTGATCTGATTGTCAAAGATGGACCAAGACTTAAGTTTACGATCGATCGCCCTGTAGGGGAGCAGGCCGAAGATGCCATTCGATCAGTCGTTTTTTTGCGTAACGAAAACCGTAGTGCGCAGTATATCGATGTCCGTGTTAGCAGGCGAGCGTATTATAAAGAGTAGTGCAGCACTACTCTGCTCTAGTTCTATAAATGTTCTATTTTTGTACAATAATTAAAAAACTATATAAAAATATAATAATCACAAAAAAGCAAATGACGTAAGGATAGGTGAGAAAAGCAGGGTAGTATAACAAAATTTGAAAAATGCAAATCATGCCAATCACAGTGTGGATAAATCATCATTTGGCGTTATGACTAATATCAACAATCAGTACGCGTGATGCTCAAACACGCACACATCTAATATAAAAACGGATAAACATTATCAACAGCCAGTAAACTACATGTATAACGATCGGTAAATGACAAGAGTCCCCTGTATAGAGCATGATATTGTGAATTTTGACGATAGATAGATGAGTAGTGTGTGTTCAGGGTTGTTTGATATATGTAATGTCGTAAAAGGTACATTGTACGACATATCTATACTATACCACAGCTACAACAATTAACGTCACCGCATGAAAGGATTATAAAAATGCCAGACGAAAAATTAGCCTACGACAATATCATCAGTTCCCTAACTCGCGTTGCAAGTCTAGACCAAAAAATCTGAACGCACTGGAAACGACTACACAGTCATTGAACTCACATTCCATGATGGCTACAAATACATGTCATTTCTGAACTCAGAACGACGCCAACTAGTCAAATAGTCAAACACGCTGTCGGATTACGCAAATCTGATAAAATTCCACTATACAGCTAGTTCTATTTTTGTTCTATTATTTTATTATTATGTATGCTATGATACCACCATGAATACACAACTAGAATTAACTACATCACAATATTTACAAATATCACAGGCTCTACCGATGCTTTTTGGTATTATCACAATAGTATTACTTATATGTATTTTGGTAGCTCTGTTTGAGATCAGGAATACACTTCAAGATGGCAAACTACACACCGATAATCAAGAAAAAGTACAGACTCAAGGTGCTGACGACTAAAGATAATTTTTGACTCTAGACAATCTGAATTTACTATTCAAGTCTAAAATCCCTTGACCTACTTCCCTCTCATCGTTTCTACCGTAGTTTTAGTAGCGTAGGATCAGATTGTTCGGCGCTACGTTTCTTAGCTGTTGAAGTAGTCTTGGTCGATTTGCTGGTAGTTTTTTTCTCTGCTTGCTGCTCAGTGCTGCTTGTAGTAGATGGGCTACTCACCTGCTTTCTTGGCTTGCGCGACCGAACACGCTTTTTCTTGGTGCTAGTATCTGTAGATGGGCTATTTGCGGCCGGCGTGGTTATCTGCGTGCTTGACGACGCAGCTGAGTCGCTCGATGATCCTGTTGGTGTGGTAATTGGTACCAATTCAGGCGTCGCAATTGGAGTAAGAGGTTTTTGTGGCTGCGGTATTGGTTGTTGCTGTCCATTTTGCTTTGCTGAGGATACAACGCGCTGCATGATCGAATTTTCTACGATGGCACGATCTTGGCCGTAGCGAAGACGAGTGTTATTTATGATCGTATGAGTCAAGTCAACTTGAGCTGGCGGCAAATTCAATGTACGAGCGCTGAAGGCTGGTTGTTTTTCGCCATTGATGACCATGTTGATGATGAAGTTTCGATTGTGCATTTGCAGGAGATCGGCGGCTTCAAACTGCGGCTCAAACTGCTTTGATAGTATTGGCGAATCATCGGCAGAAACACGGAAGCTGATCATCGTGCCAACGTTACCAAAGACAGCGTTGCGGACAGTTTCGCTCATCTGCGAGATATACTGGTTGGCAACAGTTAGATTTAGACCATACTTGCGTGCTTCTGATAGGATAGTGGCAAAACTATCGGTTGCGAAGTTTTGAAATTCATCGACATATAGATAAAATGGACGGCGATCCTCGATGTTTGGTATGTCGCTTCGGCTCATTGCAGCTAGCTGAATCTTGGTCACAAGGAATGATCCTAGGATGCTGGCATTGTCTTCGCCAATCAGTCCTTTAGACAAATTAACGATCAAAATTTTGCCTTCGTCCATAATTTGTCGGATATTGAAAGTGCTTTTTGGTTGGCCAATGATGTTGCGAATGATTGGATTGGCAGTGAAAGCACCGACTTTGTTTAGCACTGGTGCTACCGCCTCGGCTTGAAACTTATCATTCCATGAGGCAAATTCGATATTCCAGAACTGCAAGACAACTGTATCTTGACAGTAAGTCAGTGTTTCTTGACGGAACTTTTTATCTGTTAACATCCGTGTGATATCGAGCATGGTTGTCTCTGGACGGTCGAGTAACGCTAGAATCGTGTAGCGCAAGATGTACTCTAAACGCGGACCCCAAGATTCGCCGAACATTCGTTTCAAGACGCCAATGATTTCTGATGAAACGTTAGTTTTCATATTTGGATCAGTAACTTCGAGTGGGTTAAAACCAAGCGGATGAGCCGTATCTGCGGGATTAAAGTAGACAACATCATCAACGCGACTGGCCGGAATAAATTTCATGTTGTTGATTGCGAAGTCGCCGTGTGGATCGATAAGGGCATAGCCTTGGTTATGAAAAATATCACTGAGAGCAAATAGCTCAAGTGTACCACTCTTCCCTGCTCCAGTTTGTCCGATAATATAAACATGGCGCGACCGGTCATAGCGAAGCATGCCAAATTGATG
>Ga0075152_10002889_pt1 | contig 12146 bp, 8 predicted proteins | sample JI61114C2DNA_FD_70964 | JGI IMG/M metagenome (GOLD analysis project Ga0075152, IMG submission 70964) | Wastewater effluent complex algal communities from Wisconsin, to seasonally profile nutrient transformation and Carbon sequestration -... | ecosystem: Engineered > WWTP > Effluent > Algae...
CCACCACCACCGCCTTCGTGGCCGTCGGCACCAACTTCCCCGACGCCCTCGCCGCCGGACCCGCCGCCGGCGCCCGCAACGCCCCCCTCCTGCTGACCGACCCCACCACCCTCCCGGCCTCCACTCAGGCGGAGCTGGCACGTCGGCGTCCCTCGAAGGTGTACGTCGTCGGCGGGGTCGCCACCGCCGCCGTCCAATCCGCGATCGCGGCCGCCTCCGGCGGCACGGTGACGGTGCTGGCCGGCAACGACCGCTACGACACCGCCCAACAGGTCGCCATGAAGCTGTTCACCCCGACCACCGCGAGCATCTCGTACGCCTCCGGCCTGAACTTCCCCGACGCCATGACCGCCGCCCCCCTGGCCATCAACAAGCCGGGCCCGATCCTTCTGGATGCCGGAGGGGTGACCCCCACGAACGCCTCCCTGGACGCCGGCCGGTTCGTGTCCTGGTACTACCCCACCTCGGGCAAGGTCATCCGCTACATCCCGGTCGTCCACCCCGACGACGACTTCTCGTCGTGGTCGCTGAACGGCCAGCCGGACTCCCGCCGCTACGACGTCACCATCTCCCTCAACGCCGGCGAGGACACCTCCTACTGCACCGGGGCGAACGTGTCGAACCCGTACATGTCGTTCGAGTACCTGCCCCAGCCCCAGCCCACCGGCGTCGCGTTCTCGGACCGGTGCAAGAAGCACCGCCTCGACAGCTGGAACACCTTCCTCAGCAACGTCTCCGACGGCGCCAGCCTGATGAACAACTACACGACCTACACGGGCGTCGCGGTCCCCGTGAACGGGAAGACCTACCCGGTGCCCACTCGTTCGGACGGCAGTTCGGCGGCCACCTTCAAGGTCTGGATCGGGCCCAACTCGGCACGGGTCTCCTTCCAGCTCGGAGAGGTGACCGAAGCCACGGCGGCGTGGGCCATCGAGAACGTCCGTCGCATCAGGAACCAGTTCCCGACCCAGACCGAGGGTGACATCGTCGCCGCCGGCTACTTCAACAACACCGGCACGGGTATGAAGTACGAGAACGCCGGACACTGGGCGCTCTACAACGCGATGGCCAACATCGACTTCGGTACCCCCGGGTCCCAGTACTCCCCCGTCGGCTACGCCATGGCCGGACGCGCGTTCGGCGCCTGGGTGACCGACTACTGCGGCTACATGGGCCACCCCAGCAGCGTCACCACCTGCAAGGGGTCGGTGGGCCGCTTCCAGTACGCCTTCGGCTGGCTCCGAGACGGCCGCTGGGACGCCGGCGACTACGACGTCACCGCCGGGTTCTCGTCCTACCAGTCGTTCGCCAAGTGGTTCTGACGCGTCCGTAGGGTCACGGGGGGTCCCTGCGCCGCCGCACGCCCCGGGCCGCTCCACGCGACTCGAACCGTGGCACTATCCTTCGCGACGACCACGGTTGGTTGCGCGACGAAGGAGTGGCAGATGACCGACATCACGGACGTCCCCGCACTCGTCATCGGCGGCGGGCTGGCGGGGCTGAACGCGGCGCGCGAACTGGCGAAGGCCGGCGTCCCGCCGCTGCTGATCGAGGCCCGGCGGCGCGTCGGCGGGCTGGTCTTCGGCGACGACCTCGGCGGCGTCGCCGTCGACCTGGGCGCGGAGAGCTTCGCGAAACGGTCGCGCTACACGGCGTCCCTCTGCCAGGAACTGGGCCTTGAGGTCACCGACCCGTCCGGACGCTCCTGGATCTGGTCCCACGCCGGCGGAGGCCACGCCTACCCCATCCCACAAGGAGTCTTGGGCATCCCGCTCGACCTGGACGACCCGCTGGTCACCCAGGTCCTCAGCCCCGAGGGCCTCGAGCGGGCCCGCCTCGACCTCACCATGGGCCCCGACGAGGGCTCCGACGCCGAGGATCTCGCCGCCCTGGTCACCCGGCGCCTCGGCCGAGAGGTGCTCGACACCCTCGTCGCCCCGATCGCCGGCGGCGTCCACAGCGCAGACCCCGCCGAGTTGGCCGTCGACACCACCATCACCGGCCTCCGCGCCCGGCTGGCCACTGAGGGCTCCCTGACCGCCGCGGCCAGAGCCCTCCGTGCGCAGGCCCCCGCCGGCTCGATCGTGTCGTCGGTCGTCGGCGGCCTGTTCCGCCTCCCGCAGGCCCTCGCGGCCGACCTCGAGGCCCGCGGCGGCGAGGTCTACACCGAGATGCTGGCCACCCAGATCACCCGCGACAAAGACCACTGGCTCGTGACCGTCGACAACGCCGTCTCGCCGGGCGAGCCCCAGCTCCCGCGGCGCCCCCTGGGCCAGCCCGCCACGCTCCGCACCGAGCTCCTGATCGTCGCCCTGGACGGCCGCGCCGCGCTCGACCTCCTTCGCCCCCTCCCCGAACTCGAGATGGGCGACTGGCAGTTGCCCCGGGGCGCCGACCTGCTCAGCGTCGACCTCGCCCTGGATTGCCCCGCCCTGGACGCCGCCCCGCGCGGCTCTGGCCTGCTCGTCTCCCTGCCTGGGCCGGGCGAGACCCCGACCGTCGCCTGCAAGGCCGTCACGCACTACTCGGTGAAGTGGCCGTGGGTTCGCGAGCGCGGCGGCCACCACGTGCTGCGCGTGTCCTACGGGCGCGCCGGCGTCCCGACCCCGGAACCCAACCTCGCCGACACCCTCGCCGACGTCGCGACGCTGCTCGGCGTCCACGTGGGCCTCGGACACGTCCGCGGCACCCGCACCGTCCGCTTCGCCAACTCGCTGCCCCCGCACACCCCCGCCCACCGCGCCCGCGTCGCCGACCTGGACGCCGCCGCCCGGGCCCTGCCCGGCCTCGGCATCGCGGGCGCGTGGTTCGCCGGGACCGGCATCGCCGCCGTCCTCCCCCAATCCGCGGACGCCGCCCGGCGCCTCCTCGACGGGCTACGGTGACGCCGTGAGGATCGTCCTGGGCACCCGCGGATCGCAACTGGCGCTGACCCAGTCCGGCCACGTCGCGGACGCCCTCCGCGCCCTCGGCCACGACGTCGAGTTGCGCACCATCAAGACCACCGGCGACGTCATCACGGGCTCCCTGGTCGCCCAGGGCGGCACCGGCGTGTTCGCCGCCGCCCTCCGCGACGCCCTGCTGCGCGGCGAGGTCGACATCGCCGTCCACTCGTTCAAGGACCTCCCCACCGCCCCCACGCAGGGCCTGGTCGTCGCCGCCATCCCGCCGCGCGCCGACTGGCACGACGTCCTGTGCGCGCGCGACCGGCTGTCGCTGAAGCGCCTCCCGCAGGGAGCCCGCGTGGGCACCGGCTCGCCGCGCCGCTCGGCCCAGCTGCGCGCGCTCCGCCCCGACCTCACCCTCGTCGACATCCGCGGCAACGTCGGCACGCGCCTCGCCCGCGCCACGGGCCCGGACGCCGACCTGGACGCCGTCGTCCTCGCCGCCGCCGGCCTCGCCCGCCTCGGCCTCAGCGCCGCCGTCACCGACGTTCTCGACGCCCTCCTCCCCGCCCCGGCCCAGGGGGCGCTCGCGGTGGAATGCCGCGAGGACGCCGCCGACATCATCGAGGCGCTGACGGCCCTGGACGACCCCGACACCCGCTTCGCCGCCACGGCCGAGCGGGCCGTCCTCGCCGAACTGGGCGCGGGCTGCGCCGCCCCGATCGGCGCCCTCTGCTTCCGCCGCGGCGGCCGCGTCGGGCTGTCGGTCAAGGTGCTCAGCGCGGACGGCACCCGCGTCGCCGGGCGCACCCTCGAGGGCACCCTCGCCGACGACCCCGAGGAGTTCGGACGCCGCGCCGCCCGCTCCCTGCTGTCCTCCGGCGCCGCCGATCTGACCCCGCTGGCCGCCACCCGCCCCAGCCGGCTCGACGACTTCCACGACGACCGGACGCTGTGGGCCCCGAGCACCTCGACCGACCTCGTCGGACGCCGCATCCTGCTGCCCCGCGAGGACGGCCCCCTCGCCCAGTCGCTCCGGGACGCCGGCGCCGACGTGACCTGCGTCCCATTGACGGAGACGGTGGCGGAGGTCTTCCCCCGCCTGCCACGCGACGCGAACTGGGTGGTCTTCACGTCGCCGACCGCCGTCCGCGTCCTGCTCGACCAGGGCTTCGACCTCGCGGCCCTCGGCCGCTCGGGCGTCGCCGCCGTCGGCTCCGCGACCAAGCGCGCACTGGACGCCCACGGCGTCCGCGTGTCGTTGTGCCCCGGTTCGTCCGCCTCGGCGGCCGACCTGGCCGCCCTGTTCCCGTCCGGCTCTGGACGGGTCCTCATCCCCGGCTCCGGGCTGGCCAAGCCCGATCTGGCCGACGCCCTGCGGGCCAAGGGCTGGACGGTCCGCTCCGTCGCCACCTACACGACCAAGCCCCTGGACGCCGCCCCGCCCGCCCTCGCCGAGGCCTGGGCCCGCGGCGACTTCGACGCGGTCGTCCTGACCGCCGGGTCCGTCGCCGACGGCGTCCGGACGCTGCTCGGGACCCCGCCCGAACACACCCGGGTCGTCGCCTTCGGACGCCCCAGCGCCACGGCCGCGGCCGAGCTGGGCCTTGCCGTGGACGCCGTCGCCGCCACCCAGGACGGCCCCGGCCTCGTCGCCGCCCTGGTGGCCGCCTGGGCGTGCGATCCGGGTGGCGAATCATCCGCTCCAGCGACGCAATGACCACCCAGATCGATTCGGAGGGGCGCCCATGACCGTTCAACACCCGCTGATCCGCCCCCGCCGCCTGCGGACCACCCCCGCGATGCGCGCGCTCGTCCGCGAGACGCGCGTCCACCCGAGCCAGCTCGTGCTGCCGGTGTTCGTCCGCGACGGCATCGCCGAGCCGACCCCGATCAGCTCGCTGCCCGGCGTCGTCCAGCACACCACCGACTCGCTGAAGCGGGTGGCCGAGGCCGCCGCCGAGGCCGGGCTGGGCGGCATCATGCTGTTCGGCGTCCCCCTCGACGCCGACAAGGACGCCGCCGGCACCTGCGGCGTCCGCCCCGACGGCATCCTCAACCGCGGCATCGCCGCCGTCCGGGACGCCGTCGGCGACAGCCTCGTCGTCATGGCCGACACCTGTCTGGACGAGTTCACCGACCACGGCCACTGCGGCGTCCTGGACGCGGCCGGCCGCGTCGACAACGACGCCACCCTGGCCGCCTACGCCGACCTCGCCGTCGCCCAGGCCCGCGCGGGCGCCCACGTCGTCGGGCCCTCGGGGATGATGGACGGCCAGGTCGCCGCGATCCGGTCCGCCCTGGACGCCCACGGGCACGCCGACGTCGCGATCCTGGCCTACTCCGCGAAGTACGCCTCCGCCTTCTTCGGCCCCTTCCGCGAGGCCGTCGGCAGCTCGCTCACGGGTGACCGCAAGACCTACCAGCAGGACCCGGCCAACCGCCGCGAGGGCCTCCGCGAGGCGCTGCTCGATCTCGCCGAGGGCGCGGACATGGTCATGGTGAAGCCCGCCGGCTACTACCTCGACGTACTCGCCGACGTCGCCGCGGCGGCCCCGGTGCCGGTCGCCGCCTACCAGGTCTCCGGCGAGTACGCGATGGTCGAGGCCGCCGCGCTGCGCGGCTGGCTCGACCGCGCGCGCGCCATCGACGAGACCGTCACGAGCATCGTCCGGGCGGGCGCCGACATCGTCCTGACCTACTGGGCGCTCGAACTCGCCGGACGCCTCCGCTAACCCGCCACCGCGATGTGGCCGGCCAGCACGTGATCGGACGGCAGCGTCAGCAGCGCCTCGGCACCCGCCAAACCGTCCCCGGCGGCGTCCACGAGGCGCGCGCCGGGGCAGCGCCGACGCAAACCCGTACCGAAGGCGTCCGAGATCGCGGCGGAGCCGAAGACGTTGCCGACGCGGCAGATGATGGGCTCCGCCCCTAGTCCGGAGCGAGATGCCGCCGTCGCGGCCGACAGCGCCAGCTCCTCGCCGACGGCCACGCAGATGCCGGCGGCGACGGCGTCCGCCTTAGCCAGCTCCGAGACCGCGCGCGCGAAGCTCGCGACCAGCCGGACGCGGTCGGGGTCGGTCTGGATCTCGATGTAGGCCTGCTCCAGCCGGGGGAAGCGCGCGGTCACGACCGGCGTCAGGGCGGTCGCGGGGCCGCGCCCGTCGTGGGCGCGCATGACGGCGTCTAGCGCGGCGCGGCCGATCCAGTAGCCGCTGCCGGCGTCGCCCATGATGTTGCCCCAGCCGTCCACGCGGGCGAGGCCGCCGGGCCCGACGCCGAGCGTGACCACCCCGGTGCCCGCCGCGACGACCACCCCGTGCCGCCGCCCCAACGCCCCCAGATACGAGGTGATCGAGTCGTGCGCCAGGATCACCCGCGTCACGCCGGCGTCCGCGCAGAAGGTGAGGAGGCGTCCGGGGTCGTTGTCGGAGTCGGTCAGCCCGGTGGTGCCGATCGCGACGGTCCCCAGCGGCCCGGCCTCGGACGCCGCCGCGCACACCGCCTCGGCCAACTGGGGCAGCAGGTCGCGGTTGGTCTGGGCGCCCGGGTAGTCGCGGGCGAACCCGGTCGACGGGACGCGAACCCGGATGCCGGTCTGGCCGGCGTCCAGAGCCAGCGACGGGCCGGGGAGCGGCGAAGTCATGACGTCATGGTAGGGAGCGCGGCGCCGCCTCGGGTGGCCGAGCGGGCAGCTCGATCACGAAGGACGCGCCACCGAGCGGCGAGTCCTCCACCGCCACCGTCCCGCCGTGCGCGTGCACGACCTCCGCCACGATCGCCAGCCCCAGCCCGGAGCCGCCCGAGTCGCGCGAGCGTGACTCGTCCAGGCGTACGAACCGCTCGAAGATGCGTCCCCGGTCGGCCTCCGGCACCCCGGAGCCGTCGTCGGCCACCTCGATGCGGGCGCCGCCTTCGGGCAGGGGCTCGACGGACAGCAGCACCACCCCGCGCGCGTGCCGCACGGCGTTGTCGTCCAGGTTGCGGAGGGCCTTGAGGAGCTTCTCCCGGTCGCCGACGACGCGGGCCGCGCGGACGTCGCGCCGAACCTGGGTCGCGCCGCTGTCCCGCAGGCGGCGGGTCTCGGCGTCCACGAGGTCGTCGAGGTCGACCTCGGAGAGCGTCAGCCGCAGGCCGCGGTCGTCCGAGCGCGAGAGCAGCAGCAGGTCGGCGACGAGCCCCTGCAGCCGGGCCGTCTCGGCCTGCATGAGCGGCGCGAGCTCCGTCCAGGTACGGTCGTCGTGCGCCGAGGACCCGATCTCCAGCGCCCCGGCCAGCGTCGTGAGCGGCGAGCGCAGCTCGTGCGAGGCGTCCGAGACGAACCGCGTCTGGGCGCCCTGGGACGCCTCCAGGCGCGCCAGCATGCTGTTCATCGTGGACGCCAGGGTGCCGATCTCGTCGTGGGCCTCCGGCACCGGGACGCGCTCGGTGAGGCTGCGGACCGTGATCCCCTTGACCCTGTCGGTGATCTCCTCGACCGGCGCCAAGGAGCGCTTGACGAGCCAGTACGCGGCCAGCGCGGTCAGCAGCATCAGGACGGGCAGGGCGAAGAGCAGCAGCTTCACCATGGTCGTCACCGCCTCGTGCTGGTGCTCCTGACTCGCCCCGACCAGCAGGACGTACGGCGTCCCGGCGTAGCTGACGCCGGAGGCCACCACGAGGTCCTGGACTTCGGCCTCGCCCGGCACCCAGATCGGCGACTCGCCGGAGACGACGACCTCGCCCAGCCCCGGCGACAGCGTCGCGATCGGCGTGGTGACGTTGTGGTTCCAGCTCGCGACGACGTGGCCCGAGGCGTCCACGGCCTGGGCCTGGAAGCCGTCGTCCACCTGGTCCGGCTCGGCGACGACGCTCGGTCCGGACGCCGCCAGCGCGGTCGCCAGTCGGTGGCTCTCGTCGAGGACCGTGCTCCGAAGGGAGGCGGTCAGCTGTCCGTGCAGCAGGGTGGCGAGGACGAAGATGCCCAGCAGGAAGCCGAGCGTCACGGCGGCCGTGGCCGCGATCGTCAGTTGTTGGCGGATGCCCCAGCGACGCCATCCTCCGGCCCGGGGGGACCAGACCGTGGAAACCGTTGCCATTCGGCCCACCTTCCTAGCGGCAACGGGGGGCACTGGGGCATCCGTCGCTGCCTACTCTGTCACGGCCATTCTGAGCCAACGCTGAGGAGGGGGCCAAGCCGACGGCCGGGTTTCCCGGCGCCCGCCGAGCACAATGGCCGGGTGGCTTCGACATCCCCGGGCGGCACCCCCGAGCACGACCGGCTGGCGGTGTCCGGCGACGACCTGGCGCCTTGGCGGCTCTGGGGGCCCTACGTGGCCGGACGCCAGTGGGGCACCGTCCGCGAGGACTACTCCGCCGACGGGGACGCCTGGGCCTTTCTCCCCTTCGAGGACGCCCACCGGCGCGCCTACCGCTGGGGCGAGGACGGCATCGCTGGCCTCTGCGACCGGTACGGCTTCCTCAACCTGGGCCTGGCCCTGTGGAACGGCCGCGACGACCGCCTAAAGGAGCGCCTGTTCGGCCTGAGCAACGCCGAAGGCAACCACGGTGAGGACGCCAAGGAGTTCTGGTGGCATCTCGACGCCACCCCGACCCATTCATACGCCGAGTACCTCTACCGCTACCCGCAGGCCGCGTTCCCCTACGCGGCGCTGCGCGAGGGCGGACGCCGCGGCAAGGACGAACCGGAGTTCGAGCTGGTCGACACCGGCGTCCTGGCCGAGGACCGCTTCTTCGACGTGACGGTCGTCCACGCCAAGCACGCCCCTGACGACATCGTGGTCGAGTTCCACGTCGTCAACCACGGCCCGGACGCCGCGCCGCTCGACGTGCTCGGCCAGTGGTGGTTCCGCAACACCTGGTCGTGGGGACGCGACGAGCGGCGTCCGACCATCGCCCCGGACACCCTGGCCGGACGCCCCTGCCTCACGGCGACCCACGGCTGGCTCGGCACCTACCACCTGCTCGCCGAAGACGGCCCCGGCGGCGCCCCGGGCGTCCTGCTGTGCGACAACGAGACGGGCGGGCCGCACCCCAAGCACGCGATCGGCGACGCGATCGTCCGCGGCGACCCCGCGGGCCTCGCGGCCTCGGTCGGCACGAAGGCGGCCGTGGCCTGGCACCTGGACGCCGTGGCCCCGGGCGCCGAGGTCGTCCTGCGGCTGCGGCTGCTGAGCGCGGACGCCGCGGCGTCCGTCGCGGACCCGTTCGCGGACGCCCCCGGCGTCGTCGCGTCCCGCAAGCGCGAGGCGGACGCGTTCTACGGCGCCGTCATCCCGCACGGCCGCACCCCCGAGGACGCGTTCGTGGCCCGGCGGGCGTTCGCCGGACTCCTGTGGAGCAAGCAGCTCTACCGCTACACCGTGCGCGAGTGGCTGGAGGGCGACCCCGCCTCCCCGCCGCCACCGGCGTCCCGGCTGGCGCCCGAACCCGCGGGACGCAACACCTCCTGGACCCACCTGGCCCTGGCCGACGTCATCTCGATGCCGGACGAGTGGGAGTACCCCTGGTTCGCGTCCTGGGACCTGGCCTTCCACGCCACCGCGCTCGCCCACGTCGACCCCTGGTTCGCCAAGGGGCAGCTCGTCCTGATGTGCCGCGAATGGTGCATGAGCCCGTCGGGCCAGTTGGCCGCCTACGAGTGGAAGTTCTCCGACGTCAACCCGCCCGTGCTCGCGTGGGCCGCGCGCAACGTGTACTTCACCGACGGCGGGTCCGACCGCGGCTTCCTCGTCCGCATCATCACCAAGCTGATCGGCAACTTCGCCTGGTGGGTCAACCGCAAGGACGCCGACGGCTCGAACCTGTTCGAGGGCGGCTTCCTCGGCATGGACAACATCGGCCTGTTCGACCGCTCGGCTCCCCTGCCGGACGGCCAGCGGCTCGAGCAGAGCGACGCCACGAGCTGGATGGCGTTCTACTCGCTGTCGATGCTGAAGATCGCCGTCGAGCTCGCGGCGCACGACCCGGCCTGGGACGAGCTCGCCACGAAGTACCTGGAGCACTACCTCGCGATCGCCGACGCCATGGCCGCCTTCGGCTCGCAGCAGGTGGCCTTGTGGAACGAGGAGGACGGCTTCTTCTACGACGTCATCGTGGACGCCGCCGGCGCGCAGTCGATCCCGGTGCGATCGATGGTGGGGCTGTTGCCCCTGCTGGGCGTGATGAACCTGCCGAGCGGGCTCTTCGACCGGCTGCCCGACCTCAAGACCCGCCTGGACTGGCTGCAGCAGCGGCGTCCGGACCTGACGGGGGCCCTCCTCCAGGACTCCGGCGCGGGCCTGACGCTGTCGGTGGTGACCCTGGAGCGGCTGCGCCGCATCCTGACCCGGATGCTCGACGAGGCGGAGTTCCTCAGCGGCCACGGCGTCCGAGCGCTGTCGGCGGCCTACCGCGGCGGCGTCACGATCGACGTGCCGGGACGCGGCGCCCTCACGATCGAGTACTCACCCGCCGAGAGCCGCGACTACCTGTTCGGCGGCAACAGCAACTGGCGTGGCCCGGTGTGGTTCCCGGTGAACCTGCTCCTGCTGCACGCCTTGGAGAGCTACGCCCGCGGCGTCGCCTACGGGGCGACGTTTGAGTTCCCCACCGACTCGGGGGTGCAGCGGGACCTGTTCGAGATCGTCCTCGACCTACGCGGACGCCTCGTGTCGCTGTTCCGCGTCGGACCGGACGGGCGGCGTCCGGGCGACCCGGACCACGTGCCCACCGGGCCGCTGTGGCAAGCCCACCCCACGTTCAGCGAGTACTTCAACGGGGACACCGGCGCCGGGCTCGGCGCGTCCCACCAGACCGGGTGGACGGCCATCGTCGCCGACCTCATCTGCTTCGACGGCGACGTCGCCGAGGCCACCAGAAGGGAACGGGAATGACGGGCCTTCCGGCGCGGCGGCGGCGGGTGTTTCATTTCAGGTGTGGGACGACGAAGCCCCACACCTGTCAGGAGGTCTGTCATGCGACTGCAAGACAAGGTGATCATCGTCACCGGCGCCGGCTCGGGAATGGGCCTGGCCATGGTGAACCTGTTCAGCCGTGAGGGGGCCACGCTGATCGCCGCCGACTGGAACGGCGCGCGGCTCGACGCGGCCGTCGCCGCGATCTCGGACGCCGGCGGTGCGATCGTGGGTGTCCAGGGCGACATCTCGGACAAGGCGACGGCGGAGGGCCTGGTCGACCGGGCGCTGACGGACCACGGACGCCTCGACGTGCTGGTCAACAACGCGGGGATCATGGACTACATGGCCGGCGTCGGCGAGCTCACCGACGAGATCTGGACGAAGGTGCTGGCCGTCAACCTCAACGGGCCGATGTACACGATGCGCAAGGCCGCCCCCGCGATGGTCGCGGCGGGCAAGGGCTCGATCGTCAACATCGCCTCGACGGCGGCCGTGAGCGGCGGCGCGGCCGGGGCGGCGTACACGGCGTCCAAGCACGCGCTGCTCGGCCTCACGAAGAACACGGCGTGGATGTACGCCACCAAGGGCGTGCGCTGCAACGCGATCTGCCCCGGCGGCACGGCGACGAACATCGCCGAGACGATGCCCCAGGACAAGCTCGACATCGCCGGCGCGACCCGGGCCGGCGCGTTCGGCGCGCTGATCCCGGCGTTCCTGTCGCCGGACGACATCGCCTACCTGGCTCTGTTCCTGGCGAGCGACGAGTCCGTGCACATCAACGGCGCCGTGATCACAGCGGACGGCGGCTGGAAGGCGGTCTAGTTCGTCACCGTGCCCAGCAGGTACGGCTTGGACGCGTCGGTGTTCATCACCGCGTACCGGACGCCGTCGGCGTCCGGTAGCACCCCGAACGTGGCGGTGCCCGGCAGCAGGATCGGCTTGGTGAAGGTGCCGGTCGCCGTGTAGGCCGCGCCGAGCCGTCCGCCGAGGGCGGCGAGGACGCGGGCCTGCGTCCACATGCCCTGGACGATCGGGCGCGGGTAGCCGAACGGCCGCGCTGTCAGCGGGTAGAGGTGGATCGGGTTCGCATCGCCCGAGACCGCCGCGTACGCGCGTCCCAGGTCGGCGGGCAGGACGACGACGTCGCGGTCCATCACGCACCCACCACGTTTTGCCCGCACACGCGCACGACCTGCCCGTCCACGCCCCCTGACGCCGGGTCGCAGAAGTACGCGATCGCCTCGGCCACGTCGACCGGCTGACCGCCCTGCCCCAGCGAGCACAGCCGCCGGAACACCTCCCGCTGCACGAACGGGATGGCCGCCGTCATGTCGGTCTCGATGAACCCCGGCGCGACCGCGTT
>Ga0075152_10002891_pt1 | contig 12144 bp, 10 predicted proteins | sample JI61114C2DNA_FD_70964 | JGI IMG/M metagenome (GOLD analysis project Ga0075152, IMG submission 70964) | Wastewater effluent complex algal communities from Wisconsin, to seasonally profile nutrient transformation and Carbon sequestration -... | ecosystem: Engineered > WWTP > Effluent > Algae...
TCATTCAACGACCTGCAAAAAGAAAAATTTGCTTTGATGGAAACCAAGCAGAATGAATTGGTGAAAGGCACCGAAACCAAACTGGATATAATTAGAGCAACTGTAGAAGAAAAGTTAGAAAAAACCCTAAGTGAAAGACTTGGACAAAGTTTTGAAACTGTTGGTAAGCAATTAATAGAAGTACAAAAAGGTTTAGGTGAAATGCAAACCATTGCAACTGATGTGGGTGGTTTAAAGAAAGTATTGAGTAACGTAAAATTAAGAGGTGGTGTGGGCGAGGTACAGCTGGCTTTATTGTTAGAACAAATTTTAGCACCTAATCAATACGATGCCAATGTGCGGACTAAAAAAGGCAGTACTGAGCCTGTAGAGTTTGCTATTAAACTACCAGGACGCAGCGAAGATGAAAGTGCTTTTGTTTACCTGCCTATCGATGCAAAATTTCCTAAAGACACCTATGAGCATTTGCTTGCAGCCTATGAAAGTGCCATACCCGAAGACATTGAATCTGCCACCAAAAACTTAGAAACAGTAATTAAAAAAATGGCGAAGGATATTAGAGATAAATATCTCGACCCACCCAATACTACCGACTTTGCTATAATGTTTCTTCCATTTGAAAGCATATATGCCGAAGTAATAAGACGTAGCTCATTGATTGACCAGTTGCGTTCTGAGTTTAAAATAACCGTTGCAGGCCCTACTACTTTAATGGCTATTTTAAACAGTCTGCAAATGGGATTTAGAACATTGGCCTTGCAAAAAAGAAGCAGCGAAGTTTGGAAAGTGTTGGGTACTGTGAAAAAAGAATTTGAAGTATTTGGTGGTTTATTAGAAAAGGCCCAAAAAAATATACAAACAGGGCTCGGGCAATTAGATGATGTTGTGGGTACGCGAACACGGGCAATACAACGTCAATTGAGAAATGTAGAATCATTACCGGCTGAAGTTCAGATTGTTATCCCTGAAATTTTAGATACAGAAATTGATGATATTAAAAATTTAACCGAATAGAAAATTTATGGCAAAAACACCAATTTACCGTAAAACATTGGGCAGGTATTTTCATCCGCCACATATTATATTGAGTTTACCAAAACCAATATGGAATTGACAATAACATTTTTCATCATTAAAACATAATAAAATGATATTACTAGAGTATATAATTGGACAACATCAGGATGGCAATGTTTCGGTTGCTGTAAATTCAAAAAAATCAAGGCAAGAAAACCCAGGCTTCTTAGTAAGGCGCATTGGCGGGAATGTTATTTGGGAATTTAGAGGTTTGCATTTGGGTGATATTGAAACTATTGTTGGTGATGAAAGAGCTACCCGTATAGATTTTTATATCGGGATGGATGACCTAGCAGAACAGAGAGCTCTGTTTCCAGCAACAACTGGAACCTCACTAGGATTACCCCTTGGTTTAAGAAACCCCGTTGGAACTGAAAGGCCTGGTGGGAAAGGCATCAGATGGTCAGGTGGTATTGGTAGAATAAATATTGAAGATATATCAGCAGCATTTCCACCTTTCAAATTATCTAGAAACACAGAAAGTGATTTAATCCTAAATGTAGATGCAGAAACATCACCGTATCCAATCGTAAGTGATGGCGGCTCACGTACAATAAGGGAGTTACATTTTGGCATTGAGCATGGTTATATTATTCGGCATAGGGCTAATCTTGCTATTCCCCGTATTAAATTAACATTGACAGAGGATCAGTATGCAACTGTCTTAGAATACATTGATAACGCCATTACTTTTCACATTTGAAATATATAATCAAAGTCCTCTTAGTTAGAGACGTTTACTTAAAATGATGTATGACTAAAATTGAGATTTTACAAAAATTGAAACAACTTGAAGGGATTAGTCCAGATGAAAGAGCCTATCTAATTAATTTGGTTAATTCAAATAAAAAATATGGTTTAGTATGGGAAGATAAGTTGGAAGATGTAGAAGAGACGCTTCGTGAAAATCTCCCTGTATTAAAAGAGCTGTCAGATAAAGCAGTTATTAATGACGAAAAATATCCTAACCATATTTTAATTGAAGGTGATAATCTACCTGCTTTAACTGCACTTAGTTTTACACATGAAGGAAAGATTGATGTTATTTATATAGATCCACCTTATAATACAGGAAGCAAAGATTTCAAGTATAATGATAGGTTTGTTGATAGGGAAGATAGCTTCCGTCATAGCAAGTGGTTATCTTTTATGCACAAGAGGTTGAAGATTGCAAAACGACTACTAAAAAGCAATGGGGTGATTTTTGTAAGTATTGATGACAATGAACAAGCTCAATTGAAGCTGCTTATGGATGAAGAATTCGGAGAACGGAATTTTATAAGCAATATTATTTGGTCTGCCGGAAAGAAGAATGATTCAAAATATATATCTAATTCACACGAGTATGTTATTGCTTATTTTAAAAATATCGACGAAATCAAGGCAAAGAAAATCACATGGAGAGAGAGAAAAGATGGCATTGATCGCATTTACAAGATGGCGACATTATTTGTAAAAAAACACAGCAACGACTACAGGGCAGCTACCAATGAATTAAAAAAGTGGTTCAAAGATTTGAAAGATAATGACCCGGCAAAAGAACATTCTCATTATTCTGTTATCGATGAGAAAGGGATTTTTTTTCCTGATAATATTTCATGGCCAGGTGGCGGGGGGCCTAAATATGAAGTTTTACATCCATTGACAAAGAAACCTGTCGCAATACCATCAAGAGGGTGGGTATACTCAACACCCGAAAGAATGCAAGAAATTATTGATGAGGGTAAAGTTTATTTTGGTGACGATGAAAACTCTGTGCCTACCCTAAAATCGTACTTAAAGGATAGAGAATATCAAGTTCCTTATAGTGTTATCTATAAAGATGGCCGAGCTGCGACAAAACGATTAAGAGACATATTTGGGTATGACCCTTTCGATAACCCAAAGGATGAAACCGTAATTGCAAAATTGATTCGTATAGCAGGTTCAAAAAATTCTATTATACTTGATTTTTTTGCTGGTTCTGGGACTACGCTCCATTCTACATTACAATTAAATTCTGAAGATGGCGGCAGTCGTCAATGTATTTTAGTTACTAATAATGAAAACAATATTTGTGAAGAAGTTACTTACGAGCGCAATAAAAGACTAATAGTTGGGTATACCAATTCTAAAGGAATTGAAATAGAAGGGCTAAATAAGAATAACCTTCGGTATTTTAAAAATGAATTTGTAAGCAGAGATTCATCCATAAAAAACAAAAAGGAAGTTACCAAATTGGCTACTGAACTTTTGTGTATTAAAGAAGATATTTATTCCGAACAAAAAACTATTGGTGATTACCAGTTGAATGCTAATTATGTAAAGTGCTTCAAGCGAGATGATTTATACCTGATGGTTATCTATGATGAAGATATAATTGAGCAGATTGCTATAATAATTCAGAATGTAATTAAAAAGGAAAAAAAACAAAAGCTACACTTTAAACTTTATGTGTTCAGTAATGGCCAATATCCATACACCGAGGAGTTTGAAGAAGTGCTTGAACATATAACCCTCTGTGCTTTGCCCGATGCTATTTATAAAGCGTATCAAAATGTTTTGCCAAAACGGCAGCGAAAGACTAATCTGGGACTAGATGAAGAAACTGCAGAAGAGGTGGAAATAAAATTGGAAAATAAAATAATTAAAGACCTTTTTAACTAGGATTAATAAGTAAAATGATTGTACTTAAAACATACCAAAGCGAAGCCGTAGATGGTTTAATTAAAGATACTTATAAGTTGCTGAAAATGCCGGGCGCTCGCCATAAAATGGTTTTTAAAGCTCCAACTGGTGCTGGAAAAACGGTTACAATGGCAGCTTATTTAAACATTCTTTGCGAAGAACTACAAGATAAATTAGACTTAGCCCAAAGACAGGTTGCATTTATTTGGATTGCTCCTAACCAGTTACACCTGCAAAGTTTTAATGCGATAAAAAATTATTTTTCAGAACTAAGAAGCATTAAGCCGATCCAGTTTGAAGATATTACCGATGGTATGATAAAACCGAATGAAGTACTTTTTCTAAACTGGCAGTCCATTAATAAAGATGGCAATCTTTATATCAAAGAAAGAGAAAGTGATAAAACACTGGTTAGTTATATTAACCAGGCACGGCTACACGATACTGAAATTGTAGTGATATTAGACGAAGCTCATTTATTTGCTTCAAAAGGAAAAGCTGCACAAGAACTTTTACAAAGTTTATATGCCAAGATTGAGATTGATGTTTCTGCAACTCCCTTGTATCATTCAGATTATGGATTTACCATTAAAAGAAATGATGTAGTTGCCGCCGAAATGATAAAGCAGGGCGTAATTCTTAACTCTGCATTAGATGCTCATAACCAGCAGGGAAAAGCGTTGAACCAGGTGTTGATGGAACTTGCCTTAAAGAAACGCGAAGACATTATAGAGGCATATAAGAAGTTAGACAGCAACATTAATCCACTCTTGCTAATACAATTGCCTAATGATACAAAAACTGAAAGTGTTTTAGATAATCAGATCAGAGAGGAAGTTGAAACATTGCTGGAAGTAAAAGGCATTACCACAAAAAATAACCGCCTGGCTGTTTGGCTCAGTAATGATAAGACCAATCTGGATGGCATTGAAGCACCTGATAGTATGGTGGATGTGTTATTATTTAAACAGGCTATAGCTTTGGGTTGGGATTGTCCACGAGCAGCAGTGTTATTAATATTCCGGGAAATACAACAGGAAACTTTCACGATACAAACTGTCGGTCGCATATTGCGAATGCCCCAGCAAAAGCATTATAATGAAGCTACTTTAAATTACGGGTATGTGTACACAAACCTTAGTAAGGATATTATACAAATCGTTAGGGACGATATGGACTACATCGTTCAAAATAAAGCCATCCGCATACAACAGTATAAAGCCCTTGCATTGCGGTCATACTTTATTAATACCCGGTTAACTCGTAATCGTTTAAGCTCTAAATTCCGACATTGCTTATATAAAGCAGCAGAAGAATATTTTGAGGTTACATTGGATATGGAAAAAGCTGGTACAGAAAGTCTTTTCAGTTATAATAACAAGCAACTCCAAAGTAAATTTATAGAGTTAAGCGTTGATAAAATTGATATTGCTATTCCAAAAGATGTTCAGATTGAAGTGGAAATTGGAGCCACTCAGGTAACAAATATGGAACGGTTTGCTAAAACTCAGTCAGAGTTAGATTTACTCTTTCGCCAATTCTGCCGCAATCATGTTGGCAGCTACGCCAAAGTAGATTCTACACCACAACTGGAACTGGCACTTAAAATGTTTTTTGAAGAATATTTTTCAATGGATGAATTTCATGCTGTAAAAATTTGTTTGTATGAACAGAACAAGCCACGGTTTATAGAAATGATAGACCGGGCATTGGAAAAGCACGAAATATTATTGCAACAAAAAGCGGCATCTGCAAGTAAAAAAATAGATGAAAGTGAATGGGATGTGCCGCCAGAAAAAATATACAATGAATATTATCAGGAAAAAGCGGCAGCATCGCATGCACTGTTGCCATTCTATGAAAATAAATCTGCAAGCAATCCTGAAAAAAACTTCGTTCAATTTCTCGAAAGCCATAAGGATCATATAGAATGGTGGTATAAAAATGGCGATAAAAATAAAGAAGATTTTGCCGTTACTTACCAGGATAGAGCAGGTGTTACGAGAGGATTTTATGTAGATTTTGTAATCAAATTAAAGAATGGTCCTGTTGCCTTATTCGATACCAAAACTCCTAATTCAGATCCAGAGTTTTCTAATAAGCACAATGCCTTGCATCAATACATTCAAAAGCAAAAAAACAAAGAGCAGATTTTAATTGGTGGTGTAATAGTTCCAAAAGGCGAAGGTGTTTGGAAATACTGTGACAATCCAATAACAAGTGCAATGGACACTACCGGCTGGATTTCATTTGATCCGGCATTAGCAAACTAAAAAATAAAATCATGGCCAAAAAAGGATTAGACACCACATTTGTTCATTTCGGTATCCGCAAAGAGGATATGGATTTGATTGAAGTATTATGCACCGAGCATAAACTTGATTTTGATTGGATAAAAGATGATTTACTAAAGGAGTTTCACGAAAAGAAAATCCGCAATCAGGAAATGGATGATAAGGGTATAGAAAAGATTATTGAAAAAGCACTGCTCAAAATAAAATAACACGCCATGCTTATAAACCGAATAAAGACCAAAAATTTTAAAACCTATCTCAATCTTGATTTGGATATTTCAGTTGAGCAGGATAAACCTATTATACTTATAGGTGGTGCAAATGGTGGAGGAAAAACAACATTGTTTGAAGCCATCTATGGGGCTTTGTATGGTTTGCACATTCACAATGCAAGGCAGTTTAAAGAACTCCTTAATGCGGGTTCATTGGGCCATGAGGATGAAAAAATAATGCTAGAGCTCCATTTCACAGGTAAAGTATTGAATGAAGAGCAGCAATATGTGCTCACCAGAACTTACTTAATTAATCCTTCTGGTTCGCCTGTGGAAGCGGTAAAGTTGAATATGAACGGAACCATTTTTATGTATGGCACTGCAACACCACCCTTGCAAAGAGCCGAGCAGGAGGCACAGGTGAATAAAATTATCAAAGCTAATTTACCACAGGAATTGAGCCGGTATTTTTTGTTTGATGCTATGGAAGCGGGAAATCTCCTGAAAGAGGACCAGCTAAACCGGGTAATTAAGGAAAATATTGAAAACGTAATGGGTTTTAATAAGTATTTGGCGCTAGCAAAAGGTGCAGAAAGTTTATTCCAAGCATATACAGCTCAGCGTTTGCAGGTAGAAAACGATAAGCAGGAATATTTACAGCTGCTCGATAAAAAGAAAAAGCAGCAAGAAATTATTAACCTTTTGCAAATACAATTACAGGATGCCTTACAATACTCCGTGGCAAACAAGGAATTGTATGACAATCTAAAAGGTGGGTTAAATCAGGATTCCACCATCAAGAATAAAATTGAACAAACTAAAATACAAATTGAAACAATTCACAAAAAGGAAGGGATTTACCTTGATGAGTTAGGTGAGTTTGTAAAAGAAATTGAACTGAATGTGTGTTTGCCTAAGATGACAGAAACAATCAAATCTGAAATCAACCTCATACTAAAAGTAAAGAATCAACAAGAACAACAACAGAATAGCAATATTTCATCTGAGCAAATAGAAGCAATTAGTAAAACAATATTGCAATACCTAAAAGAAAATAGCCTTGTTCTTAAAGACATAACAGCAACAGAATTGGTTGATTACGTCATAGCAGCTTCTAACAATACTCTGGAGAAAGATCAATATGATTTTTTGGAGTTTTCTGAGGTAAGGGCTCTAGAAAATTTATTAAATTTTAAAACGAGTAACAATTTTCCTTCCTTAAATCAACAACAGGTTGAATTGAATGTTTCACTCAATCAAATATCATTACTTGAAACCCAAATTGAAACTATGAGGGGCCAATTAACCGGAAGAGATTATGCCATGTTAAAAGCATACGAAGACAATGAAATTAGTATCAAGAAGCATGAAATTGATATTGCTGAAATAAGAGGAGAAATATTAAAAATTGATAAAAGGCTTCATCAGTTTGATGTTCAAACTAGTCAGGAGCCTGATCCTAAATACGAAGCATTGGGAAAGTTAAAAGGTTTTTTTGAAGATGCGGCTAACCGCTTGTTAAAGATTAAAAAACAACTTATAGAATTGAATATGAAGCATGACTTGAATATCAATCTTGCAGCATACAGAAATGTTATTGACCGGGTTGAACTATCAGAAAATTTAAAAGATTTAACTTTTAAAATATATCATACGGCCGGAAATGAATTGTATTTAAATCAATTAAACACAGCTTCTAAGCAAGTAGTAATTCAGGTATTACTGAAATCATTGCATGAGCATGGCGATTATGATCCACCGGTGATGATTGACACAGTAATGGGTGTATTGGATGAAACAAGCCGTGAAACAGTATTGGAAAATTACTTCCCTAAACTTTCGCATCAAACCATACTGCTAAGTTCAGATAGTGAAATACGAATCGGCAAAGACCTTGAAAAAATTGAACCCTTTATTTCAAAAACATTCACGCTTCAGCGAGACCGGGAAATGCAACTTACAGAAATTGTTCCCGGTTATTTTGGCGTAAACATAAACCAATAAGTTATGAGTGTAATCAACTTGCAAAATATAAGACAGGCCGAAGGCTTAATGGATAGTTTACATGATGTGCGGATTAAAATTGAGCAGCGTATTAATCTTGAAAAATACTCAGCCAATCAAAAACCCGCTTCTTTAACCGGAAATAAAATAATGCGAATATGTTTACTAGCAGGTCTTTCCAATAAGGAGCTACGTGACCTTGCTTCTATTGAGCAAATTCAAATGTCTAAAACAAGTAACCGTATATTTGAAACACTTTTCACACTCCACAATCTTGGCACAACTTACTCAGCCTTATTAAAATTGCGTTATCATGGTTTGCAAATTGATTGGGAAAACACCGGATTAAAAAGTAAAATAGTAAATGCTGAAATACTAAGAGGGCGGGATTTACTTTTAAAAGACGAGGTTTTAGATGACTGGTTATTGAATACGGTTAGTTCATACAGAGCAGGAAAGGCGAGTTCCATACCTTATCTCAATTTGAATATTGGTTCCTACGAAGATGAAATTCCTGCATTGCTCAACTTAAATGGGAGAGATATTTCTAATACACAAATATTGGTAGCAGGCACAACCGGTTCTGGTAAATCTAATTTGCTGGCCGTACTTTTAAATGAAATCAGATCACTTTCTATTGAAAGTCCTTACCCCGTTAATTTTCTATTGTTTGATTACAAGGGTGAGTTTTCTGACATTTCTAATAACGCTTGGTTAAATCTTTTTGAAATTGATAGAAGTTCCATACTTAATCCAATAGTATCTCCCCTTCCGTTCACTCCATTCAAGGATTTCACAGGAAGGGCACAAAATGAAATTAATCTTTATTCTACAGAGCTTGCATTAGCACTTTGTGCTATAGATCGTGCAACTATCAGTGCAAATATGAGCAATCGTTTATCAGAAGCAATTATTAACGCCTACAAAGTATCTCAAAATCATCCTGTAACTTTTGACGGCATTCTAAAAGAATATTCAGCATTACAACCTGATAAAGACAAAGATAAAGATGATAGTATAAAATCAGTTTTTAAGCAGCTAAATAGAAATAATCTATTTGCTGCCGAAGACAGAATTGACCTTATAAAGGATAGCTACATAGTTAAGATGGATGGCTTTCCAAAAGATGGCCCCATTGCAAAAGCAATTGTGTATTTCATTGTTTCAAAATTAAATACTATTTATGAAAGGCTACCAAAACAAGCAGTAGATGAAGATTGTGTGGAACTACGCCACTTCACCATTATTGATGAAGCACATTATATGCTGGGATTTGATAACAAACCACTTCGTGACTTAATTGCCACAGGCAGAAACAAAGGTTTAAGTATTATACTGGCCACTCAAAACATGGATAGTTATAAGAGTGAATACTTTGATTTTTATGCCAATGCTCAGTATCCTCTTATCATGAAGCAACAATCCATAAATGATAGTGTGATAAAGGATTTGTTTGGAGTTTCCGGCAAAGATTTTCAAGAAATTAAAGAAGCCATTTCTAGTTTACAAAAGGGCGAGTTGATTATTAAAAATCCAATGGCTATTGCATTAGGTATGGGCAAGAAATTTAAGAAGATAAAGGTGAGGCACTTGATATAAAAACAGTAAAGAAATTATAATAAATTAGCAAGTGATATTAATTTAAATGTTACCCTGCTTTTAAAAGTTGCAGGCGGTAATAATTGCATAGTAATTTGCCTAAATTAATGCAGCAGTATTAATGAACATCAATTAATATTTATAAATTTGTTTTAATTATGTAGCAATTTAATTTTATAACAATAAATCAATACGTATGTACTATTATAAACTAATGGGAGGTGGTGTTCGGGGACCATTTTCTCTCGAAGATTTAAATTCTCAACTAGATGCATATCCTGGTTTAATGAAATTTTTGGATATTGAGGTGTTTAGTTTCAATGAGGTAGATTTGGGGAAAAGTTACGATTCAAACAATGATGAAAACAATGAGGAATTAGAGGATAATGAAAATCCTGAGGACTTAGCCGATAATGAAAATAGTGAGGAAATGGATGATAGTGAAGGTAGTGATACATTAGACGATAATGAAGATAGTGGTAATGATTGGGATTACAGTAATGAAGATGAGGACAATTGGGATGCATACACAGATGGAGAGTATGGCGATTATGATGGGCCAATTGATCCTGAGTTGATTGGTTTATAGCCTATTACCATAGCGCTAATTCAGATATAAAAATTGAAGAGATTTAAGTCATACAATCTTAAAAACCATTATTTTTTTTCATTGATTCCTTCTCTCTATAAACAATGTAACCCCATATCCCAAAAATTGTAATAATAATTAGAAACACAACCCATAAGGCCTGGGTGGAATTGTTTCCAGCCTTTGGCGTTGCAATTTCAATTCTGCTTGCCGGTTCCACTAATTCTGTTATTGTTGTAATATCAATCATTTTCTTACAATTTTGATTTTATCGCCTTCTTGTGACACGATGATGAAATTATACACCGCCATGAAATTTTTACCAACTAGCTCCTCGTAATGAGTAAGAACCATAAATGAATATCCCCGGCCGAGTAGAAACTGTTTGTGAAATACTGCTTCCTGTTTACCGGCCATTAGTTCATTTAAGATCCGATAATTATTGTGCAGTGGTTTGTCAACCTGAGATTTATCGTTCCTAAGTTCTTTTGCTTTAAGATTATTAAATCTAATCCTGTTTTCATCACTTGCGAAAACTTGGTTTGCCCGGAATGCAGTAAATATTTCTCCTGTTAACGGATCTGTTTTTTCTATTTGTTTCATATCTACAAAGGTACGGCGAGTTTTTTCAGAAAATTAATCCGGATTGAAGCAAATTAATGCGGTGGAGCGTATAAAAATCAATCAATGCATATTAATATACATAAATTTAAATTATCGATATATATTAATATAATTAATTGGCAATTAATATTTAATTTATAAAAATAAAACCATTGCCGATGGAACATATTAGCAAAAAAGAAATACTTAAAAAAGTTAGGTTTTTAAAACTTAAATCTGAAACCTTTATGCTTAAGTAAGCAATTAATTAATAAATTCTAATTTTATGAAAACAAATATTAAAGTAAATAATAATAACCCTAATTATTTTGAAGAGTTAGAAAAGGAGGAGCAACAAAAAGCTGAAGTTGAATTAAGTTGCTTGTTGTTAGACCTGCAAGCACGGGAGTTGAATGTAAAAAAAATGAAAGCTGAAATACGGCACATGATTTCTGAAACTGCTAAAAACAGAATTAGCCTTGCCAACGAAAAACTGAGAGGCTCAATGGAACAAATAGCTCTGGAAATGGACATCCGGCGCACAGAAAACGTAAAAGATAAACTATATTTCCTAAAAGAGGCTTTGACAGACAATATAATGGATACGGATAATACCTATTTAGGTAGTGAACCTATCTATAAACCCTTGCTCGAAAATGAAAACCGAAAAATGGTACTCAATAAGTTAATGCAATTAATTAAGGAGTTATGATACCCGATCATTCAAAGAATTTTATTTACCTTGCTAGCACATTGCCATCTAAAATGCCGTTGTTTTACAAGCATTTTACCGCAGCAATTACATCAGCCGGAATTGAACAAGGTATCTTGACAGGTACTTCAGATATTTGGCCTGTAGATTATATGCCGGTGCAGTTGTCTGAAAACCAGTTTGTGCAGTATATTTTTAAGCCTGATTATTTGACTACCAGCAAGTATTTCCATTTATTAACCGATGCGGAGAGAGTTTGGAACAATTTGGAACTAGATACCGAAGTGGTTTCTTGTGATCTTGTATTAGATGGAGGTAACCTCGTTTATGAGAAAGATACATTAATTGTCACCGATAAAGTATTCACTGAAAATGCAGACAAAACTA
>Ga0075152_10002893_pt1 | contig 12143 bp, 12 predicted proteins | sample JI61114C2DNA_FD_70964 | JGI IMG/M metagenome (GOLD analysis project Ga0075152, IMG submission 70964) | Wastewater effluent complex algal communities from Wisconsin, to seasonally profile nutrient transformation and Carbon sequestration -... | ecosystem: Engineered > WWTP > Effluent > Algae...
ATGGGCAGGTGCTCGTGCTGCACGACATGCTGGGCATCAACAAGGAGTTCAACCCACGCTTCCTTCGGCGCTACGCCGATCTGCACGGTGCCATCACCGGTGCGGTGGAAGGGTACGTGCAGGATGTGAGGGCGAAGGATTTCCCGAACGCGCACGAGCAGTACTGACATGGCCTTGCGGATCCTGCACGAGGATGCGCATCTCCTCGCCGTGAACAAACCCGGGGGCTTGCCCGTGCAGGCTGACAAGACCGGGGATCACTTCTTGCTCGAGCATTTGATCGAGATGTTCCCGTCCGATACCTCGCTCGGTCTTCCTCATCGGTTGGACAGACCCGTGAGCGGTGCGATCGTCGTTACGCGCACGCCAGAAGCGCTCGCGGCGATGAACCTGCTCTTCGCCAACCGCGCCGTGAGGAAGACCTATTGGGCCATCGTTACCGGCACACCCCCGGAGGCCGGGACGTGGGCGCATCGCCTGGAGCATGACACGCGCAACCACAAGGCCCGGGTGGTGGAGAATACTTCGGTGGACATGAGCCATGTGGCTTTCAGCCGCCTCGCTGCCGGGGACCGTTATTCATTGATCGAACTCGTACCCGATGCGGGGCGCTTCCATCAGTTGCGCGTGCAATGCGCGGCTGCCGGTTTTCCCATCAAGGGCGATGTGAAGTATGGCGCAAGGCGTGGAGAGAAGGACCGGACCATCGGCCTGCACGCGCGGCAGCTCATGTTCACCCATCCGTTCACAGGGCGAACGCTCGATCTGCTGGCATCACCACCATCGACCGGCCTTTGGCCGGTCCTGGTCCCATCGACCGGCCCCTCTACATAGGGTCAACATCCACCACCAACTGCACGGCGCGGTGCGCATCCTCCGCGAACAGGCGGTCGATGACCTCGCGCATGAACTCCTTTTCCGCCCGGTAGTGCTGGCGGTCCAGTTTCACCAGGATCGCGCGCAAGTGCTTGTCGCGAACGCGGGCCACCGGCGGCGGTTCCGGCCCGAGCACACGGTCGCCCATGCGGGTGCGCAGGGCGTTGGCCAGAGCATCCGCGCTCACGATCACCCGTTCTTCCATCCGATGCTTCAGCGTGAGGCGCACGAGCCGCGTGAAGGGTGGATAGCCATGCGCCCGGCGGTGCTCCAGTTCGCGCGTATACATGCCTGCCGTGTCGTGCGCCACCACCAGCCCGATCACCGGATGGTGGATGTCACGCGCTTGGATGTACACCGTGCCGGGGTCGCGTTTGCGGCCGCTCCTTCCCGCTACTTGGGACATGAGCTGGAACGCCCGCTCGTGCGCGCGCAGGTCAGGGAAACGCATCAGGTGGTCCGCGTTCACGATGCCGATCACCGTTACCTGGTCGAAGTCCAGTCCTTTGGTCACCATCTGCGTGCCCACGAGGATGTCCACGGCCCCTTCGCCGAACCGTGACAGGATCCGCTCGAACGCATGCTTGCCCCGTGTGGTATCCTGGTCCATGCGTGCGATGCGCGCATCGGGCAGGAGCAGCGCGAGCTCTTCTTCGATCTTCTCCGTGCCGAAGCCCAGCATGCGCAAGCGGTTGCTGCCGCAGGCGGCGCAGCGCACAGGTGGCGGGTAGGTCCGGCCGCAGTAGTGGCAACGCAGGTCGTGCTGTTGTTTGTGGTACGTGAGGCTCGTATCACAATGCTCGCATTCGGGTATCCAGCCGCAGGTCTCGCATTGCCACACGGGCACGTATCCGCGGCGGTTCTGGAACACGATGGCCTGCTCTTTCCGTGCGATCGCCGCTTCGATCCCCTTCAGCATCGTCTCGCTGAAGTAACCGCGCATAAGCTTGCGTTTCCGCGCGTCGTCGATGTCCACGCGTTCCACTTTCGGAAGCACCGCTTCGCCATGCCGCACGAGGAGTTCGGCCAGGCCGTACTTGCCGTTGTGCGCGTTGAAGAAGCTCTCCATGCTCGGGGTGGCGGATCCGAGCACCACGTGCGCGCCGTGCAGGCCCGCGAGCACGATGGCCATGTCGCGCGCGTTGTAGCGCGGTGATGGTTCGTGCTGTTTGTAGCTCGCGTCGTGCTCTTCGTCCACCACGATGAAGCCGAGCTTGCGGAAGGGGAGGAACAGGGCCGAACGCGCACCGATGATGAGCGGATGACCGGTCGGATCGTTCAACATACCGAGCCACAGCTCCGTGCGCTCGCGGGGCGAAAGGCGTGAATGGAAAACGCTCACGCGATCCCCGAAGCGGTCGCGCAACCGGCCGAGCACCTGGGTGGTGAGTGCGATCTCCGGCAACAGGTACAAGGTCTGTTCGCCGCGCTCCATCGCCGCGGCGATCAGTTCCATGTACAGTTCCGTCTTTCCGGATGCGGTTACGCCATGAAGCAGGCACACCGGTTTCTGTTCCAACGCGGCACGCACCTGGTCCAATGCTTGGCGCTGCGCTGTCGAGAGCTCCTTCCGCTTGCCCGCTCCCGTTAACGGAGGGAGCGCCCCGGCTGCCCGCTCGTACACCTCGAAGAGGCCCTTTTCCACGAGCTTCTTCATATGCGCGGCCGTCGTCCCGGTGGATCGTAGAAGGGCATCGCGTTTCACTTCGCGGGGTTCGTCGCTCAGGCACTGGCTCGCCTCTACGAAGCGCATCAGAAGCGCGAGCATCTTGGGCGCATTCTCCAACTTGTCGAACCAGGTGTGCAGCGCTTTTTCGCTGGACGCTTCCGGTGTCAATTTCACGAAGCGGTCCATCCGGGGCGTGAACTTCTCCCCGATCTCTTCGGCGATCAGCAACGTGCCTTCCTCCAGCATCCGTTTGATCACGGGCATCGGGTCTTTCAACCCCAGCAGCTTGCCCGCGTCATCCAAGTTCAGTTCATGTCGCTGTTCGAGCGCGTCCATCAGGATGTCGTGCCGCGCATTGCCCGACCATGCGGCGCTCTTCTCTTTGGCCGCTACCAGCCGTGTCTCGCTCGTAAGCACCAGCGCTCCGGGCAATGCGGCGAGCATCACTTCGCCGAGCGTACACATGTAGTGTTCGCTGATGCGGTCCCATAGGGCGAGCTGTTCCTCCGTGGCGACCGGTGCATTGTCCAGCACGGACAGCACCGGCTTCAATTCCCGCAGGCCAGGGTTCACTCCGTGCAAGCGCCGCACGATGCCGGAGTACATCTTGCGTCCCCGACCGAAGCTCACCACTACGCGGAACCCGGGCCGCGCTTGCGCTTCAAGCTCCGGCGGCACGGCGTAGGTGAAGGTGCCGGGAGCGGAAACGGGCAGGATGATGTCGGCGAACACGGCCGGCAAGTTTACCATGGTCGTCGTCCCTTATCCGGGTCGAACGCATCCGCAGCAGGCGATGATGAACGCCATACGGCCGGTCGGACCTGTATAGAGTGGCCCTCATGATGGCCTTCGTCAGGCAACATCGGTGGGACTCGTGCTGTCCTATCACCGGAATACCGAGGGATCGAACATGGAAGCGAACGCACGGAAGAAAAGGAAGTCGGTGATCCGCTCGATCTACGACTTGAGCACGCCGATGGTGGACAAGTACTACCGCGAGATGCGCAAACGCATCCGCTTCCCCCGCTACTACAAGAAGGCGCTGAACTGGTAGGGACCGGAGGCCATTGGCGGCTCCAGTCCCATTTCAAGCCGCTCCGGGCCCCTGTCGCCTGTCCCTTCCCTGCACGCTGTTGAAAAGTAGGCTCCGGCCTTCCGACGCCCCTTGGGCGTGCTTCTACCTTCGTTGCCGAACCCAAACGCCTCGCGCGGATCATGCTATCGTACACTCCCATGAAATGGACCGCGTCCGTCGCGTTCGCCTTGGCACTGCTCAGTTGCGGTGGTGGCGCGGACGGTACCAAGGACCCGTCCTTGAAGGCCGATACCCTGGACACCGTGGCCCAACAGACCGAGACCAGTTTGATGAAGGTCGGCGGGAAGCTCTTCAGCATCCCCTCACCGGTGCAAACGGCGCTGCTCATCCGCAAGGTCGGCCTGCCCTACGAGAAGGGACTGCCGATGCCTGCTGATGCCGCTGACAAAATGGCCTCGAAGCTGCAGCGTGCGCTGGCACTCGGTGCCTATGGTGCCGACCTCGCCTACGTCACTGTCCATAAGGATGGGCAACGTGCCTTGAGCACCTTGCAGACCGTTCAGAAATTGAGCACGCAGTTGGAACTCGCCAACGCGTTCGACCAGCAGTTGCTCGACGGGTTCAAGAAGAGCCTCAACAATGAGGACAGTCTGCTGCGCTTCACCGGCAAGGCGTTCCGGATGGCCGACCAGTACCTGAAGAACAATAACCGGGATGATGTGAGCGCTCTGGTGCTCACCGGCGGATGGATCGAAGGCATGTACCTCACGCTCAGCGGCACCAACGAGAAGAGCGATGTTTCGCTCACCAACCGCCTCGGTGAGCAGCGCAAGACCTTGGAGAATCTCGTTGCCCTCTTGGAAAGCACCGATACCGAGAAGACCCATGGAACCTTGATCGCCGGATTGAAGGATGTGCTCACCGCTTATGCCGGTGTAGGGTCCACCTACGAGTTCCGAGCGCCCAGCACGGATGCGGCCAAGAAGACCACTTACGTGAACAGCGTTTCCACCGTGACGATGACCCCCGAGCAGTTCAAGGCCATCGCCGAGAAGGTGAAAGCCCTGCGCGCAACGCTCAACGCCTGAACCATGCGTATGACGACGAAATCCATCCTGATCGCCGCCGGCCTCTGCATCGGTTCGCTGGCCCATGCCCAATGCGACACCATCGCGAGCATCTGCGAAAAGCACATCGCCGCCACGTACATCCCTGACGGCCAGTTCTACCGGGCGCTGTTGCGCGAGGATGAGATGGCCGAGTTCGGGCTCACCCTCTTCGGCGGAACCACCTACCGCGTGGCGGCGTGCAGCGGCCTGAGCGATGGCAACCTGGTCTTCACCGTGCTCGACAAGGACCGCAATGTCCTGTATTCGAACAGGGAACAGAACAACGATCCCTACTGGGATCTGGTGATCGCCAACACCATGGACGTCACCATCGAGGCCCAGCTCGATCAGACCAAGGCCGCCAGCGGTTGCGCGGTGATGCTGATCGGGTTCAAGAAGTAGTGGTGAGCCGTGAGTGGCGAGTGCTGCCTGTAGGAGCCAGCACTCGCCACTCGCCACTAACGACTCGCCACTTCGGGGTCAGGTGGGAACTTTGATCGCTGACTTCCGTTGTAAGGGCTGCTCTTTTCTGGCTTTCGCCAGTGCGGAGCGTGCCCGGAGATGAGCGAGAAGATCCTCAAAGCCTTACTGCAACTGTTCGCGATCATCGCGAAAGTGGATGGCTCAAGCGCCGCCGGAAAGAGCGGCTTCGAGGCGGTTTCCCGTTTCCTGCGGCAACAGTTCACCCCGGAGCAAGCGGCCGCGCACATGGCGGTTTTCGAAGCGTTCGTCGCGGCCTTCCACAGCAGCGGCGGTGCCAGTCAGAAGGGGCGCAAGCGCACCAGCCTGAACAGCGTGAAGGTCCTGAAGATCTGCGCGCAGGTGAACGAAGAGCTCACACAGCGCCAGAAGTTCGTGGTGCTCGTGCATCTGTTGGAGCTGATCCATGCCGGTGGCGAGGTGGGTGAGCAGGAGCAGGAGTTCGTGAGCACGGTGGCGGATTCGTTCAATATCGCGCAGAGCGAGTTCCAGCGGTGCCAGCACTTCGTCGAGGCTGAACAGGACCGGCAGGACGCCGCGGACATGCTGTACATCGATGCGGCAGAGAATGCTTCCACCGCGAAAGCGCACCACTTGCACGCCCATGGGCTCGAAGGCGAGATGCGCGTGCTGAACGTGCCGAGCGTGGGCCTCTATCTGATGCGCTACAAGGGCGGTGACCGCGTGCTGCTGAACGGCCAACCGATCCACCGCGATCAAGCGTATGTGCTCAACAACGGGGCGTCTGTCCGTCCACCGCACGGGCAGCCCATCTACTACAGCGATATCCTCGCGAGCTTCCTCAATGGCGAAGGCCGGGAGCGGCTCGTGTTCAAGGCGGACAGCATCGAATACGCGTTCCCGAACGGCCGCGTGGGCTTGCATGAGCTGCACATGGCCGAAACGAGCGGCAAGCTCATCGGCATCATGGGCGGCAGTGGCAGCGGCAAGAGCACGCTGCTCAATGTCCTCAACGGGAACCTCAAGCCGAGCAAAGGCAGGATCACCATCAATGGCATCGACGTCCATCATGATAGCGACCGCATCCGCGGTGTGATCGGGCACGTGAGCCAGGATGATCTGCTCATCGAAGAGCTCTCCGTTTTCCAGAACCTGTTCTTCAACGCCAAGCTCTGCTTCGGGGACCAGACGGACGAGAAGATCAGCGAGCGCGTGATGCGCCTGCTGCAAACGCTCGGCCTCTACGAAACGAAGGACCTCAAGGTCGGCAGCCCGTTGGAGAAGACCATCAGTGGTGGCCAGCGCAAGCGCCTCAACATCGCACTCGAGCTGATCCGTGAGCCCAGCGTACTGTTCGTGGACGAGCCCACCAGCGGTCTCAGCAGCCGGGACAGCGAGCACATCATGGACCTGTTGAAGGAGCTCGCGCTCAAGGGCCGCATCGTGTTCGTGGTGATACACCAGCCCAGCTCGGAGATCTTCAAGCTGTTCGACCGCCTGTTGCTGATGGACCAGGAGGGCCACCCGGTGTACTATGGCGACCCGGTGGACGCGGTGGTCTACTTCAAGAAGGTGACCGGCCAGGTGAACAGCGACGTGGGCCAGTGCGCGGCCTGCGGCAACGTGAACCCCGAGCAGATCTTCGACATCCTCGAAGCGCGCATCGTGGACGAGTACGGCAATGAGACCGATCAGCGCCGCATCAGCCCCGAAGCCTGGAACGAGGTGTTCCGCGCGCAGATGGAGGTCCGCGTTGGCCGTGTGGCCGATGGTACCGCCGTGCCCAAGAGCACCTTCAAGGCCCCGGACAAGCTGAAGCAGATGTTCGTGTACTTCAAGCGCGACCTGCTCAGCAAACTGGCCAACCGCCAGTACGTGCTCATCAACATGCTCGAAGCACCGGCCCTGGCGTTCGTCATGGCCTTCTTCCTGCGATACTATCGTACGGGTACTGGTGCGGGAGAGTACGTATTCCGCCGCAACGACAATGTGCCCCAGTTCCTGTTCATCGCCGTGATCGTGGCGCTCTTCCTCGGCCTCACCGTAGCCGCCGAGGAGATCATACGGGACAAGAAGATCATCCAGCGCGAGAAGTTCCTTTCGCTCAGCCGCAGCAGCTACCTGCTCAGCAAGATCGGGCTGCTCTTCATCATCAGCGCGATCCAGACCCTGCTCTTCTCGCTGGTGGGCGATCTGGTGCTGGACTTCCATGGTATGACGCTCGCGCACTGGGCCGTATTCTTCAGTACGGCCTGCTTCGCCAACGTGCTCGGCCTGAACGTCAGCGCCAGCTTCAACAGCGCCAAGGTGATCTACATCGTGATCCCCGTGCTGATCATCCCGCAGTTGCTCTTCAGCGGCATCATCGTGCGCTTCGACAAGCTGCACCCCTGGTTCTCCAACGAGAAAAGCGTGCCCTGGATCGGCAACATCATGGCGAGCCGTTGGGCCTACGAGGGCCTCGCCGTTTCACAGTACAAGGACAATGCGTACGAGAAAGTGTTCTACGGTTTCGACCAGCGCATGAAGACCGCGAACTGGCGCAAGGATCTCTGGGTCCGCGACCTCCAGGACCGCAGCTCGGAATTACGCCGTGCTCTGCGCGGTGATCTCCCGAAAGCAGGCATGGACCGGGACCTGGACATCGTGCGCAACGAGCTGAACAAGGAGATGCGGTCGCTCAATGGCTACACCTTCGCGCAGATGGACAAGCTGACCCCGGAGCTGCTTGATGATGCCACGTTGGATGCTCTCGACGCCTCACTGAACACGCTGATCGGCCACTACCGCAACGCGTACCGCGAAGCCGAACGGGAGAAAGAAGCGCTCATCGCCAAGATGACCGCCACGCCGGAACTGCGTACCGCCTACTTCGCCCTGCTCGACAGGTTCCGCAACGAGAGCCTCGCTGATCACGTGACGAACAAGAACGATGTGAACGTGATCGTGGAGTCCGACGGCGAGCTGGTCCAGAAGAGCGACCCCATCTATCTCGAACCCCGCGATGGCGGCTTCTTCGCCGCCCACTTTTACGCTCCGGTCAAGAACGTCTTCGGTGCCCGCGTGCATACGCTCTGGGCCAATATCCTCCTGCTCTGGTCAATGACCGTCATCCTCGCGCTCACACTCAAGTTCAACGTGTTCCCGCTGCTGATGGAGCGGCTGAGCACCAAGCCGTGGGAGCGGATGAAAGGGTGATGAGCTGATCGGTGAGTTGTGAAGTGTTGTCCGTTCGGTGTGAGATGGCAGCGCACTGCACACCTGCGCACGCACCCTGCGCACCTCACTTCCCCCCGTCCACCTCTTCGATCTGGATCATCTTGAAGGGGAGGTTGATGATGGCCTGGTAGTCTTCGCCGGCCTCGAGCATATCCTCATCGTCCTGCTCGTAGTGCCACAAAACGGTGACCTCGTTGCCCGTGCTGCGCACGAGCTCGAGCTTCTTGAACACATCGAGGATGCACTTGCTGCTGCTGGTGTTGAAGTACTCCAGTTGCACGTGCAGTGTCGTCTTCGGCTTTGGGTCGCGGGCGTACCGGTCTATCCAATCGATCAACGGCTTGTAGAACTCGATGCTGTTCTCTGGGATGCTGCGCCCTTTGAGTTCGAGCAGGCCCGTGGCGTCATCGAACGAAACGGTGGGTGTCTTGGGTGATCCTTCCTGGAGAATGGCTGCCATGTGTTCGTCGGTTCATACGGTCACGTTCACGTTCAAGCTGAAGAAGGCACTGGCCTCATCCATCGGCACGAAACCGTATTCAAGTTTACGTCCGCTTTTTCGAGCGATGTCGATTATTCCCAAACCGCCCCCGCCAGCCTTGCCGTAGCGCCCGTCATTCAGTGTCTCTTTGTACAGGTCGCGCAACTGGTCCGGCTCGCAATCATTGATGCGGTCCAAGTGTTTCTTCAGGCCGTGTACTTCGTCGCTGGCCATGAAATTCCCGGTGAGCACCGAATACCCCTTTTCGCCGTGAGCGATCATGATCACACCTTGTGCTTCGTCCGGCGCGCCCCCTCCTTCCTTCGTTGCCGCTTTGGTGTTGTGGTGGTAAAGGTTCTGCAGGCATTCCAGCACAACGTTGAACACCCGCTTCCGCATGCGCGCGTCAACCTCGATCGTCTCCATTTTGCGTTCCACCAGCCCGAGCAAAGCCGTCACCAGGTCCGGTGAAAGATTCCCTTTGAAGGACAGCATGATCCGCTGTTTCTCCAGTTCATCGTACAGATCGAATACGCGGTCCAGCATCACGGTCAAACCGGGCGGATGGTGCCCTTCAACGCAAAGAAACCCGGACCGGACGATGACCTGAGCGGTGCAGGTCGGAGTTTTCCACTGATCCATGAACACACCGGGAAGGCAGAGGAGCCGAGATGAGGGCTGAGGATCGCGGTGAACGGACAGGTGTGGTCGACCCCGTCCCGTTGCGGTCATTGCCGTTCTGAGCGCCTCCGCGTCCGGTATTCCCGGTACTTTCGGCGGCCTATTCCCATGGCCTGGTACACAGAGTGGTTCGGCACACGCTACTACAAGCTGCTTTACGGTCATCGTGATGAGGATGATGCGCGTGCTTGGGCGGGTATGATCATCCACCGTTCGGGACTTTCCCCGGGGGGCGAACTGCTCGACATGGGCTGTGGCCGTGGGCGGCATGCGCGCTGGTTCGCCAAGCACGGCCTGAAGGTGACCGGTATCGACCTTTCCTCCGAGAGCATCGCCGATGCGCGAGCCTACTGTCCGGATGCGTCGTTCACGGTCCACGACATGCGCACCGTGTTCGCGGTGGACCGGTTTGATGCCGTGGTTTGCCTGTTCACCAGTCTGGGTTACTCCGCCGACCGTACGGACGATCAACGCGCCGTGAACGGAGCGGCCCAAGCCCTCAAGTCGGGTGGGCTCTTCGTGCTCGACCTGTTGAACGGTGCCATTGTCCGCAAAGAGCTCGTGCAGGAGGATTGCCAGATCGAAAGCGACGTTCGCTTCACCATGCAACGTCGTGTGGAAGGCGATACCATCGTGAAGGACATCCACGTGGACGACCAGGGCTGCTCCCATCGCTTCACGGAACGCGTACACGCTTGGACCGTTGAGGAGGTGCGGGACATGGTCGGCAGGGCCGGCCTCATCGTGGACGCGGTGACGGATGGACCGGAACCTGAACCCTTTGATCCACTGACGTCCGACCGTATCGTCGTTTGGGCACGCAAACCGTGATGGATATCGCTGTCCTCATCGCCTTGTTCATCGCTTTGCCAATGGCGGCGGGCGCTTGGCTGCAACGGCGTGAAGCCGACTCCGACCTCGTGAAGTTGCTGTTGGCGTTCAGCGGGGCATTCCTGCTGAGCGTGACGGTGGTGCACATGCTGCCCGAACTCTACGAAGAAGGGGGACACGGCATCGGTCCTTGGGTGCTCGCCGGGTTCATGCTTCAAGTGGTGCTGGAGTTCTTCAGCCGTGGCATCGAGCATGGCCATGTACATGTGCACAAGGGCCATTCGCACACGCTGCCGCTCACCACATTGCTCAGCCTGTGCCTGCACTCCTTTACGGAAGGATTGCCTTTCGCGGATGCCGCCGTTCGTGCGAACCTGCCGTTCGTGGCGGGTGTCCTCATGCACAAGGCCCCCATGGCCATCGCGCTGGCGACCGTGCTCCGCAGGAGCGAAGTGCCCGCCATCCGATCGTGGACGATGATCTCCGTGTTCGCGATCGCCCTGCCGCTCGGTATGGCGACCGGACATCTCGGCGGTGAACGGTTGGGCGGGGATTTCCTGCACGCCGCCCTCGCCGTGGCCATCGGAATGCTGTTGCACATCAGCACCACCATCATTTTCGAAAGCACACCCGACCATCGCTTCAACGCGAAGCGCTTCATCACCGTGCTCGCCGGGGCCGCCCTTGCTTTCGTGAGCATGCACGGGGCGCACTGAGCCCGACCGTACAGATTTTTTTCGGCACCGACATACTCGCGGGATGAAGATATCGTTGTTTACTTTGCAACTCAAAGTACTTTGCCATGGATCATAACGACCCGCGCTCGGACCTCGCCCATATCCGCTCGCTCATGGAACGCAGCACGCGGTTCATCTCGCTGAGCGGGTTGAGCGGTGTGTTCGCGGGGGGGGTGGCGCTCGTCGGGGCATGGGTAGCCCAGCACCATGTTGCGGGTCATCTCGGCTCAGGCGCTGATGCCTTGACGTATGGTGCGGTGCGCTATGAGGTTTCGAAAGCCGACAGCTTGACGATCACGCTCCTTTTCGATGCCATGAGCGTGCTTGCCGTCGCGTTGCTCGGTGCCTTCTGGTTCACGTGGAGAAGAAGCAAACGGTTGGAGCAGGGTTTGTGGGATGCAAGCGCCAAGCGGCTGACCTGGAACCTGCTGATCCCGCTCGCGGCGGGTGGCATGGTCTGCCTCTCCCTCATGTACCACGGACTGCCGGGACTTGTCGCGCCGGCAACGCTCGTGTTCTATGGCCTCGCCTTGTTGAACGCGAGCAAGTACACGCTCGATGAGATCCGTTGGCTGGCATTGAGCGAGCTCGTTCTCGGGGTCATCGCTTCGTTCTGGATCGGTGCCGGGTTGATGTTCTGGGCGCTCGGTTTCGGCGTGCTGCACATCGTGTACGGCGGCCTCATGTGGGTGCGTCATGAGCGCGACCAGACCAACGTATGATAGAGGGGCTCCATAAGGCGTTCGAGAGCCGGGTGCGCTTGGGCATCATGGCCGTGCTCACCGTGAACGATGAGGTGGAGCATGGCACCTTGAAAGAGCTGCTCAGCGTAACGGACGGGAACCTCGCCAGCCACATGGCCGCCCTCACCGCATTGAAGTATGTGCTCGTCCGCAAGCGCTTCATCGGTAACCGGCCGAACACCGCTTACAAGGCCACCGCTGCGGGAACCAAGGCCTTCAAGGACCACCTCGATGCCATGGGCCGCCTTCTGAAGAAGGATCTCCGCCAATGATCACCGTTCAGCTCCGTTAACACCGCCAAACCCGGATTACCACCCCGA
>Ga0075152_10002896_pt1 | contig 12134 bp, 7 predicted proteins | sample JI61114C2DNA_FD_70964 | JGI IMG/M metagenome (GOLD analysis project Ga0075152, IMG submission 70964) | Wastewater effluent complex algal communities from Wisconsin, to seasonally profile nutrient transformation and Carbon sequestration -... | ecosystem: Engineered > WWTP > Effluent > Algae...
CTTCGACCAGATGGATGGGCCTGATGCCCGACTGCTGGCGCCCGAGGACGCCCGAGATGTTCAGCAGGCACAGGTTGTCGCCGGCGACCAGGTACTCGGCCCCGGTGGACGCGACGTTGCGGGCCTTGTCGGCTGCCATCGCGACCGAGACGTCCGGGTTCTTCAGCGCGAAGGTGCCGCCGAAGCCGCAGCAGCGGTCGGCGTCCGGAAGGTCCTTGATCGTGATCCCGCGGACGGCCTGCAGCAGGCGCATCGGCTTGTCTCCGACGTGCGCGACGCGCAGCGAGTGGCACGTCGGGTGGTAGGTGACGACGTGCGGGAAGTAGGCGCCCACGTCGGTCACCCCTAGCACGTCGACGAGGAACTCGCTGATGTCGAAGGTGCGGGCGACGACGGCGTCCACGTCGCGACGCAGCCCGGGATCGGCGGCGTGGTCGGCCAGCAGTTGGTGCTGGTGGCGGACCGCCCCGACGCAGGAGCCCGACGGGGCGACGACGTAGTCGTAGCCGCCGAAGGCCTCGGCGAAGGTGCGGACGATCGGCACGGTCTCGTCGTAGTAGCCGGTGTTGACCAGGGGCTGGCCGCAGCACGTCTGCTTGGTGGGGAAGACCACCCGGCAGCCGAGGCGCTCCAGCAGCTTCGTGGTCGCCATCGGCGCCTGCGGGAACATGACGTCGTTCGCGCAGGTGGCGAACAGGGCCACGGTCTTGCCTTGGCCGGGGGTGGTGGTGAGGGGCATGTCAGGTCCGATCAGAAGTGGGGGAGCATCCAGGACAGGACTGGGGTCGATTGCAGGCCGACGAGCAGGCACAGGACGAGCAGCAGGCCGAGGCTCCACTTGAGCATCTTGCGGAGGATGTCCGACTCGCGCCCGAGCAGGCCGACCGCCGTCGCCGCGATCGTCAGGTTCTGCGGGCTGACCATCTTGCCGACGACGCCGCCGGCGGTGTTGGCCGCGACCAACAGCGTCGGGTCGATGCCGGCCGTCTTGGCCGCCGTCTGCTGCAGGGTGGCGAACAGGGCGTTCGCCGAGGTGTCGGAGCCGGTGACCGCCGTCCCGATCCAGCCGAGGATCGGCGAGAAGAAGGCGAACGCCTTGCCGGCGCCGGCGATGAAGGTGCCGATCGTGATGGTCATGCCCGACAGGTTCATGACGTAGGCCAGCGACAGCACGGACGCGATCGTGAGCATCGAGAACCGCAGCTTGTACGCCGTCGCCCCGATCTCGCGAGCGAAGTCGGCCATGGAGACGCGGTAGACCAGCGCGACGATGAACGCCGAGATCAGCAGCAGGCTGCCGGGCGACGACAGCCACTGCCACGTGTACACGGTCGAGGAGTTGGGCTTGCCGGCAAGGGTCAGGACGCGGCCGTCCAGGCCGGGCCAGGGGATCTTCACGTCGGTGCTCGCGAGGAAGGAGGCCACCACGGGGATCAGCTTGCTCAGGGAGAACACCACGATGACCAACAGGTAGGGGAAGAGCGCCATCATGATCCGGCCTCCGGTGAGGGCGGTCTTCGTGATCGACTCCTGCTTCGGCAGCTGGTCGCGCTCGACCTGCGTCATCGCCGCGAGTTCGGCTTCGCGGTCGTGGCTCAGCCGCTGCCGTGCCGCGACGGTGCCCTGGGGCTGCCAGAAGCGGAGCATGGCGGCGGCGACGCCGAGGGCCACCAGCGAGGCGATGATGTCGGTCAGTTCGACGGAGATGTAGCTGGCGCTGATCCATTGCGTGATCCCGAAGGAGAGCCCGGTGGCGAGGGCGACCGGCCAGCAGTCCTTGACGCCCTGGCGTCCGTCGGCCAGCAGACAGAGGAGGAGCGGGACGACTGCGGCCAGGACGGGGGTCTGGTGGCCGACGTAGGCGCCGATCTGGGTGTAGGGGATGCCGGTGAGCTTGCCAGCGGTGATGATCGGGATGGCGATGGCGCCGAAGGCGACGGGGGCCGTGTTGGCCAGCAGCACCACGGACGCCGCCCGCAGCGCCGAGAAGCCGACCGCCATGATCATGACGCCGGTGATCGCGACCGGGGCGCCGAAGCCGGCGAGGGCCTCGAGCAGACCCCCGAAGCAGAAGGCGATGAGCATCGCCTGGACGCGCGGGTCGTCGCTGAGCAGGGCGAACACGGAGCGCAGGTCCTCGAAGCGCCCGGAGACCACCGTCACCTGGTAGAGGACGATGGCCATGAACACGATCCACACGATCGGGAAGAGGCCGTACACGGCACCTTCCGTCGCCGAGAGGAGAGCGAGGTCGGCGGGCATCCGCCAGGCCGCGATCGCGATGACGACGGCCACGCCGAGCGTGGCGAGGCCGGCGAGGTGGGCCTTCCAACGCAGCAGGCCCAGGGTGACGAAGATGGTCACGATGGGCAGGAACCCGACCAGCGCCGAGAGCCACATGGGTCCGAGTGGGGAGATGTTCGGAGTGAACGTGTTCATGGGTGGGTGGCTCCTCGTCGAGCGGTTCCGGTGATTGGTCAGACCAATCTGTTGAGAGGAATCTAGGTGGCTCCCGAATGCGCGTCAAGGGGTCGCGGGCACCGGGTTTCGGCCACAATGGCCCGCATGGCCGATACGACAGCACCGGAGCCACAATCCAGGGCGCATGAGCAGGTGCTTTCGTACGTCGAGGACGTCATCGCCACCGGACGCCTTCGCGTCGGCGACCGACTCCCGGCCGAGCGCGATTTCGCCACCCAGCTGGGCGTCAGCCGGGCGTCCGTGCGGGAGGCCGTCCGGACGCTGGAGGCCATGGGCGTCGTCCGGACGACGGCCGGGCACGGGCCCGACGGCGGCACCGTCCTGATCCCGGGATCGTCGTCGGCGCTGACGCGGCTGCTCCGCATGCACATCGGGATGGCCAACTTCCCGATGCCGGACGCCATCGAGGCGCGCGTGATGCTCGAGCGCTGGAGCGCCCGCCTGGCGGCCCAGTTCGCCACCCCGGAGGAGCTCGACACGATCAGCAAGACCCTCGCCTCGATGGACCGGCCCGGCATCTCGCGCGAGGAGTTCAACAACCTCGACACGCGCTTCCACGTCGAGATCGCCCAGGCCGGTCACAACCGCCTGATCGCCGACATGACGACCGCGATCCGCGACGCCATGCGCTGGTGGATCATGCACGCGTTCGAGGAGCAGCAGGACTGGGACGAGATCGCCGCCGACCTGCGCCAGGGGCACGCCGAGGTCTTCGAGGCGATCACCACGCACCGTCCGGTGCGGGCGGCCGACCGGGTCGAGGCGCACATCCGTTCCTCGTACGCCGCCCTGCTCTGGAGCCGCGAGCGCGACTGAGCGCCAGGGAACCGCTGTTCGATCATGTGCCGGCTGCGGCGCACCGGGCGGGCGATCCACTTCCCCCAGATCTTGGGCCGGATAACCCGATACGATCTCAAGATCCGGGGTTGCGGCTCATCCCGCCCGGAACGTCCTCGCTCGGCACAGCATCGCTCAGCACTTCCTAGGCGGTGAGCTCGGCGAGCACCTCCAGGACGTGCCGGTAGGTCTGCCCCGTGGCGCGCGACATGCCCAGCTCGCAGGTGCGGTTGCTCGACAGGTAGGCGTCGTACTCGGACGCCGTCACCTCGGCCGACTCGGCGCTCGTGGCGGACGCCGTCAGCTCCGGGTGCAGCATGCCCCGGTCGCCGGCGAAGGCGCAGCAGCCGGCGGCGTCCGGGACGACGACCTTCTCCGCGCAGGCGTTGGCGCACGCGAGCAGGTGGGGGAGGTCGCCGGCGTGCCGGTCCGAGCAGGTGGGATGCAGGACGACCGAGCCCAGCCGGGCCCGCACGTGCAGCCGGGGCAGCAGGTGCTCGGCGGCGAACGCGACCGAGTCGACGATCTCGATCTTCTCGAACCGGGCCGCCAGCTCTGGCTTCCCCGCCTTGACCAGGTCGGACGTCAGCTCGTGCAGCCCGTGGGTGCAGGAGCTCGCGTCGGTCACGACCGGGATCGCGCCTTCGCGGGTGGCGGTCAGCAGCACGGATGCCGTCCGCTCGGCCATCGTGCCCAGCCCGTCGGTGAGGCCCTTGCTGCGCCAGACGGTGCCGCAGCACAGCCCCTCGATGCCCTCGGGGATCTGCGCCTTCACGCCGGCCCGGTCGCACAACGCCAGGAACGCGAACGGCGCGCCGACGCGCTTGTCGCGCCGCGTCGAGGTGGCCGAGCCGAAGATCTCGTTCAGGCAGGACGCGAACAGCACGACCTCGCCGTGCGTCGGCGTCCCCATCGTCTTCCGCGGGACGCCGCCGCGCGGCAGGTCGTCCCCGACGCGGTACATCAGGTCGGTGGAGACGACGCGACGGGCGGCGTCCGTCACGGCCGTCAGGACGGGCGACGGGACGGCCGAAGCCACGCCCATGCCGAGCCGCAGCCCGCGCAGGACGACTCCCCAGTTCTCGGCCAGCTCGAGGGCGACCTTCTGGGCCAACGGGCCCTGGTTCTCGCGGCGGAAGCCCTTCATGACCTTGCCGGTGTCGATCGAGACGGGGCAGTTGAGCAGGCAGAGGGAGTCCGCGGCGCACGTCTCGACGGCGTCGTAGGTGAAGTCGGCCTCGATGGCGGCGCGGCGGTCGGCGTCCGACGCCTTCAGCTCGCGCATCAGCGCGATGCGCTGGCGGGGCGTTGTGGTGAGGTCGCGGGACGGGCACACGGGCTCGCAGTAGCCGCACTCGACGCAGCGGTCGACTGCGTCGTCGACGACCTCGGGCACCTTGAGGTCGCGGAGGTGGAGCTGGGCATCCTCGGTGATGATGACGCCCGGGTTGAGGACGCCGGCGGGGTCGAACAGCGCCTTGAGCTCGCGCATCACCTGGTAGAGCTCGGGGCCGTACTGGCGCTCGACGAACGGGGCCATGATGCGTCCGGTGCCGTGTTCGGCCTTCAGCGAGCCGTCGGCGGCCAGGATCAGGTCGACGAGCTCGTCGCTGAAGCGCTCGTAGGCGTCGAGCTGGCTGGGGTCGCGCAGGTCGGGGTTGATCATGAAGTGCAGGTTGGCGTCCTTGGCGTGGCCGAAGATGACGGCGTCGTGGTAGCCGTAGCGCCCGCACAGGCCCTGGATCTCGCCGACCGTGCCGGTGAGGGCGGGCATCGGGACGACGACGTCCTCGAGCAGCGCCGTCGACCCCGAGGGGCGCGCCCCGGCCACCGCCGTGTAGAGGCCCTTGCGGACCAGCCAGCTCTGCGCCCGCTCGGTCGGGTCGGTCGAGAAGGAGTACGGCTTCGGCAGGGTCGTGAGTTCGCCGAGCTTGCCGACCACCTTCGACAGCGCGGCGACGCGGTCGGTCAGCTCGGTCGGCCACTCGCACTGGGCCTCGACCAGCAGGGCCGTGTGGTCGTGCACGTTCAGGCCGACGAGGGCGGGGACCACCGTCGCCAGGTTCTGCGCCACGCGCAGGGACGCCGCGTCCATGAGCTCGGCGGTCGCCGCGCCGGCGTCCACGAGGGCGGGCAGCGCGGCCGTGGCGCCGTCGATGCGGTCGAAGACGAGCAGCGAGGTGGCCAGGTGCTTGTAGGCGGGGATCGTGTCGAACGTGGCGCTGAGGATGAACCCGAGGGTGCCCTCGGAGCCGACCATGAGGTGGGCGAGGATGTCGGCGGGGGAGTCGAAGTCGAGGAACGCGTTGACGCCGTAGCCCATCGTGTTCTTCATCGAGAACTGGTGGTTGATCCGGCGCACCGAGTCGCCGTTGAGGCGGACGCGGTCGCGCAGCCTGGCCAGTCCCTCGGCGAGGGCGGGCTCGGCGGCGGCCAGGTGGGCGTCGGCGTCGGGGGCTGAGGTGTCGATCCGGGTGCCCGACAAGAGGACGACCTCCAGCCCGGCCAGCGTGCGGTAGGTGTTGCGGGTCGTGCCGCACGCCATGCCGGAGGAGTTGTTGGCCACGACGCCGCCGATGGTGCACGCGACCTCGGACGCCGGGTCCGGGCCGAGGGCGCGGCCGTAGGGGGCCAGCGCGGCGTTCACCGACCGGACGGTCGCGCCCGGCTGGCAGCGGACGCGCGCGCCGGCGTCCAGCACCTCGACGCCGCGGAAGCCCCTGCGGGTGTCGATGAGGACGCCGTCGGTCTGGGCCTGCCCGGACAGCGAGGTGCCGCCGGACCTGAAGGTCACCGGGGCGCCGTGGCGGGCCGCCACCCGGACCGCCTCGGCGACGTCCCTGCCGTCGCGCGCCACCACGACCACCTGCGGGTGCAGCAGATAGTGCGACGCGTCGTGGGCCATCCGGGCCAGGTCGAGTGGGCGGTCCTTGACCTGCGGGGTCCCGAGGGCGGCGCGGAGGTCAGTGGCAAGGGTGGTGCTCATGATGCTCCTGGGTGCTGGAGGACCGGGCCGTCGTGGATCGGTCTGACCATTATCCGCACGAACCGGGCCCGCCTGTCCAGAGCTACGCCGACAGGGACTTCAACGTCGGCGTCCCGCGCAGTTCGGCGAGTTGGGCGAGGTACAGCTCGGCGCAGGCGAGGGCGTCCGTCGTGGCCTGGTGGGCGCCGTAGCGGGGGAGGTGGTAGCGGGCGCGGGCGGTCCAGAGGCGGAGGTCGTCGGCGCGCGGCTCGTCGTTGAAGCCGGGGGCGATGATGCGCCGCTGCAGGTCCATCGTGTCGACCGACGGCGTGACGAACGGGGCGCCGTAGAGCTCGACGCACGCCCGCGACAGGAAGCCGATCTCGATGACGTCGTGGTGGGCCAGCAGGACGCGTCCGGCGAGCGCCGCGAGGGTGGCGGCGACCGCCTCCTCCCGCGGGACCCCGGCCGCCACGACGTCGTCGGTGAGCCCGTGGATCGTCGCCGACTGCCCGACCGACGACCCGGCGAGCACCAGATTCGCGGCGCCGCCGAGGATGATCGAGGACCCCTCAATCGGCAGGTACCCGATCGACAGGACGGCGTCCTTCGCGGCGTCCAGGCCCGTCGTCTCGATGTCGATGGCGAGCAGCCGCAGCTCGGACGCCGGCGTGACGGGCGGCTGCACCGGCACCGCGTAGTAGTCCGCGAGGGCGCCGCGGGCGGTGCGGGCCGCCTTCTCGCGCCCCCTGGCGATCGCGTCGCCGAAGCCGAAGATCATGAGGTGAGCTGGGTCTGGTAGACGTGCCCGAGGGCGCCCTGCATCTTGCGGACGATCTCGAAGGCGTCCCGGAGCTGCCGCTTCTCCAGCCCGGTGAGCTCGGCGGGGTTCACGTGGTTGTCCGGCTCCTGCCCGGCGCGGATCTGCCGCGCCTGGTGCGCCAGCTTCACGTGCTGGATGAACTCGAACGCCTCGACGAGGTTGTCGGCGTTCTCGGCCGACAGGCCCCCCGCCGCGGACGCCGCCTTGAACCGCGCCGCCGTCCCGACCGCGCTGATCCCGCGCGCCAGGGCGAACAGCCGCGCCATCTGGACGAGCGCCGCGATCCCGCCGGCCTTCAGGTCGAGGGTGTTGCGGTGGTCTCCGGAGTCCGAGACCGCGAAGTCGCGGAAGAAGCCCAGCGGCACCTTCCAGGCCTGGGCCTGGGTGGCCAGCTGCTGCAGGAAGCGCGGCGACGTCGGCGCCGCGGCCGTCACCGCGGTCGCGAGGGTCGCGTGCAGCGCGTTGTCGCCGTACAGCGGACGCATGTCGAAGAACGTCTGCGTGTGCAGCAGCGCCTCGGGGTCGGGGGAGTTGATCCAGGTGGCGAACTGGTGGGCCCAGTCGGTCAGCCGCAGCCGCCACCGCGGGTTGGACGCCATCATGTCGCCCGGGCAGCGCGGGAAGCCGCACGCCTCAAGGCCGTCGACCACGCGGGACGCGAGTGCCGCGAAGTACGCGTCGTGTTCCGGCCGGGCGTCGTCGGAGAGCAGGATCGCCGAGTCCTGGTCGGAGTTCACGCCCTGTTCGAGCCGGGCCTGCGACCCCAGCGCCACCCAGCAGTAGTGGACGGGCGGCGTCCCCAGTTCGGATTCGGCGAGGTTCAGCAGGCGGCGCACGACGGCGTCCCCGACCGCGGTCACGACGCGCTGGACGTCGTCGGCGGGCATGTCCTGCGAGATGAGGGTCTCGACGACGTTCGGCAGCCGCCGGGCGGACGCCGCGATGCCCTCCAGCGTCGACTGCTTGGCGATGTCGCCCACGAGGAAGACGGGGTTCGACTGCTCCAGCCGCATCAGGTCGCCCGCGGTGACTATGCCGACGCAGGCGCCGTCGGCGTCCACGACGGGCAGGTGGTGGATGCGCCGCTGCGTCATCCCCATCAGCACCTCGAAGGCGAGCGCGTCGCCGGTGACCGTGCTGGGGTCGGGCGTCATGACCGTCGAGACGGACGCCGAGGCGTCCAGTTGCTCGGCCACGACGCGTCGCAGGTCGCGGTCGGTGAGGATGCCGGCGAGGCGTCCCGGCTCGGTGACCAGGATCGCGGACACGCGGGCGTCCGACATGGCGACGGCCGCGTCGCGGATGGACGCCGTCGGCGCGATCGTGATCGGGGCCCGCTTGGCGATGTCGGAGACGCGCGTGCGCAGGATGGCGCTGCCGGAGTCCTCCACGCCGACGGCCTGGACGGCCGAGCGGATGCGTCCGGCCTGGCGGCGCATGAAGAAGGACGCGAACGGCGGCTGACTGTTGAGCAACTGGTGGAAGACCGGGCCCGGCAGCAGCAGGACGAGGGTGTCCTCGACGGCGGTCATCGAGTACGCCGACGGCCCGCCCGACATGACGCTGGACAGGCCGATGCAGGCGCCCTCGCCGTCGCGCTCGACCAGGGCGCCGTGGGCGTCCGTCAGGTCGATGCCGCCGGAGCGGACGATGACCATGTTGTCGTTGCGCTGCCCGACGCCGACCAGCGTCGAGCCGCGGCGGTAGTAGCGGGCGGTGAGCGACTTCGGGAGCGCGTCGAGGGCGTCTGGAGTCAGCTCGGAGAAGGGGTGATGGAGCGCGAGGAAGTCGCGCACCTCAGCGAGTTCGACCGACATGGTCGCACGCTAGCCGACGGTGCCCTTCGTCGGCGCCCCCTCGACCAGACACGCGTCGGTGAGCGAGACGAAATGGCCGCCGTCGACAGTGCCGAGCGAGAAGCCCTCCGGACGCCCCGGGCGCACGTCGAGCACGATCGTCGGACGCCCCCAGGCCTGATCGAGCGACGAGTCGATGTAGAACGGGGCCCCGTCGACGTCGCCCAACAGGACGTCGCCGGGTCCGGTGAGGAACTCGCCGTCGGTGAAGCACATGGGGGTGCTCCCCGCGCAGCAGCCGCCGGACTGGACGAACATCACCTGCCCGCCCTCGCGGGCGCGCACGGCCGCCAGGGCCGCGCGCGCCTCGGGGGTCGCCTGGAGCCGCGGGCGCTCAGCGCCGGCGGCGTCCAGGACGATCGGGTCCATCAGAAGAAGCCCAGGGGCTTGTCGGAGTAGCTGACCAGCAGGTTCTTCACCTGCGTGTAGTGGTCGAGCATCATGCGGTGATTCTCGCGGCCGACGCCGGAGATCTTGTAGCCGCCGAACGCGGCCGCGGCCGGGTAGGCGTGGTAGCAGTTCGTCCAGACGCGTCCGGCCTTGATCGCGCGTCCCATGCGGTAGGCGCGGGTGCCGTTGCGCGTCCAGACGCCGGCCCCCAGGCCGTACAGGGAGTCGTTGGCGAGGCCTCGGCGTCGTCCTTGAAGGTCGTGACCGCGAGCACCGGCCCGAAGATCTCCTCCTGGAAGATCCGCATCTTGTTGTGGCCCTTGTAGACCGTCGGGTTGAAGTAGTACCCGTCGGCGAGGTCGCCGCCGAGGGCCGCCTTCTGGCCGCCGATCAGGCACTCGGCACCCTCGGACGCCGCGATGTCGCAGTAGCCGGTGATCTTGTCCATCTGGTTGGTGGACACCTGGGCGCCCATCATCGTGTCCGTGTCGAGCGGGGAGCCCTGCTTGATCTTGGCGATGCGGTCCAGGCAGCGGGCCATGAACTCGTCGTAGATCGACTCGTGGATCAGGGCGCGCGACGGGCAGGTGCAGACCTCGCCCTGGTTGAACGCGTAGAGGACGAGCCCCTCGATCGCCTTGTCGAGGTAGTCGTCGTCGGCGTCCATGATGTCGGCGAAGAAGATGTTGGGGCTCTTGCCGCCCAACTCGGTCGTCGACGGGATGATGTTCTGCGCCGCGTACTGCATGATCAGGCGTCCGGTGACGGTCTCGCCGGTGAACGCGATCTTGGCGATGCGCTTGTTGGTGGCGAGGGCCTTGCCGATCTGGGCGCCCGGCCCGGTGACGACGTTGATGACGCCCGGCGGCACGACGTCGCCGATCACCTCCATCAGCTTCATGATCGACCAGGGCGTCGGGGACGCCGGCTTCAGGACGACGGCATTACCGGCCGCCAGCGCCGGGGCCAGCTTCCAGGCGGCCATCAGCAGCGGGAAGTTGAACGGGATGATCTGCCCGACCACGCCCAGCGGCTCGCGGAAGTGGTAGGCGACCATGTCGTTGTCGATCTCGCTGATCGTGCCCTCCTCGGTGCGGGCGGCGCCGGCGAAGTAGCGGAAGTGGTCGACCAGCAGCGGGATGTCGGCGTTCAGCGTCTCCCGGACGGCCTTGCCGTTGTCGTAGCACTCCGCGATCGCGATCTCCTCGAGGTTCGCCTCGACGGCGTCCGCGATCTTGTTCAGGACGGCGGCGCGCTGGGCCAGCGACGCCTCGCCCCAGGCGGGGGCGGCTTTGTAGGCGGCGTCCAGGGCCAGCTCCACGTCCTCTTCGCTCGACTGGGCGTGCTGGGTGAACGGCTTGCCCGTGACGGGCGTGGGGTTGTCGGCGAACTCGCCCTTGACGGGGTCGACGAACTTGCCGCCGATGAAGTTGCCGTAGGTGGGGTTGACTCCGACCTTGGAGCCTTCGGTGCCTGGTGCGGGATAAAGCATGGATCGCACTCCTCTCGCGGTCGTTGCGATCCTTCATCGAAACACCGCCGCCGGGGTTTGGGTAGGCATCGATTCGTGATCTTTCGCGCCCGCTCAGCGGGCCTCTGGAAGGCCGGGGCGAGTCGCTGTGCGCGGAGGCGTCCGGTTTCCCTATAGGCTGGAACCCCGTGGGACAGACGCGGATGACCAAGCACGTATTCGTCACCGGAGGCGTCGCCTCCTCGCTCGGCAAGGGGTTGACGGCGTCCAGTCTGGGCTCCCTCCTCGTGGCCCGGGGGCTGCGGGTGACGATGCAGAAGCTGGATCCCTACCTCAACGTGGATCCCGGCACGATGAACCCCTTCCAGCACGGCGAGGTCTTCGTCACCGAGGACGGCGCCGAGACCGACCTCGACATCGGCCACTACGAGCGCTTCCTCAACGTGAACCTCACCGCGGACGCCAACGTCACGACCGGCAAGGTCTACTCGAACGTGATCGCCAAGGAGCGGCGCGGCGACTTCCTGGGCGACACCGTCCAGGTGATCCCGCACATCACGAACGAGATCAAGGACGAGATGATGGCGATGGGCGGCCCCAAGGTCGACATCGTCATCCACGAGATCGGCGGCACGGTCGGCGACATCGAGTCGCTGCCGTTCCTGGAGGCGGCCCGGCAGGTGCGCCGCGAGGTGGGCCGCGACAACTGCTTCTTCCTGCACGTCTCGCTGGTGCCCTACATCGGCCCGTCGGGGGAGATGAAGACCAAGCCCACCCAGCACTCGGTCGCCGCGCTGCGCCAGGTCGGCATCCTCCCGGACGCCATCGTCTGCCGCGCCAACCGGGACGTCCCCGAGGGCATCAAGCGCAAGATCGCCATGATGTGCGACGTGGACGAGGAGGCCGTGATCTCCTGCCCGGACGCCCCCTCGATCTACGACATCCCCAAGGTGTTGCACAACGAGGGCCTGGACGCCTACGTCGTCCGCCGGCTCGGGGTCAAGTTCCGCGACGTCGACTGGAAGCGCTGGGACGACCTGCTGGAGCGCGTCCACCACCCGAAGAACGAGGTGACGATCGCGCTCGTCGGCAAGTACATCGACCTGCCGGACGCCTACCTGAGCGTCTCCGAGGCGTTGCGCGCCGGCGGCTTCGCCAACTGGGCGAAGGTCAACGTGCGCTGGGTGGCGTCCGACACCTGCGAGACGCACGAGGGCGCGCAGGCCAACCTGGGCGACGTCGACGGCATGGTCGTGCCCGGCGGGTTCGGCATCCGCGGCGTCGAGGGCAAGCTGGGCGCCCTGAAGTACG
>Ga0075152_10002897_pt1 | contig 12133 bp, 5 predicted proteins | sample JI61114C2DNA_FD_70964 | JGI IMG/M metagenome (GOLD analysis project Ga0075152, IMG submission 70964) | Wastewater effluent complex algal communities from Wisconsin, to seasonally profile nutrient transformation and Carbon sequestration -... | ecosystem: Engineered > WWTP > Effluent > Algae...
CGTGGGCAACCTGCCCGCCGCAGTGCAATGGACCGAACGGTACTATTTTGAATCGTCCACTGGCCAGAACCGTACGCTGCTCGGGCAGACCACGTTCAACTCCGTGAACCCGATCGGTATCGGAAGCACACTTGCCCGTAACGCCCAGGTCATCCTGCCAGCGTCGATCATCGTGGGTGATCTCGCACGCTTCGTGGTGGAACTGGTACCCGGCAACACGTTGGTGGAACTTCCGAACGCCGCTGCGAACAATACCGGTACACAGGAAGGAAGCGTCGTGGTGCGCAAACTGCTGATGTTGTCCCTTTCTTCCACGAATATCCTGGAGGGATCGTCCAGCGGCGTCATGATCACGGTCCAACGGACCGGTTCCGTAGCGGCCCCGCAGATCGTCACCATCGGCATGACCCAGGCCTCGCGGTTCAGCTTCGCACCGACAGTGATGATCCTTTCCGGCCAAGCTGGCCGCTCATTCTCTGTCACGGCGGTGGAGAACTCCTTGGTCGAAGGACCGATATCCGCACAGTTGAGCGCGAGCGCTGGGGGTTTCACAACGGATACCCGCACGGTGACCGCGATCGACAACGAATCGCCCGCGCTGAGCATCGTAAACCTCCCCAGCACCGCTGTGGAAGGCACGAGCATCACATTCACCGTGAGCACCTCCTTGGCCCCGGTTTCGCCCTTGCAGGTCTTCCTGACCTCGAGCCATCCGGCGCGCTTCCCGGTGCCAGCGAGCGTTACCATCGCTGCGAACACGACGTCGACCACTGTGAACGTGCCGCTGGCACAAGACCAACTACCCGAGCCGGATATCAACGTGACCATCACTGCCGGGGCCGCGAACAACACGCCCGCTTCGGCGAGCCTCCAGCTCACGGACGATGATGTGCCGGGTTTGGCGCTCGTGCTACAGCATGATACCATAAGCGAAAGTGGTGGCGCGTTCGCCCTCCAAGCGACCCTGCAACGGCTCCCCGGCAGCAACCCCATCGCCTTCACGGCGATCCTTTCCCAATCACCGGCCGGTGCCTTGTTGCTTCCCGCTTCGATCTCCCTGCCAGCCAACGCCATGCAGCAGTCCTTCACCATCGGGGTGGTGAACAACAGTCTGGTGGACGGCTTCCGCGACATCAGCATCAACGCCGCCATCCAGATCGCGGGCTGCGGGTGCAGCGCCCCGCCTTCCAGTGCGGGCAACGTGTCCTCCGTTCTCACCGTGGCGGACAATGACGGGCCATCGCTCACCGTGAGCGCCACACCCATCACCATCACCGAAGGCCTGACCAACGCAGGCGCGTTGCGCATCCAACGCAATACGTCCACAAGCACGGCGCTCGCTGTCACCCTCAGTTCATCGAATACGAACGAACTGACCTTGCCGATGAACGTGAGCATCCCGATCGGTGCGAGCTTTCTCGATGTGCCGATCACGACGGTGAACGATGGCGTGACGGATGGAAGTCAACAGGTCTTCGTGCAGGCGTCCGCCGCGGGCTTCGCGCCGGGGATCTCCTGGGCCATCGTTACGGACGCGAACAAACCGGACCTGCAGGTGGCCTCAGTGACGCCGGGCAACTCCTCACCGGGCGCGCTCACCACGTTCACCTGGCAGGCTACCATCATGAATACCGGCTCCGCTACCACACCCGTAGGCGTGGGCGTGCGCGCAGTGCTCTCGCAGAACAGCACGGTGGACGCGAACGACATCCACTTGTTCGACTACACGATCAATAGCCCGATCTCCGCCGGACAAAGCGTGCTCATCAGCGGCTCGGCAACGGCCCCGGATGCGCCCGGCACACACCAATTGCTGCTCCGCGTGAACCCCGGTGCCGCTTTTGAGGAACTGCTGTACGGCAACAACACCGGATCACCGGTACAATTGACGATCTCCCCGAGCTACACGGCAATGGCGCAGGTCGCAGGGACCAGCTTCCTCAAGGGCACCGCCATTCCCATATCCGGCGAGGCTACGCGGCCTGATGACAGCCCGGCTTCGAACGAACCGGTGGAAGTCTATGTGCTCACCAATGGGATGCGCCGGGAGATCCTGACGACCACGAACGGAACCGGAGCGTTCTCCACATCCTTCGTTCCCTTGCCGAACGAGGCGGGCCAGTATACCATCGGAGCGGGTTTCCCCGGGATCGGGGCCACAACGGAACAGGACGCCTTCGACATCCTTGGTCTCCGTATCAACCACGATACCATACCCCGGTTCACCGTGCTACTTGGGGACACCCTCACGGGAACCATCCCGATCGAGAACCTGAGCGGCACAACGCTGACCAACGTTACGCTCACGCCGTCCACCCTGCCGAACGGTGCCACCGTGCAGTTCGCCACGATGCCATCGCTCGCGGGTGGTGCGTCCGCTTTCATCGGATACACGATCACAGGCACCATTCTCTCCCCTGGTTACAATTTCATACCCGCCACATTGCACGTCACGGCCGACCAAGGCGCGCTGCAGGACCAGGATATCCTGTACTACTGCCAAGCACCCGGCGGGAGCCTGAGCGCCGACATCACGGCGATCAACACCACGGTTTCAGCCAGTGCGGGTGAACGCATCGTGGAGATACGATTGGTGAACAACGGGGCAGGCTCCTCCGGGAATGCGCAGGTGATGCTGCCCCAAGTGGCTTGGTTGAACAGCGTGACGCCGACGACCTTGCCACCGATCGCTCCCGGGGACACGGCCATGGTCATCCTCCGCTTCCTCGCCTTGGCCAGCGTGCCTTTCGACCTTCCGATCAACGGGACTATCGCGATCAACGGGACCAACTCCAATTCCCTGAGCATCCCGTTCACGTTCTTGAAGACCGCAGAAACAAGCGGCACCCTGGTGGTGGACGCCGTCGACCAGTTCACCTTCTTCATGATCGGCTCTCCTCACGTGCAGGGCGCCCAAGTAGAGGTGCGCAACGCATATACCAATGTGCTCTACGCCCAAGGCACAACCGGTGCGAACGGCCTTTTCACCGCCGAGAACGTACCCGAAGGCACACACCGACTGCGTGTGACGAAACCCCAGCACTTGCCTGTGGACATGCTCGTGACGATCAACCCGGGCGCAACCGTTGACCAGGTCGTGTTCCTGAACTACCAGGCCATCACGTTCAGCTGGACCGTGGTGCCCACTACGGTGGTCGACCAATACGACATACAACTGGTGATGGACTTCGAGACGAACGTGCCGATGCCCGTAGTCACCATCGACGTACCCGACACCATGCCACAGCTCTTCGGGAATGAGGTGTTCGGCTTCCATGTGGTGCTCGTGAACCATGGACTCATCACAGCGGAAGACGTTACGCTCGAACTGCCTACCGCGGATCCGGAGTACGAGTTCATCACCAACTACACGCCCACCGATCTGGCCGCCCAGCAGACCATGCAGGTCCCGGTCCTCATGCGCTTGCGCCAATCACCTCCGTCCGCACAGGACGGCGAGTTGCAGACTTTGGGTTCCATCTCCGAATTCTTGGGCATGGAGCTGCCGCAGTTCCAACATTCCGCCCAGGCCAGCATGGATTGCAAGGGCTTCGCCTCCACCACGTACTGGTACAATTGCAGCTTGGAGTTCGGCTCCTACGAGGAAGCAGGTGACATGTACGCTTATGAAGGGCGGAGTTGTGATGATGAACCGTTGCAGTGGATGAACTTCGGAGGCTCGCCGGGGTATGGCGGCAACGGGGACGACGACGACGGCGGCGGGGTGTACTGCGCCTTCTGCCCCGGTGGACAAGGACAATCCTCGGTGGATGACATGGTGGGCGTGCCCATGGAGTTCTCACTGGGCTCCTGCTCCGAATGCTGGATCGGCATGATCGGCGCGGTTAGCGGTTGCTTCGGGCTCGACGTTGTGGGAACATTGCTCGACCTGGCCGACGTAACGGTCTGCATGGCCGAATCCTCTTCCAACTCCGAGATCTTCGAATGCGGGGCCGACGCGGTCGAATCCGCGCTGCTCGACGAGATCCAGGGCGAGCTCCCCGAATTGCCCGGGCTTCCCATTATCGGATGCATCGAAGAACTGGGGGATGCTCTTGACGAATGTGATGGCGCAGGCTCGGAAGAAGGCGCCCTTCTCGGCAACAGCGACCGCAGCTCGTCCATCTACAGGCAGCTCGCGGACGACCTGGATGCGGCGACCAGCGCTTACCGCGCGATGCAGGACCATGCCGTCTATCACTTCGGTGCGCTCGTGGATGCCGGTTCTTGGAACGACCTGCACGTGCTGCTGCAACCGAACATGGAAGCCCGCACCTCCTTCCCGCTCGCCCAACGGAACAACATACTGGCCACCATGGCGGGCACCGATATCGACCCGGCACTGCTCAACCTGTTCTTCACCCGCTGGAACTCCACCATCACGGCGAACAATGCCGGTGTATACACACCCAATGGTACGTATCCGGACATCCTGGACACTGCGGTCCTGAACGGTTTCTACGCCGATATCACCGCTTCCCTGCAGTACGCCATCGACAATGGCCATTCGTCCATCAACGACCTTTTCGCGGACGCCCTCACATCGGTAACCGAACTCATCGAGCAACAAAGCAACAGCGTTTGCGCCACTGTCACCGTGCAACTGAGCCAGACCGTGACCATGACCCGGGAAGCGTTCACAGGCACCTTGGACATCTACAACGGCCACCCGACGGACGCGATCGATTCACTTACCGTGGATATCCTGATCAAGAACCCGGACGGGGTGCCGTGCAACGGGCTGTTCCAGATCAACACCCAGCAGCTCACCGGCCTCAGCGATGTGACCGGCACCGGAATGATACCTTCCCAAGAGCATGGCACCGTGGAGTTCCTCTTCATCCCGGAGCCGGGTGCCGCGCCTACGGGACCCATACCCTACTCCTTCGGGGGTTCCGTCACCTACTGGGACCCGTTCAACCAGGTAATGACCACCCTGCCCCTCGCAGGGGTGATCCTCACCGTGAACCCGAGCCCGGACCTGATGCTGCACTATTTCATGGAACGCAATATCCTGGGTGATGACGCCCTCACCACGCCGGAAGTGGAGCCTTCGATCCCGGCGGACTTCGCCGTGATGGTGGAGAACGACGGCTACGGACCGGCGGTTGACATGTCCATTTCCTCCGCACAGCCGGAGATCGTCGAGAACGGATCGGGCCTGGCGATCAACTTCGAACTGGTCGGGTCCAACTTGCAAGGACAACCCGCGCAGCTGGGTGTGCTGGATATCCCGTTCGGCACGATCCCGCCCCAAGCGACGCGCATCGGGCAGTGGTACTTCACCAGCTCGCTGCTGGGCAAATTCACCAGCTTCGATGCCAACGTGGTGCATGCCAACAGTTTCGGGAACCCGGAACTGAGCCTGATACAGGGGGTGGAACTCCATGAGCTCACACGCAGCATCCGCGACTATCACGATGACGATGGGATCAACGACTTCCTGGTGAACGACATCGCCGACGTGTACGATGTACCCGACGCCATCTACTTCTCCCAAGGGAATACCGTCTCCGAGGTGATACCGGCCGCAGCGGGGGCGTTCTCCGCGCCGGTAGCTCCGCCCACGTTCACCAACACGCTCTCCCTTACCGCCACGGAGCCGGGATGGAACCACATCAAGCTGGATGACCCGGGCGATGGTGACTATGACCTGATGAGCGTTACGCGCCAGGACGGCCAGACCATCCCGTTGGACAATGCTTGGACAACGTTCGTCACACTGCCTATCGGGGAGCAGCCGCTGTACGAGGACACGTTCCATTTCGTGGACTCCCTGTCCACCACCGCGCCGACCACCTATACCGTGGTGTGGGCACCGAAGAACACGGATGTCCCTCAGGTGGATACCATCGTCGGAGCGCCCGTGACCATCAGCGCGGTACAGGTCGCACAACTGCAGGTGGTATTCGACAAGGAGATCGATCCGGCCTCGTTCAGCACGGCCGACCTGTCCTTGACCTTCGAAGGCGGACCGAACCTCATGGACCCATCGGCGATCATCACCCAAGTGGATGCGTTCACCTTCACTATCGACCTCTCCGCGCTCACCCTGGCCAACGGGCAGTACACCTTCATCGCCCAAGCTGCGGGTGTCCAAGACCAATACGGCATCAGCGGCACCAGCGGTCGGCAGGTCTCCTGGACGCAATTCCCTTCCGTGCCGGCCATCGTGGCGTTCCAAGGGTTGCCCTTGGGCTTCACGGACACGGCCTTCACGACCCTCGACCTGCTCTTCAACCTGCCGATCGACGAGACGAGCCTGACGCCCGCGCGCATCAGCATCTACAAGAACGGAGTGCTGCAATCCGGCCCGATCACCGTGACCCGATCCAACACCGACAGCACCTTGTTCTCGGTAACCGGACTGAACGATGTGTTGACCACCGATGGGGAATACGAACTCGTGGTGGACGTGCCGCTCGTGCGATCCACCGACCAGGTCTTCGGCTTGCAAACACAAGCCGTCACCCTCACGGTGGACAATGTCGGGCCAACGATAACCGGGCTTACACCATCCTTGGAGGGCGGCCTGGACGATCAGCACCGCACATCGGTGAGCGTGCTTTTCTCTGAGCCCGCAACGGGCCTGGATATCGGAGCGGTGCAATTCACGCGCAATGGCTCCCCTATCCCGTTGAACAACGATCAGCTCAGCCCAATGGACGGGATCAGCTGGCGCATCCATGATCTCGACCTGACCACCTTCCCCGACGGCGTATACGTGTTCACCGTAACGGCGACAGGCCTGACCGATGAGGCCGGCAATGCCGGTACCGGAAGTCTCTCCACCACATGGACGGTAGACCGCTCGTCCACCATCGCCGTCACCCTGCCGGAGATCGATCCCGACCTCGGGGTTTCGAACGCGGATGGGATCACGTCAGGGACCACCTTCAACGCGCACTTCGACCTCAGCGCCGCCGCAACGCAAGTGACGGTATCGCAAGCGGCGTTCGGCTCGGAGCTCGTGCTCTTCACCGGGCAGAACCTGGCCGCAGGCCCGCACTCGATCCCTGTGAGCTTCCCTTCAGCGGGCAACACGGCACTGAAAGTGACCGCCGTGGGTGCGAACGCCGGCGTCTCCGTGGCATCATCGGACCTGTTCCTCGACAACGTACCGCTGACCGCGAGCTGGCAAAGCCCGAACGGTGAGCAACTCACTACCCAGCCCACCGGCCTCACCATCCAGTTCGCGGCTGAACTGCTCGATCAGCAGAACCTGCCCGCCGCGTTGCGCTTCTTCCTGAACGGCGCGGAACTGGGCACGTCCCAACTTTCGGCCCAGGCGCTCGGCAACGGCGCCTATGGGATCACAGGCATGGACGATGAGTCCATCGCTCCCGGCGACTACGAGCTACGGATGGACCTTTCCGTCCTGCACAAGGCGAGCAGCGGCATCAGCGGTGCAGGAACCGTCTCCATGAACTGGACCATCGTGCCGGGATACATGGCCCAGTTGAGGGCGCGCGTGTACCTGCAAGGCGCATATACCAACGGCCTGATGATCGATTCGCTGCGGCATCTCGCCGGCTTCCCCCTCATTGAACCGTTCACCGCCATCGGCTATGTCCACGCGGGTTCGGGGGGCGGTGAATCCACTACGGCTCCTGTCCTCTCGGTATCCGGGAACGATGCCATCGTGGACTGGGTGCTCGTGGAGCTGAGGGACAACGCCGACAACAGTGCTGTTGTCGCGAGCCGAAGCGCTTTGTTGCAACGCGACGGCGATGTGGTGGATACCGACGGCAACTCACCGATCACCTTCAACCTCGGTGCCGGGGAGTACCATGTGGCCGTGCTTCACCGCAACCATCTCGGTGCGATGACGGGAAACAGCGTGGTGTTCACCACGGGAACAGTGGACGTTGACCTCACACTCGCCTCCGCGGCCGTTTACGGCAATGATGCGCAGTGCATCGTGGGTACCCGCCGAGCCCTCTGGTCCGGGGATGTCAATTTCAACAACTCCGTCCAGTACACGGGGCCGGGCAACGACCGCGACCCCATCCTCGTGGCCATCGGTGGCACTACCCCGAACAACATCATCTATGGCTACCGCCGTGAAGATGTGAACCTCGATGGTGTGGTGAAGTACACCGGCACGCGGAACGACCGCGATCCTATCCTGGTGAACGTAGGCAGCAATGCGCCGACCAACATCCGGGAAGGCCAACTCCCTTGAACAGATCGATGCTCGACCCACACAGCACTTCCGAACACATGAGAACGACCATTCCTGTACGCACTACCATGGCTTTCGTGGGTCTGCTCCTGCTCAGCGGATCCACTGCCCAACCCGCAATGCACGTGGGACTCTACCCGAACGCCGAGGGTACGACGGATGTCCGCCTGACACCGGACGCCGATTTCGACGGCCTGCTCTCTTCCCTGGTGCTGACCATAGGCTGTGGGCAAGCCGGGGGCGACCATGCGATGGATATCCATCAGACACCCGAAATGACCGGGATACTTCCCTTGGTCGCGTCAGGCTTGGATCACACGGTCGGTGCAGAAACCTACCGCATCTTTTCGGGGATCGGCCTGAACAGCCTTGCCTCGTTGGGCGAACGTTGGTATGGAGGGATGTCGTTCACCATCGCGACCTTGGGAAATGCCGGCGGTCCCGCTCTCCGGATAGTGGACGATGAATGGGCGAAAGACCGCAGGAACAACGGCGGCTTCTACGTTTCGCTCAACGGTCTTGACCGGACCGGACGTGTGCTGAGCGCCATCGGGACCAACGATGAGGCAACGGGACCCTCCCTTACCGTGCTGCCCAACCCATGGACGCACGGGCCGCTCATGTTGGAGATCAACGGGGCTGAGGCTGGCGACGCCGGTTGCGACCTGGTCGATGCTTCTGGAAAGACCGTTCTCACCAGGGAATTCGAACTCCAGGGATCCGTGTACCGCATGAGCATCCAACCCGGATCGCCCCTTCAGGCCGGAGCCTATAGGGTGGTCGTGCGAACGAAGAGCGGAACAAGGAGTGTCCCACTGGTCGTGGCCAGTGATGGACGCTGATCCCGCGCCGGGCACACGCGCCGGTCACGTATGGACCGGCGACGGCCTCTTCTTCGGTAAACGCACGGACAGGAAAAGCTCACAGGGGCGTCAGGAGCTTCCCGTGCGTGACCCGTCCGAAAAAGCGCTCGGTACCGTGGCCGTGCCGCGCTTGATCGAGCGGTGGCTCGAAGAGGTGCGTTCCTGAGCGGGTCCGCCGGTTGAACAACCCGGGACGCTGTTCATCATTTTGTGAACACGTATCATGGTTTTCCGGGATACGGCGAATTCAACCAGCGGCTAACGTTGGCCCATTCGCCAAGTACCCCACCATGCTCCCTCATCATCCAGTGAACGCAGCGGCCACCGCCGCTTTCGGCCTCTTCGCCATCGCTTCCACCCTCCTGCTGGTGCCCGGTTGCGGGGGGGAGCCGCCCGGCTCCCAACCCCCGCTACCCCTCGCGGCCGCACCGCCACCGCCGCCGCCGGATTCCATGCACGTGTTCGATTCCACCCTCACGCGCCTGGCCGCTGACTTCGATCGCAATGTGGACCTGGGACACAGGGTTCCCCTCCTCTACACCGAGCAGGAGCTCCTGTGGAGTGACCTCGCCGATCGGCTTCCGGCCGATAGCGCGCCTACGCACGGGCTGCTGATCGACTACGGCCTGCAAGGGGACTCCCTGCGCTTCGGCTTCCGGTTCGCCACCCTCACCCCTACCGCCACACCCAACGTGTACGACTATACCCCGCCCGACACCTTGCTCGACTTCTGGAACAACGGGCTTACTCCCGTGCTGGCCAAGGATTGGCGCATGGCCTATCAATACGATACGACCAGCTCCTCCGTCTACTACAGCCGCGTGCGCATCCGGCACGCCGCGGGCAAACCCTTCGAACCCGCGGACCCGCTTTCCGACGCCAGCGCCGACATGATGGCCTGGGAGAACGAGGTGAAGGCCATGTACGATGAGAACGCCGCCGGCCACGGCGACAGTACCCTGTACCTGGTGGTCCGCTGCATCGCGCGCACCACTTCCGGAGACCTCCGCCATGGCATCTGCTACCACCTCCGCCTGCGGCCCAGGACCGGTAGCGGCTTCCGCGATCTGTTGGACGATTCCTACGACAAGAACGCCCTCTTCCGCATGCACGGGTGCGACTTCGGTACCCTGTGCCCACCACTGTGCAACACATATATCGAACCAGCCCGATGACGGAAGATACCTTCGGGCCAAAGTCCTCCGATCGCAGCGCTCGAAATCACACCGCTCATCACCTTCAGCGCGGCCGTTACGCTCGTGTTCGCTGTGGGCGCGCCCATGGTGGGCACCCCCTTCGCGCGGCGCTTGCGCCTGTGGCTGATCCTGGCCGCCGGGGTGGAGATCGCCGCCTTCTTCATCAAGCGCTCGGGGCTCCCCTCCATGCCCCTGTACAATTTCTACTGGCCCGTGGAATTCGGCGCCCTGCTCGCGCTGGGAGCTACCGTGGCCCCCATTCCCCGGCGGTGGTCCTTCTCCCTCTTCGCCCTCTTCCTCATCGGCTGGGCCTGGAACATCGCCACGGTGGACCCCTTCCGCCAGCTCGCCAGCCTCTCCGTGATCGGCGGCGCGCTGGTGCTCGCCGGCCTCTACCTCTATGTCTTCTGGTACGGCGCGGGCCAATGGCCCGGCCGCCTGCGCCAGGCCCCGGGCTTCTGGCTCTGCCTGGCCGTGCTCATCTACTACGGCGCCAGCGGCCCGCTGCTCGGCTCCATCAACTACTTCATGCGGTCGGACATGGAGCTCGCCGCCAACCTCTACCGCCTGACCCAGGCCCTCTGCGTGGTGAAGTTCGCCTGCATGGCCATGGCCTGCTACCATACCCGTCCGGCGGTGCTTTCCCCCCGCATCGCCCATGAACCAGCAAGCTGACATCGCCACGGTGATGATCCTGAGCGCCCTGGGCATGCTGGTGCTCATCGGTGTGGCCGTTATCCTCATCATCGTGCTGCACAGCCGCCGCATGCGCCACCGCGCCGATCTGGCCGAGCTGCGGCTGCACCATGCCGACCAGGTGCGCCAGGTGGAACGCGAGGTGGAAAAACATACCCTGCGGGAGATCGGGCTGGAACTGCACGACAACGTGGGCCAGCTCCTCACCTCCCTGCGCCTGGACATCTTCGCCGTGCGCACCGTGCCCGGCACCGAACCCGTGGCCTCCGAAATGAAGGCCACCGTGGAACGCGCCATCGGCGAGCTCCGCCGCCTGAGCCATTCCCTCATCGCCGAACCCCTCCGCAACAAGCCTTTGGGACAAGCCCTCCAGGAGGAGTGCAGCCGCCTGGACCGCCCCGGCGTGCTGGCCGTTACCGCCTTGTTGGACACCCAAGAACCGGCGCTCGAGCCCGACCACAAGGTGGTGCTCTACCGCATCTTCCAGGAGGCCGTGAACAACGCCATGAAGCACGCCCGCGCCGACCGCATCACCGTTACCCTCGCCAACGGCGGCAACGTGCGGCTCGGTATCCAGGACAATGGCGTGGGCTTCGACCCCGCCACCGCATCCGCCGGTGCGGGGCTCGCCACCATGCGCGAACGCGCTGCGCTCATCGGCTTCAACTTCCACCTGGTATCCGCTCCCGGCCAGGGTACCCACCTCATCGTTTCCCGATGAACCCCGATACCCTCCCCGTTGCCCTGGTAGATGACCACAACCTCGTGCGCAAAGGGCTGGTGGCCCTGGTGAATTCGTTGGACGGGTACCACGTGGTGCTGGAAGCCGCCAACGGCAAGGAACTCGTTGCCGCCCTCGCCGACGGGCCTGCCGTGGAGCTCGCCATCGTGGACCTGAACATGCCCGTTATGGACGGCTACGCCACCATCAGCTGGCTCGCCCGCAACCGCCCGGAGGTGAAGTCCATCGCCCTCACCTTCGATGGCAGTGAGGACGCCGTGATCCGCGCCATCCGCGAGGGCGCGCGCGGCTTCCTCCTGAAGGATGTGGAGCCCGACATCTTCAAGCTCGCCCTGGATTGTGTGCGCTACACCGGCTACTACGAAAGCGACCTCGTGCGCCGCATCATCGATACCGGCAACGAGCCCAAGACCGGCTACGAGCGCCAGCGGGAGCGCGTGCTCGAAGCCGT
>Ga0075152_10002900_pt1 | contig 12125 bp, 22 predicted proteins | sample JI61114C2DNA_FD_70964 | JGI IMG/M metagenome (GOLD analysis project Ga0075152, IMG submission 70964) | Wastewater effluent complex algal communities from Wisconsin, to seasonally profile nutrient transformation and Carbon sequestration -... | ecosystem: Engineered > WWTP > Effluent > Algae...
CTACTATCATAAGAATGGCTCTGAGCCACTTCGAATAAGCAGTTCTCGCGGTCGCGGTGCCAGTAAGTGTAAGAAATCTTTGGGCTGACGCTAACTATCCTTTCGGGCATTCTTGCGAGCTGAAGGCTTTAATATGGAAGATCTCGGATACTCGTTTTCAGTAGACTTTTGGAATGGGCACATACGCCGTCTGAAGCACTTGTCCAACAGTCGCAGCTGGCAGTAGTGGTCGTTCAGCTTTGTACGTAATTCCTCAGCTGTACGAGTTAGTCTTTTGTGCGATTACCGTATGTTTTATTCGACCTCCACAGTCTCCTTCATTGATACCCGGAGAACGTGGCGCGCAGTCTTCTCCTTCTTCAACAACTTGAGCAGCTCGCTGTTGATGAAACTCGGTGGCGACTTATCTTCAGGTATGATAAAATCCTCGACGTTATTATCTACATGGTTGATCTTAACCGAACCATGTTCCGAATGTACTTCTTTTTTGTTCTCTTCCATCTTTCTCAACCGGTCAAAAGAGAGTCCTTTAAGTACTGCTTCTTTAATCTCCGCGTCCTCTCCCTTTAGTCTCTTGAGCTCAAGTTTGCAATGTTAGATATCTGCTTTCAGCTGTTGTTTGTCATGTGACAATTTCCCCACAACTCTCTCAGATACCTTCTAAGCGAGAGCAGCATTGTGACTATAACTGGTGCAGACGATAAAAGTCTCTTAGATCTCCTCGTAGACGCTTAATCTTTCGGCAATGATGAAGTAGTTATACTCCTTATCTTGGAAGGTCTTCCGTAGTTCGTCTACACGGTTATCTAGCTCTCCAATCCTCTCTAGAAAGAACTCCTCGTCTTGGGTACGTATCTGCTCCTTGATGAGAAGCTGAATATCTCACGAAAGTACTTCTGCAGTGGCGTCTTCCTTGAGTTTTCGGTGGTGAGTCATTTCCTACAATAAGCGCATGTTCTAGTTGGCCACTCGACCAAACCTTTCAAGCAGGTCGTCTCGACCTTGCTCCTTGGCCTGTCCGCAGAACATGATATTAGCGGCCTGTTTATTGAGCTTGAGGGATTCCTCAACATCGCCGATATACTCTCCCTTCAAAGAAGTCTGGCTGGACAACGAGACGATTTCGTTGTTCAGTGTCTTGGTCTGAACTGTGATTTCGTTCATGGGATCGTTAAGCAATCCCTCAGAACGAATCTTGCTGCGTCGCAGCATGCTCATAAACATCCGAGCTCTGAGAAAATGAAATCAATATAGAAGGCGTCATCACTTTTCGTGGAGGTTGCCTCGTATACCGAAGATATTCTGGTGCAGGGGTACGTCTGCTGGTTAGTCGCCAGGAACGAGTTTCTTCGCGCCAAAGGTGAGCCCTAAGGATCGTATGCAAAGGTACCGTAGAGCAGTGGAAGCTAGTGAGAGTTCTTGTCCTCCACTATTCTCAGCTTCTTAGTGATATAGCTGCGATCAAAGTTGGGTGTAACGGGTTGACCACTCTCTGGCAGAAAAACTGCGAGGGTGTGATCGTAGTGGTTAAACTTCAGGTAGTCACGGATGAGTTCATTGATGAGTTCGTTCTCTGCTGACAGCTTCGGCCGGTTGTTAGAGCTGCCGTCGTTGAGGGTATTGAAGATCTCTGTGCGAATTTTGGCACGGATCTGCGATAGTACTCCTCGTTCCTCCAGAGTCTCTTTGAGTACCTCCTTGAGTTCGTTTACACTTGCCATTTAAATTTGAAAGCTGCTAATTATCGGAAGCTGCTTCGGTATGTCTAATTGGATGTCGAAAATGGGTGGCGTGTACTGTTTTGTAATAATAAGTTAGGTAGTCAGTATGAGCCGATCCTATGCTGAAAACCTACAGGTACTGAATGGAGGTTAGGTAGGACCGGCTGGAGGTGGTGATCAGACAGTCTCAGGAACGCCGTAGAGAGTTCGATGAGTTTCTATCTGCCTTCTTGAAAAGAGCGGACATTGAAGATACCTATGCAAAGGGGCTCGAAGGGCTTTCCAAGCAAGTGGAGAAGTATGCGCAGGCCAACACGTATAGAATCAGCATAGTGCAGATCATCAGCGCTAACATTTGCGGCTTTTAAGTCTGATCAGTTGCATCGGGTGGAGCAATCTCGGGTGTTTTCGCAGTCGCTGAAGGACGATGTGTTAGTGATGCTAAGGGAAGTCATCAACGCTCAGAATACAGAATGTAAGAAGATATAAAAGGACGCAAGGAAGCTGGAAAAGGACCTTTTAACCCTTTCAGAAGCTGTTTTGAAGAGCAAGTCGAGGTACCTCTAGTGCGATCGCTACTTCCAGGAGGAGATCATCACCAACGAAATCATGAGACTGTCATCGGAGTTCAGCAAGGATCGGAAAGAAAAGCAGCAGGCAAGGTATATCTCCGCTAATTGCCAGAACCAAAGATATCGAAAAGGAAGCGAAGGAGTACGAACAGACCTATAGGCAAGCTCTGAAGCAGTATAACGACTTCGTCCATCAGTACAACAGCGAAATGGACAAGTACCTCGCACGTTACGAGCAGCATGAACGCACTCGTATTGACAAGCAGGTCGACGGAGTGATGAAGCTGCTGGTCTTCGAGTCAGGCATGATGAAAAACTTTGACTACGATATCGGCAACGTGAGCAAGCAAGTAGGCGAGGCAAAACCAGAACTCGACATTGAGATGTTCATTAAAACCCACACGTCTCAAAAACCTAGAGTCTCTGCCGAAGGGTTTTCAGGACTGAACAATATGCTGACGAGGTCTGTGCAGCGCCTCGTGAACAGACAAACATATACGCGAATTGAGTATGAAGTAACTGTGGAGGCTAATTAGAGAAGAAAGGACGTGAAAGAGTTTGTTGAAGCAAGCTACAAGGGAGCCATTCCACAGGAGGGCGTCTCGGAGGAATTTCGATCGGCAGCCTATCTGTAACTGGCGAGTGTCGTGGATCGCAGTTGGAAGGGGCAAGAGCTAAATTCACAGTGCCTTGAGAATTTAAGCAAGTTGTGCGAAGATGAGCAGAATAGATACCTGTTTGCAATTCTACAACGTTACTACGGGGGTATGTACAATCTGCAGCTGACGACCGCCAGCCATGAACAAGTATTGAAGACCTACTAAATTGTGCTGACGATCGTAAAGTGTGGGATAAATTAGTGTTTGGAACAAAAGGATGTGTTGGTAGCTCGCAAGCTGATGACGCTGACATTCAGTCAGTATTTACAGGAAATTCCCAAGGAGGAGGGTAAGGAGGGAAGTGGCAAAGTTGTGGGCAAAAAGGTTGAACTATATCATTCTTTGAAGGACCATCCCTTATGGAAGTATCCTTAGTTTTGGGAAGCTGCCATCCTTGAGTCTATCCAAGAGGAGCTGAAGGTGATTGCTTCTCAGCAAAGATCTGACACCCACCAATAGATCCTGGACCGCTAAAAGAATGCAATTTTCAGCCAGCTTGCAGCCTACTGCCACAATATGGTGATGCTTGGACTTCCCTCGAAGACCCTTCGAACAATCGCTGCCAAATACTTTGAGCTGTATGGCCTGGACGATATGCAATCCAAGCACCTGTCAGATACGCTACGCTATGCTTTTAGTCAATATAACATGCAGAACAACATCAAGGAGCCCTCGCAAGAACAGCCGCAAACTGAGGAATACCCGCGTATGAGCAATTGATAGTATTATCTTTTTGCAGTATGTAATCATCGAGCGATAAGCTTGTGGAAGCAGAAAAACTCAAGCAGGAAGGCAACCTGTTTTTCCAACAGAAGGATTTCAAGAAGGCACTCGCCAAATACCATCAGGCCAACCTGTACTTAGCAGGGCTCCAGGAAAAGGGATCCGCTTACTACTCCTATTCCAAAGATCTGCAGGTTGGCGAAGAGCAGGCCAAGAAGATGCGCGATCTCAAACTCTCGGTGTATCTCAACATGGCACAGATCTACCTGTTCGAATCCAAGTACCAGAAGGCATTGGACATGTACAACAATGGTTAGAGTAGTCTGAAGAAGGCTTCGGAGATCTCAGAGCCACCAAAACTCATTTACCGAAGAGGAATCGCCTTAATGCACACATAGGAATTCGACCAGTCCCGTCGGGACTTTAACCGAGTGCTGGAGTTGCAACCTGATATGCAGGAGGACATCAACCAGCGTCTAAAGTAACTGCGTATCCTCGAACGGTAGTCTGAAAAGAAGCTTGGAAGCCAGTTCAAGAAGATGTTCCTATGATCAGTCCTTGTAGTGCTTATAATCCTTGAACGTACGAAGGAACTCGTTGTTCTTGTAGAACTAGGTGTTAGTCGTTCCAGTTTGCTTGGACATGTAAAAGTTGCCGTCATTGACCTTCTCTGTCCAGAAAGTGATTGGCTGCTGCTTCGAGTAGTGACCCTGTGGCAACAGTTTCTTCAGCTCTTCGTCAGGGGTTATCTGCTTTCGGGAGTAAAATCCGTGATCGGTCTTCAGGTCCTAATCTATGTTCTCGAAAGGCACAGGTTTGCCACTTTGGTCTTGCATCACCCTCCGGCCGATAGTGTTCTGTGCAATGTCCTGAATGACTTGGGAGTATACATGTTTTATGAAGACGTCTTTGTTGGTGGTTTGGAATTCCCTGCGCTGGGCCTCCGCGAGCTATTCTTGGGTTTGCTGGGCAAACTAAGTCTTCACTTGGTTGAGGTACTGCGTTGAATATAACTGCTACCATTTCCTCAAGCAGTTGCTGCTTCCGACCCAGTCGATTAAAGGTATCAGCCTTGTTCGTCCCCTTACCATAGAAATAGTTTTCTGTGCGACCGTTCTGTTGCTCCCCCTGGTATCCCATCAGGCGGTAGGCAGTATTGTCTGGCTCGGGACGCTGCAGCCGAAGGTTGTTGGGATCATCATACAGCAAGGTCTGGTGCATCTTCGGAATGTGAGAAAGGGTGTTAGCTCGGCCCTGACCCTCGTGTTCTCTTAGATCTCTCTCTTCCTGCCAATTGGCAATTAGAGTTCCTGCATAAGCTCACTAATACCCTGAGCTGTCCTGCCAGGAAACTTATTGTAGCTGTCCATTTGGGTTGGGTTGTGGTACATGTCGTGGAAGTTATATTATTGTGGGACACCTCAACCAAGTATGTATACAATCAATCAACTGTCAAGCGTTGGGCTTACTGCAAAAGCGGTCGAACCTAACTGAAATTTAAATGCAAGTTAACGAAATATTCTTCGTGGGCTCAAACAAGTATGGGCAGAGCGGCACCGGTGAGAAGAACTCCGTCAAGGTCATTGAATCGCCTCGCAGCTACGACTTTGGGGTATTCATCAAACAGGTTTCCTGTGGATACCATCACAGCGCACTTCTTACTATATCAGGCTTGGTCTATACAATGGGCAGCAACATCCATGGAACGCTAGGGACGAGCCATGAGGAAATCAACTACTCTTTTCTTCCCATACTCGTCGAAGGACTGGAGGGAGTTAGCAAAATTGAGTCGGGAGCTTTCCATCTGTGCGCACTAACTGAGAATGGTGAGGTCTTTTCTTGGGGCAGAGGAATGGATGGACAGCTGGGGATCGGCACCAATAAAAATTCAAGTGCTGCACAGCGAGTACTCCTCGAAGATGAGGTGCAGGACTTGAGTTGCGGTACAAACCACACTCTTTTGGTGACAAGCCGAGGAGACGTATTTGCTTTTGGTAACGGAATTTATGGGCAGCTGGGGACTGGAAACAACAAAAATCAGCAACGACCGACAAAAATTAGGCTTGATACTAAGATTTCTATGGTTGCTGCTGGCTAAAACCATTCGCTGTTTCTCACTCCTGAAGGGACTATGTATGGAACTGGTGACAATACATCAGGCCAAGTGGGGATTGGTAATGGAAAGAAGTACGTATTAGAACCTCAGCGGTTGGCGAATCCTCAAAATGTGTCAATTATTCAGGCTGCAAAGTTTTCGGCCTGTATTTGTGAAGGGCAATTGTATGTTTGGGGAGGAGCAACCAGACAGTTCGTCCCCTACCACATCGACAGTGAGATGAGTTTCACAGAACTGAAGGCTGGCAACGATAGTTTAATGGCACTGTCTTTCAAGGGCGAACTGTTCAGTTGGCAGGCTACCATTGCTGATTCAGAGGTCGAACTCAAACACTTCGAGCTCAAATCCAAAGCGATTCTGGATTTCTCAATTGGTTAGAATCACATTATCGTTTTGGGCGATATTGTTCGGACGGTAGAGGAGAAAACCACAATAAGCCATACCCTGAAATGTCACGAAAGCGAGCCAGTCCAGCTGAGAGACATCAGCCGAGCTGAAATCAACAACAATCATAGTAACAGCAATACACTGCGGTCTAAGCCTCCAACCGAGAGAGATAAAAGTTTGAATCGAATAAACACCCAGTCTCCAGCCGATGCCGATAAGGAGAACAGAAAACCAGCTTCACCATTCTGTAAAGAGAAGGGCAAGCTTGTCGAACGAACAACAGTCTTCTTCGAGGAGTCAAGACCTGTGTAGAACAAGCCAGTAGTATCAAATTCTATGCCTGAAGAGGCAGCAAATCCGAGGAAATCTATGCTCAACGAAGACGGGAACTATCTTGCTGAGGCTCGTGCCTGTCGGAAGGAACTCGAAGCCCTCCGAAGACTTCTGATCGATTCCAAATCAGTTATGGTCGACCCCACCAAGAATCTCAACTTCTTTTCTCGGTGTCGATAAAACAAGTTGTCTGGACGCTCATAGGAATCTGAGAAGTCAAACATTACCTTGCTTCGGGAAAAGGATATCCGGATAACTCAGCTGCAGCAGGAGCTGAGCAAGAAGCAAGCGCTGATTGTAACCTACGAAGGTTCATTGGAAACGCTTCAAAGGTTGGTGGAAAGTCAAAACCACCGCCTCGAAGCTTTGGAGTCTCGAGACAACTGACGTATATCTGCCACCATAACTCATATTTAATAATGGAGTCGCGTACCGACAAGAGAAAACGATTGCTGCACAAAGACCAGGTGCTCAACAAGACTGCTTTGGACCTTCTCGTGTTCTCCGGAATCGGGTATGGAGTTGGGGTGGCATTGAGCGTCTTTTGCCGAAACAAACTGCTGGCTCGCTACTTCACCGCAGGTGTGGGTAGCAGCTACGCCTTCTGCATCAACAAGGACAGCTTCAACAAGCTCATCTGATCAATAGCTAGAAGCTAAATGCGGCGTCACTGCAGCACGTACTTTAGGAACTGCTTCTTCTTTTCCTCGAGCGAGAGGTTCTGCTTAGAGCAGATACTGCTCAGCTCCTGTGCAACGCGTTCGTGCTGGGTGTTTGGCTCAGTGAACTATAATAAGCCAAGGTGTACCCGCATGCTGGTGCCTTAGTAATTATCGTAGAGGTTCTGCTTGGACTTCTCTACGCACGATAGCACCTTAACGTAGAAGTCTTCCACACTGCTCTTGAACAGGTCGTAAGCACGAGGGTTGAATGATTTGGATTACTCCAGCCTCCGAACGTCTGTAAAGATGCTCTTCACGCGTTCGAAGACCTGGCACAACAGGTTTTCACTTCCGTAGTTCCACCGGTTGTTTAGAAGTGTCTAGGTCTGGGAATGTGAGGTACTTTCAGGTCCAGCTCGCCAGTCTCCTCATTCACCATGGGATGGTACACCTCTGATACGAAAGTTAACTTCGGTGGTTTGGCCGGAAACTCGCGGAAGCTGCACTTGAACTTAAAGCGCCCCTCTTTGTAGAGACCATGCCGGACGAACACGACACCATGCCATTCTGTTTTAGCCACCAACTACCTTAAACGTTCTCCAGCTGCGGAACGACGTAGATGCCGTACTGTGCAGTGTATAGCAGCAGTAACTTGCTGAATCACCCAGCTATTTACTACTCGAAGAGCAGCACATCACGCTTGCTCTCCGGTTTCTTGAGTTGCTCTTCCACACTCTTCTGAACTGCGAACAGGTTGAGTTCTTGGCCCTTCATTTAAATAACACTCGGAAACAGAATCATTTCAGGTGCAAGCGAGACTTCAGAGCATACAGGCCAGTGGGTTTACTGGTGGACTTGCCTTTGCGGTATGAGTTGCATTCGGGGGAGCGGTGGTCCACCTTTACCATCTAAATATGAACCTTGCGATTCCGGTCCAGGCAGTCACGCTACTTCACCAGCTTTGGGCAGCGAGAGCTTTTAGTGTTCTCTTGGTTTTCCCTGTTGGTTAGTTCGAGTTTGATAGTAAGTCGACGGAGCTCTACCAGGAGCTTCTCTGGGATCTACTCGGTTAAATGCTTTCGCGACTATTAATCTGCCTCCTCCAGAGCACTATGCAACCGCTTCACGGTCTCGAACAGGTCATAATTGGGTTTATATTGCTTGGAAAGTGAAGGCTTTGACTTTTGCTTGGGTTCTGGATCGTCTGCTGGTAAGCTGTTGAGGTTGAGAAAGAACTACGTAACTGGCTTAGCAATATTATTGGGTTAGGTTGGAGCGAGTGATCTGGTTGGAATCTCACACGGCTAGGTTTTTATCCGAAGCTGCCTATCGTCCAGCGTCTTTCCAAACGAATCGAAGAAGCTCATATCATTGTTGCTCACTCTCATCTCATCTTTATGATCGAGAATGTGGTCGTAGATCCTCTCCTGGCGAGTACTCGTTTGGTGGAGTGTGTTGTTGCGATGTACAACAGCTGGTGGTGCCTGCTATGACTGCTTCTGTATCATTTCCTGTGAAGCTTTTTTCCTGAACAGGCTTTGAGTGCGGATGAAAGGGTTGTGTGGTTGGGTGGACTCGCTCTCTTCAGACCTCGGTTCCAGAGTAAAGCTCGACCTATCGATTAGGTGAAGGTCAGTCAGGCAGTTATTACTGCGCATAACTTTAACAATAAATTATGCTGGGTGCTGACACCCAAAGGAAATCATTTGACTTATCAACGAATGCTTATGGTTTGATATGAGCATTGACAGCAATAATTTAATCAGTTATGCAGGAAGAGGATAGCACACTGCAGGCACTTCGTGGCACACTCGAGCAGCTCAAGCAGGAAAGGAGTCTAATGATGACGGACATCATCAATTAAAGGAGAGATCTGTAGGGAATGACCACTGAACTGACAAAAATGCGAAGGGAAAAGACATACCTTGAAGACCTTATTCGAGAGAAGAACGAGGCGATTCGAGAGTACGACAGGATCATAGGCGAGAGCGAACGGACACTTCTAAAGCTAAGCGATAGCACTAAGAAGCTGTTGTTGAGCGTCTAACACCAAACTTCGAAACTGTTGCAGAAGTGATCAATGTTAGCTCGCAAATGCTGACTTAGTCGTGGATTCAAAGTGGCCGTTGCCAATATTTAACGTTCTTATCGAATCATGCGGTGGAAATTCCGGCTCCCATAGTGAAGAGTGGGGTCTTGAAGGTTGGGACTTCTCCTGTCGCGGGGTAAATGGGGAAGTCAAATAGTGAATTCTGTATTATGTGAGGTATACCTGGGTGCTGGGCCAGTCGAATGCCAAAGTATTCACCTTTTCTGTTCTATTGGTCGGTCGTAGAATATAGTCGCCTGCAATGGCATCAACTATGGCCTGCCCGCCAGTTGTTCCAGGCAACCATGCTGACAGAACTGCACTTGAAGTATTGGTGACGTTGTTAATAATCATTGGCCTACCACTAACCAACACAGTGAGCAGAGGAATGTTCTTATCAGCCTCCTTGATGGAAGCAATAACGCTGTGGTCGAATTTCTCATATTCGAGGTCGAGTAGAGTCCTCTGGTTTTGAGGAAGATAGGGATTGAGGTCGGGGTTATAAAGACATCCGTCACCACTGAGAACAGTGTTCTTGCAGTAGGGGATGCCAACATCACCAGAGGTCTCTGCGTAAGGAGACTCACCGAGCACGCCGAGAATGATGGTGTTGTTTGCGTGCATGTTCTTCTTCAAAGTCTTGAGCTCGTTGAGGAACTGTTCACGTTCAATGTCAACTCGAGTCTGCTCCTAAAAGGTTGTGTAGTTGGGGTAGACGAGTTTATACTGCATTAAATGACTTTTACCTTTGAGCCAGATACCTTTCCAAGTGCATCAAGAATCGAAGAAGCATTGGCTGATGCTCCATTGCCTTTCCACATATCGTTGCCCTCGAAACCCTGCCAGCGGATGGTCCAGCCACCACACTGCATACCAATATTGTCGAAGTTTCTGAACAGGATATTCTTGCTGAGATGGTTGACGTTGATGACTCGCTCACCAACCAGAACAATGTACTCAAGTGTTCCGGTTTTCATTCCCTTGATAGGTAGCAACTTGTTGTCATTCTTCAATAAAACCAAAGACTCTCGAGCGGCCTGCAGAGCATCATTATACTCATTGCCAGAAGTAGTTGGGTGTTGGATTTCAGGAACTTCTTTCTGCAAGTTTGGGTTTATGACTCCAGCGGTACCTTAACCTTTTAGCTGTTGAGTCAATCCCATCGACATCTTCACAGCGAGGATTCTTGTGACCATATCGTCCAACCGTGCAATAGAGATCGTGTTATTTTTAATGGAAATCTTAACCTCTTCGATATACTCCTGCACACCTCGAATTCCTCGGTAACCGGGGAGCATGAACATATCAATGCCGGCATTGATCATCGTCGAGCAGCTCATGTCCAGTCCAGTCAGGTTAAGCTAGCTTGTCGGGAGTTGTTGCTAGATGATGCGATCTGAGTAACCTCAATATTTACGCATTTCATCGTAGTCAGAAATGATGAAGCCGTCGAAGTTGAGTTTATTTCGTAGGAGATTGCCCATCCATCCTCCAATTGCCTGGGGAATTCCGTTGATAGCGGAGTACGAGCACATAACTGAACCAACCTCAGAAGCGATCGCACCCTTATAACCTTGAATATTGTGATTCACGTAGGATTTGAAGTTTAGAACTCGAGCGTTTCCCTCATCAGCTCCAAAGATGGTGGTACCATCTCCAAAGAAGTGCTTGACTGAACCAAGGACTCCGCTCCACGTCCCATTGCTTTGAATGTTTTGCAGCCCCTTGACAAACTGCTTGGCGTACTCAGCAATCATCGTATCGTCCTGTCCCATCGTCTCGTAGTATCGTCCCCACTGGGGGTTGTGGCTCACAGCTACTGTCGGTGCAAAAGCATAGTTGAAACCACTCCTTTTAACATTTATACCGGTCCAGTAGCCCTGGTTGAAGAAGTTGGCTGCATTGTGAGTACAAGCAAGTCCGGTATTATGTGGGAAGAGAATTGTCCCGACCACATGCTGATTGTTGTGGACAGCATCTGTGCCCAGCAACAACTTAATTCGATAGGTCTTGCCCTCTGCCGTAGTGACTTCCGGCCCGATACCATTGAATTTGTTGGCGAGGGTCTGCCAGTTGGCCTAAGTACCATTGAGGTAGATCAACTTTATCTTATCCTCTTGAACTGGAAGCTCGACGATATTGCCGTTGGCGTCAGGTACCCCATCACCACCAATCAACACTGAACCAAGAAAGTACTTGAGTGCCAAAGATTGGTCAGTACTGTTCTTGCCAGCGAGTGCCTGAAAATCGACTTGGATAGTCTGACCAATCTTTTGGTCGATAGTCATGGCCTGGGTGATCTTAAAAGCCTCATCGTAGAGCTTGTCGTAGATAGTGCAGTGCACTGCAAGGACGAGAAGTGCTACAAGCAGCGATTGCTTCATTAATCCCATCAAGTTAGCTTTATTAAATAACTGGAAGGATTCGCAAGTTGTATCATCGAATACTGAACAAAGAATGACACGATGGAGCAAGAGAGACGACCATTGTAAATACCATCAGTGGAATATAAGCTGTTTGAGCAGGAATTTTAGGCCTCCTCCCAGAATCACATAAGGTATCTGAACTTTCTTGACTTGAAGGAGATAGAATGCGAGACACGAGATTCCTGTGTTAAGAAGGGTGTCGAGGGGGTTTGGATTCATGCATGCTGCGACCCATAGCATCGCGACAGCAGCAAGAATAAAGCCGATAGAGGCGCAGCATAGACCGTATATCACTTTCTGAACCATTGCAATGCTTCGGTATTGTTGCCAATATGGTAGCACAGCCCATATTGTGAGGAAGGAGGGTATATACAGAGCAATACAGCAGCACACTGACCCGGCAACTCCATTTATTAGAGCACCAACGTATGCTGCCA
>Ga0075152_10002902_pt1 | contig 12122 bp, 19 predicted proteins | sample JI61114C2DNA_FD_70964 | JGI IMG/M metagenome (GOLD analysis project Ga0075152, IMG submission 70964) | Wastewater effluent complex algal communities from Wisconsin, to seasonally profile nutrient transformation and Carbon sequestration -... | ecosystem: Engineered > WWTP > Effluent > Algae...
GAGATGTACAAGCGATGTCATGAGTTTGTGGTGGCACCTGTCAAGAACAGAGGGTATGTCAAGCTTGTTGCCGATATCAAGAAAGAGATGGAAATCTGTGCTGAAGTTGCTCATGTCGAATAAATCCGCAAGAAGATGGTCACAACTACCGCTCCTTGGAACTTTAAGGAAATAGATCCTCGAGTGATCTTCCTCGGTACTGGCTCAATGAAACCTAGCACCTACCGCAACGTGAGTGCTATACTGCTGGAGATGCATCCCAACAACAGCATTATGCTGGATTGCGGAGAGGGAACATATTACCAGCTGCTCAATCACTTCGGTGCGGATAAGGTGGAGCAGGCCCTCATGGCTCTCAAGGTCATCTTCATTACACATATCCATTCCGATCACAACCTCGGGATTCTCAACCTGATATCGCAGCGGAAGAAAATTTGCGATGCTAATGGCCAGCCAAACGACCTATTCCTGATCGTGCCGTACAATATGGCTCCGTGGATATATGCCTACAATGAGTTCATTGAAAGGCTTGGCGTCAAGTACCTATTTATCCAGACCATCCTTGGCGAAACATACGAGCTTTCAGGAACTGTGTCAAAAGACGAAAGGTGCTACACCGCACCCGAAACGGTAGAAGAAGCATAACACTACAGCGTACCATCATCCATTTATCATAGACGCCTAAGCTTGCTTATATTCTTGCAAATTACTTCCAGCATCAAAAGGAGACTCTTGAACAGTTCGGCAGCTACCTGCAATCCGAAGGCATAACACTATTCAAGCCAGTGCATGTCATCCACTGCCCGCAATCCTTCGGTATTGTAGTCCAGCACAAATCTGGCATCAAAGTTAGCTATTCCGGCGATACCATTCCATGCCCTGCTTTTATCCGCTAAGCCGAAAACTCAACCCTCATGATTCACGAAGCTACATTTGGAGACGACATGGAGGAGAACGCAGCGCAGAATATGCACTCGACCGTCGGACAGGCCATTCACAGGTAGAAGCCATCTAAATTAGTGCATTAAAATCGAAAAGTTGGAGGTTGGCGCTGACCCACTTCAGCCAGCGATACAAGCGTGCTGCTGATATCCTCGAACCCGAACAGTACAGCACCGACCCTCGAGTGTTCAACTATGCTCGGGACTGCAGCATCATCTGCTTCGACCACCTCCAGATGCATCTCAGCCAATGCGAATTCATGCCGGAAGTAAGCCGCTTTGCCATGGAGCTATTGCCTGCTGATAAGTAGTGACCTGTGGTTTCATATAAAAACATCTGCAGAGCGTTACTTATGCTGCACGACGGACTTCATTGAGTTCCGACTGTAAGTGGAGGAAGACATACTTAGCATAATATTACTTGTTTCTGATGTAATAAAAGTACAAACAATGTACGACCCCCGTCCTGCTGGTTTGTGTCTACAACAAATCTGGGAGTCTGATCACTCATGATCTCTTCTATGAATTGTTCTCGCAACATGGGGAAGTGCAGAGAGTACTCATCTTCGAGAAGGCTAAGGTTTGGAAGACCTTCGTTGAGATGGAGAGCAGCTAAAGCGCCAAGCGAGCCTGCCAGCATCTGAACAACCGAAGCATTCTCCCTGATGGCTCCAAGATGAACATATTTCCCTCTAATCTCCAACAAATCAACTTCCAAAACTCGAACCTAGGTGGGGTAGATTACAGTGAACTCAAACGTACAGCCTGCTAGTCCACCGAACAGGAAGAATAGCCCCCTCGCATTCGCAGTCAAACTCATTGGGCACATCATATCTTCGAGGAGGAGCGCCCCAAATCTACAGTCAGCGACATCGAAACTGCAAAGGACTCCCCCAAGCACACCGTCTCAAACATGAGCATTAAGTCTTCCAGAGACGTACTTATGTTTAGCGGCTAAAATTCTGATTCACCACCAAAGATCCGCAAGCGCCAGGAAAGTTGGAATAATTGGTGCGATGTGGATGCGCAGTTTCGTGAGTTAGCGCTTGAAAGCGAGGACTACAGAGAAATGGTCTCAGTCGAGCCTGTTCGACCCAAATCGAAGACAATCATCCCTGTAAACCCCTATCTTGAGCAGTATCTAATGGAGAACAGTCCTTCCAAGGTGCTGTTCGTACGTTCTATCCCCAGTTACCACACTATTCGCAGCCTGTACAATATCTTGCTGAATTTCGGTAATATCCGTAAAATCATCAGCATCAAACACAAGGAATCGATGTTGGTGGAATACGAGCATATCGAGGATGCAGCCCAAGCCAAGGACTTTCTGAACTGCATCAAAAACGGCATTAAGATCTTCTTCTCTCATTACGACACTCTGTTGGGAAGGAAGGTGGTGTAGAACGAGGAGTGCGAAGAGTACATAGGCTCGCAGCCAAAACGATAAAATTTCAATCCACCTTCGGAGGTGCTGCACATCACCTACCTCTCGCAAGAAAACGAAGAGGACTTTTTTGAGTTGGTAGAGAACCACGGCACAGTGGTGCAGCATAGCTGGCAGAAGCTCCCAAACATAAACAAGTGGATGCTGCTGGTACGCATGAGCACCATCGAATAGTCTCTGCGGGTGATGGGTTTCCTGCAGAACGTGAAGCTAGCCGGTCGCAATGTCAAGATTTCATTTACCCGTTCCAAGCTCTAGTCTTGATTCTCATTCATAAAGTTATCCGCCAAGCACAGGCTATAATTAGCAGACGATAATTACATTCGGAGTTGTCGACCCGTGGGCAGTCTCATTTTGGTTATTCAGTCACAAACCAAGGACAACCCACTCGCTAAACAACTAACTCATTAAAACCAACCTGAACAGTTGCATGTGATAATCGTTGCCACCCTTCCTGCTAAATTATATCTATGCAATAAAGAACGCATCGTAGAGACGGCGACTCGCTAAGCCAAAAGCAAGACGGTGTGATCGGTACGGCAGGTGTGAGCACCATCTCTCACAACATCAAGTCGGCTTCAGGAGTTTAGCGGTTGTTTGCGATGCCGATGAATCGGCTTCAAATTGCACCACCATCTACCACCACCACGAGTAATCGTCCCCGTAACACAACCTAGTCGGACTACAATCCACCACCAGAGCGGTCGACCAAGGCCAAGACTCTTCAAGAATAGTTTGAAACTCTCAAGCGGAAGATCAAAGAAGTCTAAAACAAGAATGAGCGCATCCTCGAAAAGATACACACTACGCAAGAGCAAGAGCGTAAGCGATCCCTTTAGCGACGACCTCCGCCGGTGTTCGAAGTTGAGGTGAACCTCTAACATCCCGTTTCGGAAAGCTACACAAGAAATTGTTCAAACGTTGCTGTTAATGGCATGCCTCATGGAAAGCTGAGAATAGCCAGCAAGCAACTTCTCAGAACATCCGTGGGGGATATGCCAGCCCGTTCGCATAGCCGCAGCAACAACCTGTTTGAAGAGGACCGGTCGAAGCGCGAGAGGCAAGTCACTGAACTCAAGGCCTTGGTGAAAGAATTGCAGGCTAAGAACACCGAACTCACTTCTTATCTTGACAAGTAGCGCCTTCAAAGGTAAAGCTGTAATTCCCAGCTGTTGCTAGTCGAGGACAAACTAAAGAAGGAGCATCTCCGATTGGAGACCGTAAAGAGCAGCTTCCGGAACTACAGCGACTACACAAAACAGATTGTGCAGGGAAGCCTCGATAGGTTCATGGACCTCCTTTTGAACAAGCTGCTGCAGATGGATAAGAAGAACAAGCGCAATGTTGAGAGGATGGATGCATTGGCACGACAGGCCAAACGGCAGCTAGAGCTCAAAGCATCTAACCGCTACTACCAGCTTCCGGAAGTGAGCTCCGTGGTAGGCAAGGACTAACCACTTCAGTTGGAGAAGAACAAATCCAAAGAGTTTGAAAACATTGTCGCCAAGTACTAACAGATGATCCGCTCCAAGAACGAGGAGTACGAGGGAATGCAAAACCGCATCCGGATCAAATAGCGAGAACATTTAGAAGCCAAACAACTACTGGAGAAGCTCAAGGAGGAGAAGCGAAGACTGTCAGTGAATTCAGACCAGAAGCTAGCTGAGCTTGAAAGTTCACTGGCTGTGATGCAAAATTAAAATCGAGCCCTACGAGAGGAGCTCCGGAACAGTCACAGAACCTCAGCAGCGGAAGAGTCAGCCAGCCGCATATCTGTACGTTCGTTTGGGTCAGAATTCCGGTAGCAGACGGAGCTGCGGGAGTAGCAAATTGCAGAACTGCAGATCAAGCTAAACAGCTACGAGAAGTCTATCATCGATAAGAATAACCTGGTGATTGCACTTGAGAGGGACCTCCTGAACAGTAAGGGCAAGTATACCGAGCTCTTCAATGAATATCAGGACAGCCTTCAAAAAATCAAGACTACAGCCAAACAGCGTGCCGAGGAGCTGACCTTAGTACAAACCGAACTCAAAGGGCAGCTACTCCGTAAAGATCAGCAATTGTTGGAGTTGCAACAGCGTCAACGATAACTCGAGCAGAGGTTGGTGGAAGCCGAGGTTGAATCCAACTCTCTCCGATAAAAACTGGAGCTAAAGCAGAAGGTACCTCATAAGGAAGCATTATTTGGAAGTCAGGATGACGACCTTTTGGAGTTCCATTCACTGGGGCATCAAAATAGCGAGCCCAAGACCCCTTCATCCCACAACGGACGCTCAAATAGCATCAACCTCGTTAACGATTGCAACTCTGAGGCAAACCGTCAAGTAATCGCCAAGCTGGAGCAACTAACCCGCTAAAACCGGAACCTTCAAGTCGAGATGATCCACGAAAAGGCTGAAGCACAGATGGCTCGTACCTACAAAATGGAACTCGAGAGATTGGACATCCACAACAAGTAGCTTGAACTGAGAGTGCAGCAACTTAACTAGCAGGTGGATGATCTGAACCGTCACCTGGGCGAGCCTTCGGAGCTCAGCATCTCCATTGGATCGACCATTAAGAGCATTCGTCGGGATTCCAGCCGTGACCTCGCCGGAACTAACAATGTATTGTAGCTCCAACTATTGGAGATGTAAGCAGATAACATGCGACTGAACAGCGAGCTGATTAACACCAAGAAAGATCTCGAGCTTAGTGAGCGAATGAAGGATCAGTTTAACAACAGGGTCAAAGAGCTCAAGATATACACCTAACAGCTGGAGAAGACCAACAGCTAACTTCAATTAGTCGTGTCGGGGAAGCTGAAGGAAGTTGAAACCATCAGGGGAGGCTTCGAAGTCCGTCTCCGTGCTCTCACCGATGAAAAACTGAGGTTATAGACAGAGCTACATTCACAGCTGGAACTCAAGCAGGAGTATTCCAAGAAAAAACTTGATGAACAAGTGAGAAAGAGCAACGGCTAGGCTAAGTTAAAAGACATTGAAATCGAGAGACTCACGGTTAGGCTAAAGGACCTCCAGGACGATCTACGCCAGAAAGACTCCCTATAAAGGAAATTGGGTGAGTAATACCGGACTAATCTAAGCCTTTTGAAACACGAATTGGAAGAGCTGAAGGTACAGAACCTCCGTCAAGAGGAAGTGTGTAAAATGCAGTAACTGAAAATTCGCGAGCTGGAACTGGAGGTCGAAAGTGGGAGGTCGGAGTTATCCAATCTGAGTGGTAAGCACTAACACACGCCAACTACAAGTCACCTGCGTACTGACACATAAAAGATTAAAGGTCTGGAGAACAGTCTGCTGGAGGCCAAGCTTGAAAAAGCAACTATTGAGGCCCACTTGCGGACCTCGTAAGAGAATAACTCGAGGCTGATGCAAGAAACGAGCTAAATGATCTCCGAGCTCGAGGCGAAGAAGAATGAGTTGGCGAAGCTAGCGGGAATTTACGAGGAGCGCCTAAATTAGCAGTAGCAGATCATTAAAAGCTACGAGAAGGAACGACGCTCGAGTCGATAGGAGCTTGACCTTGAAGGTCGCAGGAAGAGTGATTTGAAGAGCCATCAGAGCAACCTGCACTCCTAACACGAATACTAGCTGATGCCAGAGGAACCCAATATCGAAGAGCTGTTCGAGACCAACGAGTACACGAAGCTACGGCCAAGGAGAAAAGACCTGAGTAAACTGTTGGAACGCACTGGCGATTACATAAAAAAGCTAAAGGAACTAATAAAAGAAAAGAACAAGAAGATCAGGGTTCTGGAAAAGCGTATTGAAGAACTACGCAGCTCTCCACACAAATTCCATAAGTCAAGTAGCTTCAACGTGCACACCCAAGGTGAGGAGGTCGTGGAGGACGAGGAGGATAACGATTCAGTCCGAGATAACTACTCCGTGAAGGTAAACCTACGAGCTATGCAGATGGAGGATCGCAAAGGTGGCAACACACGCAAACTACGCCAACTCGAAAATGAAACGCACCTGATCATCGAAGAGAACCACCTGCTGCGGCTTCAGGTAGACAACCTCCAGGACGAGCTGGCACGTGCCGAAGAGCAGTAGAATGGATTGGTGCGTATGAAATAAATCTACAAGGATGAGATCACAAACCTGCGAACTGCCTGCTAAGCAAAGGAATTGGAGATAAAGCGACTGCATAAACAGCTCTAGAGCAAACCACAGCAGTTCTGAAAAGTTTCAATGTCGGGGAAAGTGGTCTTGCTCGCTTGCCAACGGCCGCCCATCCCTTCTTATGTATAATTCTTAACGAAGTTTATACTTGAATTTAAATATTCAGATGCTGGAACAGCCGAACTACCGTGGCGAGCGAGCCGACCTTTTCGAATCAAGCGACGAGGAGCTGGAGGAGCTTGGCGAGCAGATGGGTAACCGCTGGCAGAGCCCACTTCAGGAGGTACTACCGGTGGCCTATCGTAGCACAACCTCAACGAGCGGGTGTTCGCGTAGGACTTCGGCACTGAGGTTGAGCAACCACGCTCTACGCTGCACAACCTGCACAAGTTCCTGCTGGAACTCGATGAGAACCATGATTCCGAAGACGAGGGAATCGAAGACTACAAGATTGGTGGCTATCATCCCGTGCATATCGGGGAATGCCTACTAAACCGTTACGTAGTCATACAGAAACTCGGTTGGGGACACTTCTCGACTGTGTGGCTTTGTAAAGACTTCCATTACGACACATACGTTGCCATCAAGATTCAAAAGAGCAGTCCACACTATATGTAGGCAGCCTTCGACGAAGTGGAAATTCTTCAGAAGGTCTAGAAGCACCACAGAGATCCCCGTTGGCAAGGCAAAAATCGCGACGATACCCATGTAGTGAGTCTGCTCAATTCGTTCATCCATAAGACCAACTATGGCAACCATTTCTGCATGGTGTTCGAAATTCTGCGTTGCAACCTGCTGGACATCCTCAAACGGTACAATTATTAGGGAGTGCCCATGGATGTCTGTCAGGAAATCTGTCGGCAAGTGCTCGTTGGGTTGGACTACCTCCACCGAATCTGTGGAGTTATACACACAGATCTAAAGCCGGAGAATGTAATGGTGTGTCTTTCTCCCGAGTAGATCCAGGATATCGTGAATAATGGGCAGCTAACTAAGAATCAGCTCTTCGCGGAACGCACCGAGATATTCCAGAAGATGCTGGGAATCGAAGTAAAGCCCCAACCACCTCAACCCCAACAGCAGTCTAAACCAACAACGAATAAACCCTTACTTCCGAATATGGAAGGCCTCACCAAAACACAAAAGAAAAACCTAAAAAAGAAGCTGAAGAAACAGAAGAAGAGAGAAAAGTAGAATAGCGAGAACGAGCCGACAGTAGCGACGGAACCTAACACGACTGCGCCACCGACTGCGAATGAACTACCCCAATCGCTCGACGAACTGTTCGATCTCAAGAAGGGCAAGATAGTATTCAATCGTGGTGAAAAGCTCAAGCTCCCCTTCAAGGTGAAGATCGCCGATCTCGGAAATGCTTGCTGGAAGCACCACCACTTCTCCACATAGATACAAACGAGACAGTACCGCTCTCCGGAGGTCATCCTTGGACAGACCTATAATGAAACAAGCGACATCTGGTCGCTAGCTTGCATGATGTACGAAATGCTCACAGGCGACTTGCTGTTCCAGCCACGCAAGGGCGCCACTTGGAGCAAAAATGACGATCATCTCGCACAGATTCAAGAATTGCTTGGTCCATTCGATCCGAATTTCTCATTACGTGGCAAAAAGTCCAAAAAGTACTTCACAAAGCACGGAGGGCTCAAGCGTGTCCCTTAGCTGCAGTTTTGGCCTATCGACGTTGTGCTGCGTTTAAAACATAAAATCCGTGAGAAGGAAGCGAGAGAATTCAGCGCTTTTCTCATGCCCATGCTCATCGCTGAGCCATAGAAACGTATCTCAGCCAGGGATGCACTCAAACTGCCTTGGCTCAGTAACACCTATCGCGATTACAAAATGTAAATGTATCACTGATCTTAGGTCTGAAACCGAATATGAAAACATAAAGGCATAGTTTAATCAACTCCAAGCCTAACCTCGCGAGGCACCGAAACCGCCAAGCGACGCCTTTGCATCCGGCGAGGACAACGATGGAGATTGTTAGGAAACCCAACCCTATCGGAAAGGGTTCGAGAAGAAGTTCGCAGATGTTAAGCTTGTCGATCGAAGCTTCACGGATCTTGGCTATATCGGCTACTGCGATGGCATCTGCTTGGAGGACCTCGATAGTTGCGCGAACTGGCAGTTCAACTTCTGATGTCTTCCTGAGAATTACGAATTAATATACTGCTTCGAGACATGTTCAAGGATGAGGACGTGGAGGTGCAGTACGGTTCGCTGGTACAGCTGACCACAGCCCTCGAGGAAGGCTCCCTCGTTTAACCTATGACAGTAGTCTGCAAGAAGTAACTTCATAGCTAAGGGTAGGTTCAATAGAGCACATACCCTATTGGCACCGAACAGTCAGCTAGGGCTGATGAAGTACTATGATAATAGCTTCTTTGTGATGGAGTACGAACGGTACTCCTAAGATAACCATTCGACAGTGTGCTTTAGTGACCTGTTCAGACTTCGGCATGTCTGCAGTGGCTAGTACCTGAACGTGGAGGAATGGGTTGCTAATGGCAACATGAATGTTATCCTCAGTAGGGAGATGTTCAAATACGATAAGTAAAGGGACGCAGAGGATCGAGTGAACTACCTGAACGAGACTGCGTTAATCTTCACATAAATCGATTAAGATGCGCCAAGATAGAGTTCCACGAAACCAGGCTCCGTATTTTAGATCAGGCCACTTCGTTCCTTCGAAAAACCAATGAGTGTGGTCAAAGCCTGCAGCCGTTTTAGTATATACTGTCCAAAGTTTGATGTTCACCTGTGCAGGCAAACTCTTGGTGATCGTGAGGTATTGGTTGGAATGGTGGAGCCTCCCAACAACCACTTTGGCTGGAGACTCAACGATATCAAGGTTAGCAGTCACCCACCCAACCACATTCACAACTATGATTTGGTGTACATCACCAACCGGAACACTAATGGCAAGCTGCTTATGAAGGACGGCGAACTGAAAGTGGAAGAAGCCAACCCTCTCTACCCACTGAAGTCTGAACCGAAGAGTTTTGAGTGTCTGTGGCGTCTTACTGACCTGATGAAGAACAAGTACGAGAAGGTCAAGGACATCTTCGGAGATACAAGCAGCTCTCCTTCTACGAATCTTCAAGTAGTGTTCTTCAGTAACGCTATCCTCGATCCATTCCTCAAAGATTATCAACTTGAAAAGCAGGAAGAGCAGGACCTATCAAGTGTAACGCTCACCAACATGATCACCGGTGAAAAATTCGGTGGAGCTGACTGCGATACCTACATGCGGTTCTCCTCGACTGACAGTGTCTACGAAGTCAACTTCAACCTCAACAATGCTGACTATATCAAGCTTTGCAAGAAGGAAGGCACACGACTGCAATGGCTCACCAAGAGGCCATTGGATCCGGAGGACCGGAGACTGCGTCGTACTAGCTTCGTGGACAGTGTGAGCGAATCATCTACCTTTCGAATATACAAAGTAGGTCGATAGACCAGGAACACTGTCTACCAGCTCCTTGAGGCACAGTAGAAGCTGCAAGAGTATCTCAACTTCCTGAAGGAGAACGAGAACTGGAAATACACCAGTTCTCAACTGAAACGTATCCACTTCCGTAGCTACTCCGAGGTGAAGTATGTGCTGCGCTACCTGAAGAACAAGCTGGAGGAGCCTGAGCTTAAGCTTACCTACCAAACTATCATGTACGATATTGGATTAGTTCGACTACTGCTGCACTTTATCAAGTACCTCTACGAAATTACGATGAGGCCAGCGGCTATTCGAGGGCTGAAGCCTTTGGAGTCCTGTATTGGGCGTACCTTCCGGTAGCTACATATCATCTTCAAGCTATCCTGCACCGATAATAGCTACAATAAGGAACGGGTACTCAAGGAAGGAGCAAGTGATCTGCTCATACTCTCGTTGAGCAGCAGGAGCCGCTTCATGGATGTGTAGTTGGAGACACTCAAGGAAATTCTGGAGAGCAGCCAGTACGCTGAGGAGAATGTTACACGACCCAACGAAATCACAAGGTTAGTGGAGGTCTTTTCCAAACTGTAGCCCAAGACCCTCGAAAAGGAGTACCTATTTGTGCGAATTATGCGACTATTAACGAGGAGCGGCTAGCACATCATCCCGCAAAACCAGCGCACTATTATTAAGCAGGTATTCAGAAGTACTGACAACCACATACGCCGAATCAAGTTTCTGATTGGCGATAGCGATCAAATTGGCAGTGCAAAGCATATTACCCCAAAACGCATTCTCGTGAGTACTGGTGAACGCGCGGATTAAATCGAGAAGATCAAATATCTGTGGCAGAAGGAGTCTGTGTTCGGGGAGGAAGGCTTGTTGGAACTCAGCGAGTTTTATCGTGAAGCAACCAAAGCGTCTCGTCCAGTTCAGCCAGTTCCTGTCGCTGAGCGACTCGATGAGGGCTTTGCAATCTTCGAAAGGTTTATTGAACAAGTGGCAAAAGTCATAACACGTGAGGAGCTTGAACAGCGACGTCAGAGACTCATTAACTTGTGGAAAGTCATTGAGGAATGGATAGAGCTCTTGTCGGATGTCTGTGATGGCAGATTTTTGCAGGGCAAGTGGATCGCTGAGACAATAATAAGCCCACAGGTCCTTGTAGCCATCTTAGATCATACCCAAATCAGCGAGAACGGGACGATGCATAGCTGCTTTGTAAGACTTGCCAACAACATCCTCGTGGAGACAGTATGGAACCCACTGAACCACTTCAACAGAGTTTGGTATGACCGAGCAATCGGCATGAAACACTATCGAATTGAACCTACCAAGCGACACACTGATGCAGAGACCTACCAAAGATTTGTGTATCCCGCACTTTAGCAGTACATAAAACGGTTTCTGCAGAAATTTCTGGACCGGTACACCTAATAGAAAGAGTTGTTCCTGCCGAAGGAGTATAAAGGGATATCGGAAAAGTACACGATGTACTCCACTGGTCTGAAGTACATGGAGTTCACCACGAGGGTGATGAAACTACTCCGTAACATGGTATCCCATAAGAGTTGGGAGGCTATCAACAATGACGAGCGTAATGAAGTTAGTCAGGAACGGTTGATCAGCCAGTTGGTGGAAATGCTCAGTCGTGTCCGTACGTGGGACGGCAGTGCCTTCAAAGTAGAGGTACTTCGTATAATCAACTGCTTCCTCGACCAAGACGCTTAGTTTCGGTTGAAGAAGGTGATTGATTTGGTGAAGGAGTAACGGAACGAGACCTTTAAGGAGGGGACACTCAATGAAGAGAAGGTCTATGACACCAAGATGTGGTGCATTAGTGATTCGGCAATAGTTAAGCTTGACTACCGACTTGTGCATCTGATGCTCACAGTGTACAAGTCTAATACACAGCTTTATATGCTGTGCTTTCGCACTCGGCAGAAGATTATGGAGGTTGAAAGAAATTCCCTCATGGCCAGAAGGTATGCCACAATCTTCGAACTCACTCCGTAGAGTGTGAAGACAGTAGAATTGCTTAACTAAGCTCGGCATGTCTTTCGGCTCGTACTGGTTCCTGGTGGGCTTCGAAAGCTACAGATCAAGAATCAATACATCCTTGCTATGCCAATCTGGGATATCGAAGGGCCCTGTGTCAT
>Ga0075152_10002903_pt1 | contig 12122 bp, 8 predicted proteins | sample JI61114C2DNA_FD_70964 | JGI IMG/M metagenome (GOLD analysis project Ga0075152, IMG submission 70964) | Wastewater effluent complex algal communities from Wisconsin, to seasonally profile nutrient transformation and Carbon sequestration -... | ecosystem: Engineered > WWTP > Effluent > Algae...
TAAGTGCAGATATGTTTGAGTTTTCATACTATGTATTTGCCAATAGATGCTGGCTTAAAATAAATTACATAAAAACTGCAAAATTATTTTTCGCTAACCATTCTTTAAACAGTACAAATAACTACATGATATAAATGTTATTTGTTATTCATAACAATTGAATAGGTCTAAGCAAAACTTTTTGTTTTAAAACCATTTCGTTTCAAGCCTAACTTCGTCCCAATAATTTAAAAACATGAGTGCACATTCTTCTGGCAATTTGGGTCGTTTGCGTATTGTAGGATTTGGTGAAGCCATTTCTTGGTTGCTCTTATTGGGTTTTGCAATGCCTATGAAATATATTTGGCACAACCCATTACCAGTAAAATATGTAGGTTGGATTCATGGCATTTTATTCATTACATATATAACGTTAGCTTATATAGTTAAACAAGAAAGAAATTGGAGTTTTAAAAAATTAGCCACTGCATTTATTGCAGCATTTTTACCATTTGGCACTTTTGTATTTGATGCTAAATTAAAAGCCGAACAAAAGCTAGATAAATAATATCTATACACTTATTGCACAAAGCCAATAACAGCGTATTTTTGTTTGTAACTATAAATAAAGTTTCTTAGTATTTGTTTATGAAGAAGATAGAATTAGAAATAATAGCACTTAGCCACAGCATCACTCAAACTCAATCTTATGCTGTAGTATTGGGCGAAGTAAATGGTTTAAGAAGATTGCCTATTGTTATTGGTGGTTTTGAAGCACAAGCCATTGCGGTTGCTTTAGAAAACATGAAACCCAGCAGGCCATTGACACACGATTTAATGAAAAATTTTATGAACGCCTTTGCCGTTAATTTACAAGAAATTGTAATTAGCGATTTACAAGAAGGTATTTTCTTTAGTAAGTTGGTTTGTTATACAAACAATGATACTGTTGAAATTGATAGTAGAACTAGCGATGCTTTAGCTTTGGCTGTAAGATTTGGTTGCCCAATTTATACCTACGAAAATATAATTGCCAATGCTGGAATTTTAATGGAAGACAGTGCCGATAAAAAAAGAAAAAGTGAAGATGTTGGCATTGAAGAAACCAATGAAAGTAGAGCTGATTTAAGTGGCATGAGCATTGAAGAATTGCAAACTTTACTAGAAGATGTTTTGGAACATGAAGATTATATTAGAGCTATTGCAATTAGAGACGAAATGAATAAAAGAAAATAAGAATAGTTCAATTAGTTCACTCAATAAATTACGAACTAAACAATTACAATGATTGCTTTTCCCAACTGCAAAATTAATCTGGGTTTAAACATTATTCGTAAAAGAAGCGATGGTTTTCATGATTTAGAAACTGTTTTTTACCCAATTGCAGTAAAAGATGCTTTGGAAATTATTCCAGCCCAGCAACCACAAAACAACAACATTACATTTAGCTCATCTGGTTTATTAGTGGATGGAAATATCAACGATAATATTTGTATTAAAGCATACAATTTATTGTTGAAAGATTATCCTTCAATAGCTCCAATTCAAATGCACTTGCATAAAAATATTCCCATGGGTGCAGGTTTAGGTGGTGGAAGTGCAGATGGTGCTTTTACTTTAATTATGCTGAATGAACAATTTAGATTAAATCTTTCCAATCAACAATTGGCAGTTTATGCATTACAGTTGGGTAGCGATTGTCCATTTTTTATTTACAACACAGCTTGCTTTGCCAGTTCAAGAGGCGAAGAAATTACACCCATACATTTAGATTTATCAAATTATAGTTTTGTAATTGTTAATCCAGGTATTCATGTAAATACAGGATGGGCTTTTCAACAAATTCTACCAACATTACCACAAAAATCTATACAAAAAATTATACAACAACCAATTGAAACTTGGAAAACTGAATTAATAAATGATTTTGAAGAACCAGTTTCAAAAGCTCATCCAGAAATTGCCAAAATTAAAGTAGAACTCTACAGTAAAGGTGCTCTTTATGCAAGTATGAGTGGAAGTGGAAGCACATTTTTTGGAATTTTCCCTCAACAAAAAAAAATTAACTTGCAATTTCCCACACACTATTGGGTAACTCAACTTCAAAACAGCTAAAAGCTGCAAATAACTCCAATCCTTCATTATTCAACTTCTAATAAATTAGCATTTTACTGCAAATGCTAACAAACGTTTGCGTATTTTTTTGAAAATTTTCTATGAAAATATTAAAATATTTGTATTTTCATGCCGGTTGCCTGCCACATTGTTTTACATTTTACGTTAATTGCTATGAACCCTCAAAACAATGGTGGTGGCTTATACCATCCCTCTTTCGAACATGACAGTTGTGGTATTGGATTTGTTGCCAATATCAAAGGCATAAAATCGCATCAACATATTTCTGATGCCCTCACTATTTTAGAGAATATGGAACATCGTGGTGCTTGTGGTTGTGAAACCAACACTGGCGATGGTGCAGGAATAATGGTTCAAATTCCTCACGAATTTTTCTTTGATGAATGTGTACGCTTGGGTGTGCATTTGCCTGCATTTGGTAAATATGGAGTTGGTGTATTGTTTTTTCCTAAAGACATTCGTTTAAAGGAAGAGTGCAGAGAAATTTTTTCTCGTTGTGCCGAAAAAATGGGATTAGAAATTTTAGTATACAGAAAAGTACCTGTAAATCCTACAAATATTGGAGCTACTGCTTTATCAGTTGAACCTGAAATTGAACAAGTAATTATTACTTGTCCAGATTATATAAACGATGCAGAAGCTTTTGAAAGAAAACTTTTTGTATTACGCAATTATGCTGCACATACCATTAACAATACAGTTAGAAAAAACAATGTTGGGTTTTATTTAGCATCGCTTTCATACAAAACATTGGTGTATAAAGGGCAATTAACTTCTCATCAAGTAAGAGAATATTTTACAGATTTGAGCAATAAAAGAATGGTGAGTGCTTTTGGATTGGTTCACTCTCGTTTTGCAACCAATACATTCCCGTCATGGAAGTTGGCTCAGCCATTTCGTTACATGGCTCACAATGGCGAAATAAATACTTTACAAGGCAACTTAAATTGGTTAAAAACGAGTGAAAAAGGATTTACGTCGCCTTACTTTAGTAAAGAAGATATGGATATGTTATTGCCCATTATTACAGAAGGGCAAAGTGATAGTGCTTGTTTAGACAATATGATTGAATTACTTACTTTATGTGGACGTTCGTTACCTCATGTAATGATGATGTTAATTCCTGAAGCATGGGATGGTGATGACAAAATGGATCCAATAAAAAAAGCTTTTTATGAATTTCATGCTGCTATTCAAGAACCTTGGGATGGTCCAGCTTCAATTTCATTTACCGATGGAAAAATTATTGGTGCAACATTAGATAGAAATGGTTTACGTCCATCTCGTTATTGTGTTACAAATGATGATAGAGTGATCATGGCAAGTGAAACAGGAGCTTTACCAATTGATCCAAGTATCATTATAGAAAATGGACGATTACAACCAGGCAAAATGTTTGTGGTTGATATGGAACAAGGTAGAATTATAAGTGACAATGAATTGAAAGGAAAAATTTGTTCTCAAAAACCTTATGGAGAATGGCTCAATAAATACAAAATTCGCTTAGAAGAATTGCCTGAACCTAGAGTTTCATTTACACATTTAGAACACGATCAAGTATTTAAATATCAAAAAGCATTTGGCTATTCAACTGAAGATTTAGAAGTAATTATTGCACCAATGGCAATTGATGGTAAAGAGCCTATTGGTTCTATGGGTACTGATGCACCATTAGCAATTTTAAGCGATCAACCCCAACATTTAAGTGCATATTTTAAACAATTATTTGCTCAGGTTACCAATCCACCCATTGATCCAATTAGAGAAAAATTGGTAATGAGCTTAGCTGCATTTGCTGGTAACGTTGGCAATATTTTAATTGAAGATGCATTGGCTTGTCATAGTGTGGCTTTAAAACATCCTGTTTTAAACAACCACGAATTGGAGAAAATTAGAAGTATTGATACAGGCATTTTTCAAGCCAAAACTTTACAAACATATTTCATGGCCGACGGAAGGCCAAATTCTTTACAAAAAGCTTTAGATAGGCTTTGTCGTTATGCTACAGATGCAGTTGAAGATGGTTTTGAGGTTTTGATATTAAGTGATAGAGCAATTGATAGTGACCATGCTCCTATCCCATCTTTATTGGCAGTGGCTGCTGTGCACCATCATTTAATTAGAAATGGTTATCGTGGGCAAGTGGGAATTATTGTTGAGGCTGGCGATGTTTGGGAAGTTCATCATTTTGCATGTTTAATTGGTTTTGGTGCAACTGCAATCAATCCATATTTGGCTTTATCTACTATTAGAGATATGAAATTAGATGGCAGAATTAAAGTAGAAACCGATATAGAACAATTAAAGAAAAATTACATTAAAGCAGTTTGCGATGGGTTGTTAAAAGTCTTCAGTAAAATGGGTATTTCAACATTGCAATCTTATCAAGGAGCTCAAATATTTGAAATACTTGGTTTAAACAAATCTGTTGTAGATAAATATTTCACTGGTGCTACTTCTCGTATTGAAGGAATGGGTTTAGATGAAATTGCTAAAGAAGCTTTGGCCAAACATCATTTTTCTTTTAGCAAAAAAAACATCCCAGTTGAACGTTTGCCAGTTGGAGGAATTTATCAATGGAAACGAAAAGGTGAATTCCATTTATTCAATCCACAAACCATTCATTTGTTGCAACATTCTACAAAAACGAATGATTATACAACATTTAAAAAATATTCTAAAACTGTAAACGATCAAAGTGAAAAAGCTTGTACACTTAGAAGTTTATTCAACTTTAAACGTATACAACCCGCCATTTCAATTGATGAAGTTGAACCAGCAGAAAACATTTACAAACGTTTTGCAACAGGTGCAATGAGCTTTGGGTCAATATCTCATGAAGCCCACAGTACATTGGCAATTGCCATGAATAGATTAGGTGGAAAAAGTAACACAGGTGAAGGTGGTGAAGATGAATTACGTTACGAAAAAATGGCAAATGGCAATAGTATGAGAAGTGCAATTAAGCAAGTTGCATCTGCACGTTTTGGTGTAACAAGTTTGTATTTAACCGAAGCTGATGAATTACAAATTAAAATGGCACAAGGTGCTAAACCTGGAGAAGGTGGACAATTACCTGGATATAAAGTGGATGATTGGATTGGAAAAGTTCGTCATTCTACTCCAGGCGTTGGATTAATTTCTCCTCCACCACATCATGATATTTATTCTATTGAAGATTTAGCTCAATTAATTTCTGATTTAAAAAACGCCAATCGTACAGCAAGAATCAATGTAAAATTGGTTTCTAAAGCTGGTGTTGGAACCATTGCTGCAGGTGTTGCAAAAGCTAAGGCTGACGTAGTTCTTATTGCAGGTTTTGATGGAGGTACTGGAGCTTCTCCAGTTAGTTCTATTAAACACACAGGTTTGCCTTGGGAACTTGGATTAGCAGAAGCTCACCAAACATTGGTAAAAAACAAATTAAGAAGTCGTGTTGTTTTACAAGCTGATGGGCAAATGAAAACAGGACGTGATATTGCAATTGCTGCATTATTGGGTGCTGAAGAATGGGGTGTTGCAACAGCTGCATTAATTGTTGAAGGTTGTATTATGATGCGTAAATGTCATGAAAATACTTGTCCTGTTGGTGTAGCAACTCAAGATCCTGAACTAAGAAAAAGGTTTACTGGCGACCCTGAACATGTAATTAATTTCTTCCGTTTTATGGTACAGGAATTAAGAGAAATTATGGCCGACCTTGGTTATAAAACTGTGAATGAAATGGTGGGTCAAGTAGAAAATTTAGAAATGAGAGAAAACATTACACATTGGAAATATAGCAAACTAGACCTCTCTCCTATTTTATACAAAGAACCTGCTGCCGATACTGTTGGATTGTATAAACAAGAAGAACAAGACCATGGTTTAGCCGATGTAATTGATTGGAAATTATTGGCAGCAGCACAACCTGCTTTGCAAAATCAAGAAAAAGTAAAAGCCAATTTCTCCATAAAAAATACGGATAGAACTGTTGGTACAATTTTATCTAACGAGCTAACAAAAATTTATAGAAGTGCAGGATTGCCTGATGATACCATTCATTTTAAATTCAATGGCACTGCTGGTCAAAGCTTTGGTGCATTCAACAACAAAGGCATTACACTTGAATTAGAGGGCGATGCCAACGACTATTTTGGCAAAGGTTTGAGTGGTGCTAAATTAATTGCATATCCTTCAAAAAAGGCTTCTTTTAAACCTGAAGAAAACATCATAATTGGTAACACAGCATTTTATGGTGCAACTAGTGGTGAAGCTTATGTTAGAGGTAAAGCTGGAGAACGTTTTGCTGTGCGAAACTCAGGTGTAACAGCTGTTGTAGAAGGTACAGGAGATCATGGTTGTGAATATATGACAGGTGGCTGTGTAGTAATTCTTGGCGAAACTGGTAGAAATTTTGCTGCTGGCATGAGTGGTGGAATTGCTTATATCTACGATGCAAATTCAACCTTCTCTGAAAAGTGTAATATTGAAATGGTGGATCTTGATAAGGTTGAAGATGAAGACATTAAAGCATTGCAAAATATGCTTCAAAAACATTATCAATATACCTGCAGCACTATTGCAAAATTTGTTTTAGGTGACCTCGAAAATCAACTGAAAAATTTTGTAAAAGTCTTTCCTAAAGATTATAAAAAAGCATTGTTGAATAAAAAGAAAAATTTGGTTACCAGCTAATAATACTTTGGTCATCACCTGTTGCGTCGCACTCTTGTACACTTTGTTCCCTAATGATCTGAACCTTGAAATGTGCGACGCCAGTAAAGCCAAATTGAAAAAAAAAGCTAGTAACAAAAATTGCTCTGCGAAGTCTCTGACTTCGTATGGCTTATGTTCTTTTGAGTCTATGACTCGTAAACTTAAACTTTAAAAATTAAAGTAATGGGCAAAACAACTGGATTTTTAGAATTTACAAGAGAAGCTCCAGATAAAAGACCTGTGGCAGAACGTGTGCAAGATTATAAAGAATATATTAAACCCTATTCTGAAGAAAAATTAAATCATCAAGCTGCACGTTGCATGAACTGTGGTGTTCCATTTTGTCACAGTGGCTGTCCATTGGGTAACGTCATCCCAGAATTTAATGATGCTGTTTACGATGGCAATTGGCAAGAAGCTTATGAAATATTAACTTCTACCAATAACTTTCCAGAATTTACTGGACGCATTTGTCCTGCACCTTGCGAAAGTGCTTGTGTTTTAGGCATCAATCAACCACCAGTTTCAATTGAAGAAATTGAAAAACACATTATTGAAATTGCTTTTGAAAAAGGATTTGTAAAAGCTAAAAAGCCCAACTTAAGAACAGGAAAAAAAGTAGCTGTAATTGGAAGTGGACCAGCAGGTTTGGCTGCTGCTGCACAATTAAATTTTGCAGGCCATACAGTTACAGTTTTTGAAAGAGACGAAGAACCAGGTGGTTTATTGCGTTATGGAATACCCGATTTTAAATTAGAAAAATGGGTAATTGATAGAAGAATAAGTGTACTGAAAGAAGAAGGTATTGTTTTTAAATGCCATGCAAATGTTGGTGTTAATATTGGCATTAACGATTTATTGAGAGAGTTTAATGCCATTGTTTTAGCAGGTGGAAGTACAACGCCTAGAAATTTAGACATTCCTGGTAGAAGCTTGAATGGTGTACATTTTGCAATGGATTTTTTGAAGCAAAATAATAAAATTGTTGCAGGAAAAGATCCTTTTGAAAATGCAGCAATTGAAAGCAATATTTTAAATGAATGGATTAAAGCAACTGGTAAAAATGTTGTTGTAATTGGTGGTGGAGATACTGGTAGCGATTGTGTTGGAACTAGTAATAGACAAAGTGCTACTACTGTAACTCAATTTGAATTGTTACCCAAGCCTCCAGAAAGTAGAACAGAACATATGCCTTGGCCAAGTTTTCCTATGTTGTTAAAAACAACCACATCGCATGAAGAAGGTGTGCAACGCCAATGGGCTGTAGCAACAAAAGAATTTATTGGTGATGAAAATGGAAAATTAAAAGCATTGAAAATAGTTGATTTAGAATGGAAAATTACTGTTGAAGGAAGACCAGCTCAATTTGTAGAAATTACTGGTAGTGAAAGAGAAATTGCTTGTGAGTTGGCTTTATTGGCAATGGGTTTTGTGCATCCTCAACATGTTGGTTTTATTAACGATTTAGATGTTGAATTAGACGAACGTGGCAACGTTAAAGCAACAGAAAAAGATTTTAAAACCAATATCTCCAAAGTGTTTGTGGCAGGCGACATGCGTCGTGGACAAAGTTTGGTTGTTTGGGCAATTAGCGAAGGACGTGAATGTGCCAGAAAAGTAGATGAATTTTTAATGGGAAGCTCATTACTTGAAACAAAAGACGCATCTATTTTGCAACAAACTTTAGTTCAATCATAAGTAAAAATTTTAGACACTGTATTATAAAAAAATAGCTACACAAAATTGTGTAGCTATTTTTTTATAATACGATTGCACTAATTATAACGACTTAATTAAAAGTGTTGCCATTCTTACATAATCGGTATTTTTTGCTTCTGTAGCAATTGTTATACAAGATTCTGCACTTGCTTTAGCACTTACTTTATCACCCAATTCTTTTTCAATTTTAGCTTTCAACAAGAACATCCAAAATGCTTTTGGACTAGTTTCAATTGCTTTATTCACTGCATTTAATGCTTTGTTGTAATCTTTATCCATTTCATAATAAAAATTAGCAGCAGTAAAATAAGTATTGGCTGTTACTTTATCTGCTTGTAAAGCAGTTTCAGTTTGTGTTCTAATTCTATCTCTTACATTGGTAACAATTGGTAAGCTAATAGCAGTTTTGCCCCACATTAAATGTAACTCACAAGTTTCGGCAGTGATGTTTGCAAATTGCATGGTAAATACTTCAACATTTTGCTTCATTTTCATTGGAGCAACAGTTATTCTAACTGCATCATTTTCTACTTTGTAAGCAGATGGTTGATTAACAGTAGTGTCTTTACTAATAATTAAAGTCCACTCACTCTTTCCAGGAATGGTTAATAAACCGTATTTCCCAGGCTTTAATTCAACGCCATTAATGCTTACAACATCTGTAAACTTTAAAGTTGTTGCACCGTTTGCACCTGTACGCCATACACTGTTTAATGGAGCAAGTTCACTACCATCTTTAAACAATTGTCTTCCTTTAATTGCTGGACGAGAATAACTCAATTCAATTTTACCCAAACCAAAATCTTGGTAAATGCTTTGAGTTGAACTTGGAGCAGGCATTTTAATTTGAGCCTGTAAAAATGTACTTGTTGCAATAGCTGCAATTAATAAAACTTTCTTCATACTTGTTATTGTTTAATATGGTTACAAACCTACACTAACAAGTTAAATAATCAAATGTTTTTGATAAATGGATATTTATTACAATTGAACTACCAATTTAACCTTCTTATTCTTCTTAGAATATTTCCATTTGGGGCCTTGTTCAATTATTTCTGCTGCTTTTTGAGCAACTTTATTGTTTTTAGCACCTTTTACATTTATATTGGTTGGTTCACCATTGTTTTTTACTTTAAAATTTATGGTAAGGTTATCAGAGCTTTCATCTTCAATATCACCTTCATTTTCTAATTTTAAAATAGCCAATTTTTGTTCTAAATATTGATTGAACGATTTCCATCCTCCAAGTGGTTCAATACCTCCATTCAACATTTCTTGTTGTGTAACTTTTTGTGTTGCAGCATTCGCCGTTTTTGCTTTAGCTGTACCATAAGCAACTACAACTGTTTCAGCTAAGCTAGTTTCTTCTTTCCCTTTTTCTAAAACAATATTGTTACTTCTATTGGCACTTAGATTTAACTGTTGTTGTGCATAGCCTGAAGTTTCTACAGAAACAATTGCATTTGTGTCTGGCAACTGAACGGAAAAATTTCCATCATTGTCTGTTCTTGCTAAAATATTGGTATTGCTATTTCTAACACTTAATGTTGTTGCTGCAAGAGCTTCTCCATTGTTGTTTAACACACGACCTCTAAACACATTTGGTGAAGCATTCTGGTTGTTGTAAGCTCTTGTATTGTTATTTCTAGTTATTTCGTTATCTGCAATAGAAGGGGTTGCTATTGTTACATTTTTTGCAGACTTAGCAGTTTCTTTTTTCTTATCTGCTATTGCTAAATCATTGCTTTGTTGTTTTCTTAAAGCTTCTTCTTTTGCAAGCAAAGCTTTACTATCTTCTTGATCTATAGCTTTTGGAGCATTTAGCTGTGTATTGCTTTCTGTAATTGTAGCAGTATTGGTAGCATTGTCTTTTGTTAATCCTGCAACTTCGTCGATTGAAAGTTTTAAAGTTGGGGCACTAGCTTGAGTTGATGGTTTTGTTGCTACAGCTTCTGGTATAGTAACAGTTGTTGTTGTTTTGTTATTGGTTGTTACTTCTTTTGTAGTTACATCAACAGGTGCTTGTATTACTTCATTTGGTATATAAGCAATTGGTTTCTCTACTATACTATTGTTGTTGTTTACCAACCAAATAGTACTACCAACACCAACCATAATAATTATAGCAGCAGCAATACGCAACCATTGTTTGCTATTGTTGGTTGTAGTCATTGTAATAACTTTTGCTGCTTCTTGTTGTGTGCCTTGTATATTTTGCTGAATGATAGCTAGTTGTTTATTTGCTAATTCAAAATTGGTATTTTCATACCCTTCCATTGCATCATTTACCAACGGATCTGTTAAAGCAGCTTTTTCAATTGTATGTCTTTCTGTGTTGCTTAATTGATGGGTGAAATATTTTTCAAAATCGTTAATTGTAAAAGTGGAAGTGTTAGAACTTGGTTGTGTTGAAGTTTGAATTAAAAAATTGGTATCGGCAATTGCTTCCTTGGCTTGTTGCATATTGGCTATTTCAAAGCCTTCAATTGCATCGGCCAAAAACGGATCTTGCAATGCTGCTTTTTCTAAAGCATACATTTCCGCAGCATTCATTTTGCCCTGCAAATATTTTTCAATATCTGCTTTCGAGTAGTTAATATGTTCGTTATTATTTGCCATTGCTTTCCATACAAATTTTAAGGTTCCGCCTGCCATTTTGTATTAGACTTCTCACCTTATTCCATTCAATACCAGTTACTTCTGAAATTTCGTTGTAACATTTATTTTCTAAATAAAACAACTGAATGCTTTTTTTCTGATCGGTATTTAGTTCTTCAATACAATTTTCCAGACTTTGTAAATTTTGTTCTTTTTCAAGTACATGGTCAAGATGCTGAAAGTCTTCCAATTGCATAAATTGACCATCAAATTCTACAGTAACTGTTTTTTTGTCTTTTCTCAATTGCATTAAACAGTGATTTTTAGTAACCACATATAACCAACTTTTAAAATTTTCTACGGTATGGTTTGGGAGCTTTTGTACCAATTCTTGGTAAATATTCATCACAGCATCTCTACTTACTTCTTCATTTTTAAAATACTTCATACAAGTACCAAAAACTAAATCGTTGTAGCGTAAATAAAGAATTGCCAACGCATTTTGATCGAGCGTTTGTTGAAAAGCAACCATTAAAGTTTGGTCGTCTGCTGTTTTATCAATGTGCCTTACAGGTGCCATAAGCCACTAAGATAATTGTTCTATAATATAAATTGTACAACCTGTTATATTTTAATAGTGGCTGAGCCGTTGTTTCTACATTTTTGGCTACAATATTTTATTTCATTCCAATTTTTTTCCCATTTTTTTCGCCATGTAAAAGGTTTATTACATACCACACACAGTTTTTGAGGTAAATATTTTTTATTGCCTTTGTGCATGTTGTGTAAACAATAAAAGCAACCAATGGTTGCTTTTATTGTTGCTTATTTTAATAAAGTGGTACTACTATCAGCTGCAGTTGTGTCACTCACTTGTACTTTTATTCAATGCTGAACAATCTTTAACTATTTTAATTTGCTCAATGCATCTTGAATACGCACCCAAGCTTTTTCTATATTTTCTATGCTGTTGGCAAAAGAAAAACGAACAC
>Ga0075152_10002904_pt1 | contig 12122 bp, 8 predicted proteins | sample JI61114C2DNA_FD_70964 | JGI IMG/M metagenome (GOLD analysis project Ga0075152, IMG submission 70964) | Wastewater effluent complex algal communities from Wisconsin, to seasonally profile nutrient transformation and Carbon sequestration -... | ecosystem: Engineered > WWTP > Effluent > Algae...
GTGGTGGGATTCCCTGGCCGGTCAGATCGACCTCAATGAAAAGGCCGTGGGTCCGAAGCTGAACCCCTTCGCCGAGGAATACTGGGCGCAGTTCGGCGGCAGCCCCAGTGAGGCGGACCTGAAGCGCATGGACCCGCAGGCTGCCTTCAGCTTTGAAACGAGGCGCGCACCGAAGAAGTAAGGCCCGACGATTTTCATTCCACTGCTAGACGAATGTTGTGTCTCGCGCTGTGGATGCGTATCGTTGCGCCGCTAAATGACCACCAACTCCCCTGATCTCCCCCCGCCGGACGCCGCTGCGCCCGAGGCCGGAGCATCGGCGGAGCCCAGGCCGACGATGATGGAGCTGCCCGCACCTCCACCGCAGCCACATTACCAGCACACGCCCGCCGCGCGTCAGCGCAATGGCCCACCCTCCCACCGCGATGACATCGTCATCCCGGACTACACCCTCATCCGCCGCATCGGCTCCGGTGCCTATGGCGAGGTCTGGCTCGGGCAGAGCGTCACGGGCGCGTATCGTGCGGTGAAGATCGTCTGGCGGGAGGACTTCGAGCTCACCCGCACCTTCCACCGCGAGTTCCTCGGCATTCAGCAGTTCGAGCCCATCTCACGCGGCCACCCCTGCCTCGTTCACATCCTGCATGTCGGGTGGAATGAGCCACGCGGCTTTTATTACTGCGTCATGGAACTCGCCGATGACGCCGAGGAAGGCGCGAACTTCGAGAACCTGCAAACCTATGTCCCGCGCACGCTCGGCACGGACATGAAGAGCCACGGGCGGCTCGATCTCGTCTTCTGTCGCGATGCTGGCGTCTATCTGGCGGATGCGCTGCACTACATGCACACGCACGGCCTCACGCACCGTGACATCAAGCCCTCGAACATCATCTTCTGCGGCGGCGTGTGCAAGCTGGCGGACATCGGCCTCGTCGCCGCACTGGGCGAGCGCACCTTTGTCGGCACGGAAGGTTTCGTTCCGCCTGAAGGCCCCGGCACACCGCAGGCGGATATCTACAGCCTCGGCAAGGTGCTCTATGAAATGAGCAGCGGCAAAGACCGCATGGAGTTCCCCGAGATTCCCACGGATCTGAGCGACGACGAATGGCCCTTCTGGATGGACCTGAACAAGGCCATCTGCAAAGCCTGTGCTCCCGATCTCAGCGAGCGCTATCAAAACGCCGGTGACTTTGCCGAGGCCCTGCAAAAGGTCGGTGAAAAGCGCCCGGAGACCTTCCTGCGTCGCACCGCGCTACTGCTCGCCAAAGCCGCACTCTTCATCATTGGTTCGGCTCTCATCGGAGCATCCCTGCACGCGGGTAAATATCAGCAGCAGTGGTCCTACGATGTCGCCCTGCCGACGCGGCCTGAGCCTGCACCGCTGCAACCGCACGATGGCAAGCCCTGGCAGAACATTTACAGCCAGTGGTTCAGCTTTGCCAAAGACCGTCATGTGGCGGATCTGCCCATCGAGGTGACGCACTTCCGCGCCTTCCTGGAAGCCACCCTGCGCGCCGCCGCCTTTGACGTCGTGCCTTTCACTGCGCCGGACAAACGCATCCTGAACTGTGTCATGGTGCCTGCCGCAGATGCCGATGCCTTCTGCGCCTGGATGACCTCCCGCGACCGCCAGAGCGGCAGGCTCGACCTCGCCCATGAATACGCCTGGCGTCCTGCCAATGTGAAGCTGCCACCCGGCATGATGCCCACGCCCGGTCGTCAGGCCGTGCGCACCGAGATCGTCCGTGTGCTCTTCGGTCGTCTCAGCATCGACTCCACTCCCGCTGGTGCCGAGGTGCTCAATGGCGAACTCATCGTCGGACGCACACCGCTGAAGCTCGAGAAGTCACGCGCGGACAAGTTCTCCTTTGAAGTGCGCCTGCCCGGCTACAAAAGCGAGTTTGTGCGCGGCACCCTCAAGGAAGGTCAGGCCATGAGCTTCAATCTCCGCCTGCGTGCCACCGGTGCCGTCGTCTTCAGCAAGCCCTGGGACAACAGCCTCAGCATGAAGCTCGTGCCTCTCGGCAAAGCCATGCTCGCCGCCTTCGAGACACGGCGAAAGGACTTCGCCGAGTTTGCCCGCAGTTCGAATCGCCCACCTGTCGCCAATCGTGATCTCAGCCAAGCACCCGACCTGCCCGTGACCAATGTCTCACGCACCGAGGCCGAGCAATTCTGCCGCTGGCTGACCGACCGCGAGCGTGCCAAAGGCCTGCTTGAACCTGACCAGGAGTATCGCCTGCCCTCCGACGACGAATGGAGCATGGCGGTCAATCTTCCCCGCGAGATCGGAGCCACGGCGGATCAGCGCAGCGGAGCCATCGGCGGCTTCTACCCCTGGGGCTTCACCCCCATCCCACCTGCCAAAACAGGCAACTTCGCCGACAAGACCGCCGACCCGAGCGGCAAGAAGTCCATCCTTGGTTATGCCGATGGACACGCAGGCCCCGCCCCCGTCGCCAGCTTCAAGGCCGACCCCCGCACACAGATCCACGACCTCGCTGGCAACGTCTGGGAATGGGTGACCGATCCCTGGGCTACCGATGCCAACGAAGGCATCGTCCGCGGCGGTGCCTTCACCACGCACGAGCCCCGCGAACTGCTCGCCTCCTATCGCCGAAAAGTGCTCGTCACCGATCAACTCGCCGACGTCGGCTTCCGCATCCTCCTCAGCTTCGAAGGCCGCAAAGCACGCGAAGAGGACTGAGTATCATCCAGCCATGAGCACGACTGGCGGCAAGATCCTGCATGTGTTGGAAAGCTTGGCTCTGGCTCTCTTTCTGACGTTCGGAACCTGCATGTTGCTCATGCTCACCGCCATGTTGTTCGCCAAGGGACCTGGTGATGGACAGATGTTTACAGTCGGCATCTATATCATGCCCTTGTATCCCATCATCTTTGTCTATTCCCTTGGCATGAGCTGCGTGCCAATCACAGGCAGACTGAGAGTGCGTGATGCCTCGAAGGTGCTGCTTGCCCTTCTCCTTTTTGTGATAGCCGCTGGATGGATCAAAAACTTGGTCTCCGCGTAAGGTCGCCATCATTTATGTCTCGTCTCCGCCGCTTCATGCTCCTCCTCTCGCTGCTCCTCCTCGGCATCGTCGGAGCCTGCTGGTGGGCGGGGAATGAGATCGCTTCACCGGCACGGCGGCCTTTGCAGGACTATCACCGCGAGTTCCTCGCTGATCCAGCCGCGCATGGCGTGACAGTGAAGCCTTTCACGATCAGCGATGGAACGCCGTGCCTCATGATGGAGCCACTGGCGAGGATCGGCCAACGTGGAGCAAAAGTGCGCGAGCAGCTCACCGCACAAAACGTGACCTTGCCGCGAGAGGGCGACATCATTGGCACGCTCGTCCTCGTGCATGGGCGACATGGTCGTAAAGAAGACTACCTGCTCATCGGCGAGCGACTCTGCGCCGTGGGCTTCCGCTGCCTGCTGCCAGACATGCCCGCGCATGGTGAGCACCCCACGCCGACCATCACCTTCGGCCTCCGCGAGGCCGACATCCCCGCGCGTGTTCTCAGCGAGGCTGGTGGCAAATTCCTCTTCAATCCTCAGCCTGCCGGACTGCTCGGCATGTCCATGGGTGGAGCTGTCGCCATTCATTCCGCCGCACAGCGGGATGCCCCATGGCACACGCTCGTCGTCATCAGCAGCTTTGACCGGCTCGACACCACGATTCAAAACAATGTCGCCCTCCGAGTCGGCTCATGGATCGGCCATTTCTGGAGCCTCGGCGCAGGCTGGGTGTATCAGAACAGGACCGGCATCGCCCTCGGCGAAATCCGCTCAGACCTGCCCGCCTCCCAGTTGTTCCGCCCCGTCATGATCGCCCATGGCAGCGCCGACCGCGTCATCCCTCTCGCTTCGGGCCAGCGCCTCTATGCCTCCCTACCCAAAAACGTGCTCAAGCAGTGGATCGAGATCCCCGGCGCGGATCATCACAACGTCCTCATCACCGACTTCCCCATCTACGCCACCATCGCCCGCTGGATGCTCGCCCATGTGAAGCGCACTCCCTCCTCATGAAACTCTACACCTACCAAGCCTGCTCCACCTGCAAAGCCGCCGTGAAGTGGCTGCGCTCACGCGGCATCGCCTTTGATGAAATCCCCATCCGCGAGACACCGCCCACACTCGCCGAACTCCGCGCCATGCTCGCCGCCCACAGCGGAGAGCTGCGCCCGCTGTTCAACACCTCCGGCCTGGATTACCGCGCCCTCGGCCTCAAGGACAAACTTCCCGCGATGACCACAGACGAGGCTTTAAAACTACTCGCCACCACCGGCAACCTCGTGAAGCGCCCCTTCGCCATCGACACGAAGCGCGGCATCCACCTCACCGGCTTCCGGGAGGAAGAATGGGCCGCCGCGCTCGCTTGATCACATCTCGCCGCGCACTGGCCGCATCCGTATCGCTAAACTCCGCCCCCAGCGTGCGTAGATAGAGGCATGTCGTCCCCCCTCGATCGTCGTCAGTTCCTCTCCGGTGCCTATGGCATGGGCACCATCGCGCTCGCCACCCTTTTGCAAAAGGAGGGCCTGCTCGCCAATCCTGCACTCGCTGGCGGCCAGCAGCATTTCGACCTCACACCCAAGCCCGCGCATGGCTTCGGCCAGGCCAAGGCGATGATCTCCATGTTCATGCAGGGCGGCCCGAGCCACATCGACATGTTTGAGCCAAAGCCCGAGCTCATGAAGCTCGATGGCAAAGACTTCCCCGGTGAAGTGAAGTATGACGACGCCGCCGGTGCCAGCCGCGAGGTCATGGGCCCGCAGTGGAAGTTCAAGCCGCGCGGTCAGTGCGGCACCGAGATGAGCGACCTCGTCCCCTACATGGGCAGCATCGCCGATGAGATGACGCTCATCCGCTCCATGCACACCGGCGTGAACAATCACGGCCAGTCCATCTACTCCCTCATCAATGGTCAGATCGTCGGCGGACGCCCCACCCTCGGCTCATGGCTCACCTACGGCCTCGGCAGTGAAAACCAGGACCTGCCCGCCTACGTCGCCCTCACCGACCCACGCGGCCTGCCCGTGCTCGGTGTGGACAATTTCTCCAACGGCTGGTTGCCCTCCATGTTCCAGGGCACCGTTGTCAGGTCCAAAGAGCCCCGCATCCTCAATCTCGACCCGCCCATGTCGCTGAAAGGCGAGGCGCAGGCCCGCTACCTCAGCTTCGTCAATCGCCTCAACCGCGAGCACGCCGACTCCCGCCCCGGTGAGACCGATCTGGAGGCCCGCATCCAGAGCTTCGAGCTCGCCGCCCGGATGCAAACCGCCGCCAAAGAGGCGCTCGACATCATGCAGGAGAGCGAGGCCACGAGGAAGCTCTACGGCATCGACAAACCCGCCACCGAAGAGTTCGGCAAACGCTGCCTCATCGCCCGCCGCCTCGTCGAGCGCGGCGTCCGCTTCGTCTCCATCTTCACCGGTAATCAGACCTGGGATCACCACAGCAGCATCCTCACCGGTCTGCCAAACGCCTGCCTTCAGGTCGATCAGCCCGCCGCCGCCCTCGTCATGGATTTGAAACAACGCGGCCTGCTCGACACCACCATCGTCCACTGGGGCGGCGAGATGGGCCGACTCCCTGTCATCCAAAACCGCGCCGGAGCCAAAGGCCGCGCCACCGTCGGGCGGGATCACAATACCTACGGTTTCAGCATGTGGGTGGCCGGCGGTGGTTTCAAAGCAGGTTACGCCCATGGTGCCACCGACGAGTTCGGCCACCACGCCGTGAAAGACGTGGTCAACCACTACGACTACCACGCCACCCTCCTCCACCTCTTCGGGCTTGATGCCAAAAAGCTCAGCTACAAGCGCAACGGAACCGAGCAGGTGCTCGTGGAGAATCCCAAAGCGCGCGTGGTGACGGAGATTCTGGCGTAGATTCGAGTGCCACTCGACTTCATTCAAAGAAGGCTGCCAGTCAAAGAGCCCCACGGAACACAGACCTCCAAGTCCGCAGCACTGGCTGTGCCGAGATGTGTCATGGAGGGGCGCGATCTGACCTAACCGGATGTGGATACCAAAGCTTCAGCTCAGGATCAGTCCGGTGAAGACGGGGGCGATGGCGAATTCGTTGCTACCGTTGTTGTTGTAGCTGAAGATGGCTTTGTTGTCGGTGCCTGTGCCTCCGTCGATCTTGACTTTGTCATAGAAGGTGTTGCCGACGTTTTCCGTTAGGGGGTCCATGCCGGCGATCCAGGTGTCGTTGCCTGCTCCGAGGCTGACATTGACGACACCGTAGAAGAAGCTGCGGCGGAAGCTTTCGGTGGTCATGGTGGTGGGGTTGGCATCAAAGTAAACGAAGTCGTCGCCTGCACCGGTGGTGAGGGTGACGCTGGAGACGAAGATGCTGTCATTGAGGGAGATGCCAGCGCTGGCACTGCCGCCGGCATTGACGAGGAGGCTGCCCTGGATGTAGCTGTCTTCGACGCTGAAGATGTCGAGGTTCGTGCCGGTGGCGAAGGCGACGGCGCTGGTGTGGCTGACGCTGCCCTGGATGTAGGTGTCGGTGAGGAAGACGACGCTGTTGCCAGCTGCGGTGTTGATGACGACGTTGCCGAGCACGGTGATGAGGGTGGAGCCGGTTTGATTGGTGTCGCCGAGGTAGAAGACATCGCTGCCCTTGGTGCCGCCGATGAGCTCGACGGAGCCAATGGCGGCGTAGTTCGTGACGATGTAGGCCGCATCCGTGCCTGTAGAGCCGTTGCCAATGGTGGACCCGCCGCCTTTGTAGCTGAGCTTGCCGCCAACGGTGAGCTCGGCTCCGTAAATCAAAAGGGTGTCATCGGCGGTGCCGCCGACGTAGGTGAGAGCGCCGCCAATGATGGCACCCGTGGTGCTGCGCAGGTTGAAGGCATTGATGCCTGCTCCCATGGTGGTGCTGACGCTGCTGCCGACGATGAACTCGGGGCAGTCGAGGGAAAGGGTGTCATTGCCGAGGCCGCCGGTGTAGCTGAGGCTGCCGAGGCGGAGGGAGGTGAGGAGATTGACATCGCCGGTGTCGAGGGCGTTGGCGACCAAGTTGCTGCCTGCGCCGAAGTTGAGATTCATGCCGCCGCCGATGCTGACTTTACCAGCGAAGAGGAGGCTGTCATTGCCTGCGGCTCCGGTGGCACTGAGACTGCCATAGATGGTGATGGAGCTGGCGGCGTCGCGCCCGAAGGAGTAGCTGGAGGCACCTGCGCCGGTCTTGAAGACGATGTTGCCGACGATGCTGGCGTCTTTGACGCCGAAGTAATAGCTTTGGTTGTTGGTGGCTCCACCTGCGGCGGTGAAGTTGATGTTGCCGAAGACGTTGAGGGAAGTGTCGGTGTAGAGGTTGAATTGATTGGTGCCGGTGCCGAGATCGGCGGTGAGGCCGCGTGAGTAGTGGCCGGAGCCGAAGTAGGCGCTGTCATCGCCGATGCCGCCTTTGATGGTGACGGTGTTGTTGATGATGCCACCGGCGATGCCCATGTTGTCGTTGCCGTTGCCGCCGTCGATGTTGATGGCTCCATTGATGGTGCCGGAGAGGTAGAGGTCGTCATTGCCATCACCGCCTGCGAGGGTGACCGCACCGTTGGTGAAGAGGTTGATCACGTCGAGTTTGTCGTTGCCGCCATTGAGGGAGACTTTCAGCCCGGCGTAGGTGCCGAAGCTCATGGTGGTGGCATCTGCCCGACCTGCGGTGCGGAAGGTGGTGGGGATGTTGCCTTCGACGGCAGCATTGAGGTCGCTGATCTCCCAGATATTGGCGGTGGGGGAGGAGATCTTGACGTTGTTGTCCAGGCCGTCGCCGCTGAGGGTGAGGACTCCGCCAGCGATGGTGATGGTGACGATGCCGGCGGGAGCGAGTCGGGGTTCCAAGGCTTCCAGGCAGGGGGCGGAGGAGTGGGGGGCGTTTTTCATGAACTTGCTTCCTCCTAGCAGGGGGAGAAGGGGGAGAGGAAGGCAATTATTCGCAGGAAGAATGCATTTCATGACGCGAGAAACGTGCAGCGGCATCCTTCCTGCTTATTAGAGTGGGGAAATGACCTCCACCAACCCCCTGCGGGAGCGCGGCTTCCGCCTTCTCGAAGACGATCTTAAGTTCCTCATGACGGCTTTTGCCGCTGTGCTGCATCGCCTCGGCGAGGGCGCGCTGGCAGATAAACTGCCCTGGCTGGGGCATATCCAGGAAGTCGGCACGGAGCCGAACCGCACGCTGGGGCAGGCGCTGTCGATCGCCTTTCAGCTCCTGAACATCGTGGAAGAGCGCGCAGCGGCGCAGATCAGACGTTTGCGGGAAAAGGACCGTGGCCCGGAGGCTGAACCGGGCATGTGGCCGGAGAACCTGCGCGCCATGAAGAAGCTGGGCGTGAGCGAGGCCGATCTGCTGAATGTGCTGCGGGAGGTGTGCGTGGAGCCGGTGCTCACAGCACATCCGACGGAGGCCAAACGCGAGTCCGTGCGTGATCTGCATCTGGAGATCTACGCGCTGATGAATCGCCACGAGAACAAGGACTTCACGCCACGCGAGCAGGCCCGCATCCAGTCGCAGCTTGAGGTTCAACTGGAGAACCTGTGGCGCACCGGGGAGATCCATGTCACCCGCCCAACTATCGATGCCGAGCTGCAAAACGCGCTGCATTATCTGCGGGAGGTCTTCCCCGAGGCGCTGTCCCGCGCTCACATTCACCTGCGGGAGGCATGGACGGCGGCGGGCTTTGACCCTGCTGGCGTGGACGCGCTACCGCCGCTGATCCGCTTTGGCACCTGGATCGGCGGAGATCGTGACGGTCATCCTTTCGTGACGGCTGATGTGACGGCGAATGCTCTGCGTGAGCTGCGCAAGAATGCGCTTCGTGTGCATCGGCGTGCGCTGGAGCAGATCGCGCGTCACTCGCCGCTGAGTTCTCTTTTCCAAAAGACACCGCCTGTGCTGGAGACGCTGATCAGCAGCCTCGGTGCCGCGCTCGGTGGTGAAGGTAATGCGGACGTGGCCTACATTCTGGATCGCAACAAAGAAGAGCCCTGGCGTGCCGCTGCCTATCTGATGCGCGCTCGCCTGCTGGCAGAGATCGAGCGACCTGGCAGCCCCGGAGCCTACAGCAAGCCGGAGGCACTGCTGGCCGATATGAACGCCTATGCTGAAGCTCTGGAGAGCGTGGGAGCACATGCGATCGTCATCGAATACATCGTGCCTTTCCGGCGGAGGCTGGAGGCTTTCGGCTTCCACAGTGCCATCCTTGATGTTCGGCAGAACTCAGCGTTTCATGAGAAGGCGCTGGAGCAGCTACTCAAAGCCGCCGGACTGCTTGGCGATAAGCCGCTCAGTCAATGGACGCTGGCGGAGAAGCGTGCGCTTTTGGAGAAGGAGCTGTGCTCCCCACGCCCCTTCCTGGCCGCTGGCATGTCCGCCGGACCCGAGGCGGACACGGTGCTCGCCTGTCATCGCGTGCTCGCATCGCACATCGCGCAGCATGGCACGGCGGGGCTGGGCGCGCTGATCGTATCGATGACCCGGAATGTGGAGGATTTGCTGACGGTGTATGTGCTGGCGCGTGAAGCAGGGCTGATGACGTGGAGTGATGGCGGTCTGCGCTGTCCGCTGCCAGTCGCGCCGCTGTTTGAAACGATGGCTGACCTGGAGGCTGGGCCTGGCATCTCGGATGAGTTCCTCCAGCATCCGGTGACCAAGCGTAGTCTGCGCGCAGACAAGCCGACCTTTCAAATGATGGTGGGCTACTCGGACTCTAACAAGGATTGTGGCATCCTCGCGAGCCAGTGGGCGCTGCATCGTGCGCAGGCCGCGCTGAGCGCCACGACGGCGAAGCATGGCGTGAAGCCTATCTTCTTCCACGGACGCGGTGGCACGGTGGGGCGTGGCGCTGGCCCCACGCATTGGTTCATGGAGGCGCTGCCGCAGGGCAGTCTCGGTGGCACCATGCGCATGACGGAGCAGGGGGAGACCATTGCGCAGAAATACGCTCATCTTGGCTCTGCTGTGTATCACACGGAGCTGCTCATGGCTTCCACCGCCGCCGCCACCGCACGGCATCGCCACGGCACGCCTGCGGATCAGTCGCTCGCTCCTGTGCTGGATCAGCTCGCCGCTGACAGCCGCACGACCTACCGAGCTTTGCTGGAGACGCCGGACTTCATGCGCTTCTACCGCCAGGCCACGCCCATCGACGCATTGGAGAATGCGCGCATCGGCTCAAGGCCTTCACGCCGCACGGGCCAGGCTTCACTGGATGACCTTCGCGCCATCCCGTGGGTCTTCTCGTGGACACAGTCCCGCTTCTACCTTCCCGGCTGGTTTGGTGCAGGCTCCGCTCTGGAGAAGCTGCGTGCCACGGACAGCGTCGGCTTTGCCGCCCTGAAGTCTCAGTTGAAGGACTCCCCCTTTGTCAGTTACGTTCTAACCAACATCGAGAGCAGTCTCGTCAGTGTGAATGCCGACCTGATGCAGCTTTATGCGAGCCTCGTCGCCGAGCCTGAGATCCGCGAGCGCTTCATGGGCATCATCCTCGCCGAGTATGAGCGCACCCGCACTGTGCTGGAGGACATCTTCGATGGCACCTTCGCCGCGCGTCGCCCGCGTCTCGCCTACACCCTGGAGATCCGGGAAGAGCCGCTGAAGGTCCTGCACGCCCAGCAGGTGAATCTGCTGCGCGACTGGCGCGCCCGCCAGCAATCCGGCCAAATCGAGGCCGCCGAGTCCATGATGCCCGACCTGCTCATCTCCGTGAACGCCCTGGCCTCCGGGTTGCGGACGACGGGGTAAGAGGTGGTGTAGGCGCTGTGCTGCGGCCCTGATCTCGCCGCGTGTTTCTCGCGGCTGCTACAAAGCCACGCGGTAGAGCGCGGCGAAGTCATCGACGGTGAGCGGGCGCGGATTGAACTGCGCGGTCCACTGCTTCATCGCCATCTCGGCGAGCGCGGGGATGTCTGCCTCCGTCACTCCGTAGTGGCTGATCTGGCGCGGCATCTGGGCTTCCCAGAGCAGCTCGCTGACACGATCCGCGAGATCACCATCGAAGTAGCTTTCGTAGATGGCGGCGATCTCAGGGAGGGCGCTGTTAAAGCGGATGATGTGCGGCAGCATCACGCCCACGGCCTCGCCATGGACGACGTGAAACTTCGCGGTCAGCGGATTCGCGCAGGAGTGCGCGCCACCGAGCATCGAGTTCTCGATGGCGATGCCGGAGTAGGCGGCGCCGAGCAGCATCTGGCCGCGTGCGTCGATGTCCTTCGGATCACGCAGCACGCGGCTGAAGCCCGCGTGACACAGCTTGAAGCCTTCGCGGGAAAAGACGGTGGAGTAGGCGTTGCGTTTGTTCGTCACCGCCGTCTCCAGCGCGTGCGAAAGCGCATCCATGCCGGTGCAGACGGTCACACGCTGCGGCTGTGACACCGTCAGCTCAGGATCGAGGATGGCGATCTTCGCGGCGGCCTTTGTATCGCCACAGGCCATCTTCACATGCGTCTCGGCATCGGAGATGAGCGCGTAGCTCTGGCACTCGCTGCCGGTGCCTGCGGTGGTGGGGATGGCGATGAGCGGGAGCATCGGCTTCGTCGCTTTGCCCGTGCCCCAGTAGTCGTGCATCCGCCCGCCATTGGTGAGGATGAAGTTGCAGCCCTTCGCGGTGTCCATGCTGCTGCCACCGCCGAGGCCGATGATGAGATCGGTCTGAAATTCGCGCGCCACCGCCACGCAATGCTCCACATCCTCCGTGCTCGGGTTCTCCCGCACCTCGCCATAGACCTGCACGGCCAGCCCTGCGGCTTCCAGAAAGGTCTGCGCCCGCGCGATGTAGCCCGCTTTGACGATGCCAGGATCACTGACGATGAGCACACGCTGGCCGCCCAGCTCACGCACCAGCTCACCGAGCCGGGAAAGCGTGCCATTGCCGTAGATGAGTCGCGTGCGCGGCTGATGGTCGAAGGAGGGGAGGGACATTGAAAGGTAGAGCGGGTTTTCCAACCCGATTGAGAGTCCACCACGGGTTGGAAAACCCGTGCTACATTCAAGCGGCGGAACGGTCGATGCTGCGGCGTTTGTAGAGGAACTCGAACATGTTGCCCTCGTGCGGCTGATCCCAGCTGATGCTCATCGTGCTGAGCGGTCCGAGGTTCAGGCG
>Ga0075152_10002906_pt1 | contig 12121 bp, 13 predicted proteins | sample JI61114C2DNA_FD_70964 | JGI IMG/M metagenome (GOLD analysis project Ga0075152, IMG submission 70964) | Wastewater effluent complex algal communities from Wisconsin, to seasonally profile nutrient transformation and Carbon sequestration -... | ecosystem: Engineered > WWTP > Effluent > Algae...
AGCCAAACTTTTTCAAAGGCACTTTGCTTGCCATTTTGATTTTGGCGAGGCACATTCGAGGAACGCTTTACCTTGAGCCTCGAAAAGACATTCCCGATCTACAAAAAAGTCCATGCCAGCGGCAACATTGGCTATCGCGTGGACATGGGAGTAGTCGCGGGCAGGCGAACCTTCAAACCCTTCCCCACCCAGGCGGCAGCCCAAGCATTTCAGAAGCGCTGTTTGGAAATCGAAGCACGAAAAAAGCCGGTCGATCTTCGGGACCTCAACGAGAGCACCAGACACGAGGTTCTCGCAGCACTCGCCAAACTGCGTGACCACAATGCAACCATCAGCCAGGCAGTGGATTTCTTCATCAAGCACGCGAACCCTGCCAGAGGTGACGCGAGCATCAGCGAGGTCATGGCAAAGTTCCGGTCTGCAAAAGCGACCGCCGGCATGTCATCCAAATACCTGGGCAATTCCGAGAGCAGTTTCTTCACGCCCTTCAAGCGGCACTTTGACGACTGCGTGATGAGCGACCTGACCACCGAGTCCTGCCAGAGCTACCTCGACAATCACAAGGCCTGGACTGCGACAACGACCCGCTCGCATATTCGACACCTCTCGGTGCTTTGCAATTTCGCCATCGAGAAGGGCTACATGAGCTACAACCCCTTCTCCAAAGTCCAAAAGCCCAAGCGTCCTCCAAGCACTTCGCGCCACCGCGTAGCGACTGTGGAGAACGTGATCAAGATTCTCAATTTCGCGCTCACCAACGGTTACGAGCAGGAGTGCTCGGCGCTCGTGTTAATTCTTTTTTGCGGAGTCCGAACCGAGGAGGTCACACGCCTTCGTTGGGACGACATCAAACTCGATGAAGACCCGCCCGTAATTCATCTATACGACGACGTCACAAAGGCCACGAAGACGCGAATCAATGAGATCCCAGAAAATGCCATGGCGTGGCTTAGAAAGCTAAGAGGCAGCGGTCCAGTAACTGGCTCCAAGTTTGAGGGCCGCATGCGCTATTTGCGAAAAAAATCGGGGGCCTCATTCAAACAGAATGCGGCGAGAATCTCGTTCGCCAGCTACCATGTCGCGCTCCACGAGAACGGAATCAGGACTGCGCACCTGCTCGGACACGACAACCCAACCCTCCTCTACAACACCTACAAGGCCGTGGTGACCAAAAGCGAAGCAGAGCGATTCTGGAAAATCACACCAGACTATGAAGGGTGGGATCGGGATCCTAGACCCACCGAAAGCCAAATTCGTGCGGCAGTAACCAGGGGAATCCAGCGGGCGCTTCAAACCCCTCGCAGGTGATAGGCAGGTTTAAATTATTTTCCATAACTCACGGCATCAACTGTAAGCGCCTCGTTTTGTTTCCGAATTTCCACGGCTTGCCGTATTTTAAAGGGTCGAAAGTAGTAAATCGCGCTTGACAATTTGTATCTACATGGTAAATGATGCCGTGTTCGGCCTACGATCGAAATATCGTGGCCCCCATATTGTGCATCAGATCCCTCCAACTTCTCTTCAACGCGCCCCGAAAACCGGGTGCGACGCTTATGGCGACCCTGGTCGCCAGGGGCCAACCTGCATGGTTTCGACCACAACAGGCGCTCCAACTCATTCTCCTGCTAACTCAAATCGCATCGTGTGGGTAGCCGCAGCACCAAGGTTGGTGCTGCCGTCAGGCCGAGAAAAGCAAAATGCAATCAGAGAAAATTATTGGAGGCATATTAGCCGACCTACTTAGAGAAGATTACGATACAACGGCAGCGATAATTATTATATCCACTCGCGTAACTGCCCGCGAATTAAGCGATTACCTGCCCACTCACAGCTCTGCTGTGGGGCTGCCGGATGTATTCGCGTGGCTTGAAACCTCCGGGCAAAGAAAGGGGGGCGCGTAAGTATGAGCGAGCCTTCCAATCTAAACGGAACTGCAACAGCAGTCCCGGCTTCAACTCAAGCGAATCAGGACTCCGTTACGATGCTGAGGAGCCTTCTCGGCCATGACGTCGTGCTCCTGCCGGTCGTCCATGGGCAAAAGAGGCCCATGATCTCGGGGTGGCAACACAAGACTAGTGAGGACATGCAGGATGCTGACTACTTGGCTACTCTGAGCAATGGCAATATTGGCGTGCTTCTTGGTGCTCCATCAGGAAACCTATGCGCTATCGACATTGACGATGACGCAGCGGTTGAACCGTTTCTCGAACTGAATCCGAACCTTCGCAACACGCTAAGGTCTAGAGGTTCCCGCGGTCAACAGATGTGGCTGCGTATCACTGGTGAGTATCCAGCGCTTTCACCACTGACTACCTCTGATGGCGAGCCGTGGGGAGAATGGCGTGCCAGCGGAGCGCAATCCGTCATTTACGGTGTACATCCAACAGGGACAAATTATCAGTTCATCCACGAGGTGCCTCCCATCGAAGTTCGCTTCGAGGACATTGTGTGGCCGGATAACTTGGAGCTGCCTTGGTCTCATGATGAAAGCGACGCTCTCATCCAGGAATTTGGTCCTCCGTGGATTATCAGCAAGGGAGACTCGATCCAACTCAATCACACCTATTGGGTCCAACACTATTTGACGGAGCACTACATCGTCTATGACAGCACCCTGCAAGATTTCTTCGAATATGATGCTGAAACTGGGCTCTGGAAGAGAAAACTCGAAGAGCACATTCAGCGCAAGTTCAATGCGAATCTCACCCAAGCCGCCAACGACAATGATCTACCGCGTCTTCATTGCCTGAACACAGCGGGGAACGCCGGAGCCCTTCTGAATGGACTGCGCATCGAGGTTGCGCAGGAGGATGTGTTCGTCGAACGTCGTACAGAGGCGATTCACGTTCCTAACGGTATGTTGTGCCGTGAGGGTAACGAGTTTGTCCTCAAGACGCATTCTCCGGAATTCTATTCGCGGAACATGCGCCTATGCATACGATGAGAGCGCACAATGCCCAAAATTCCTAAATGATCTCCTTGGCACCGCATTAATGCCAGAGGACATCGCGCTCCTGCAGAAGTGGGCCGGGGCGTGCCTAATGGGAAAAAACCGCGCCCAACGAATCATGTTGCTCACCGGTACAGCGGGCGGCGGGAAAAGCACGATAATGACGATTCTTGAGAAAGTGATCGGCACACACAATGTCGCAACGCTCAGGACTGATCAACTCGGTGGCCGATTTGAGTACTCGACATTCGTTGGCAAAACCTTGCTCGTTGGCAAGGATGTCAGAGAAACCTTCCTCATGCAGCAGGACACAGGCAACTTGAAGGAACTGACAGGCGGCGACTTGTTGAGCGCCGAGAAGAAAGGGCAAAACGGGCGAGTACAGTTTCGAGGGCACTTCAATGTCTGTGTGACCAGCAACACGAAGCTCAATGTCAGACTTGAGGGGGACGTCGACGCCTGGAGACGCCGCTTGCTGATTATCCCGTTCGATAAACCAAGCACTACTCGTCCAATAGCCGATTTCGCTGAACAGATTCTGAAAGACGAAGGCACTGGCGTTCTTCGATGGATGGTGCAAGGCGCATTCCAGTTGATGGAAGACCTTGACAAAACGGGCAATTATCAGCTCAGCCCCCGTCAATTGGATAACATCGATCGGCTGCTTTCCGAAGGCAATAGTGTCGACTCTTTTGTGAGAGAGCGGGTTGTCGCACAACAGGGTGCGGAGGTGTATTCGACCACTCTACTCCAAGCTTACGACAAGTATTGTAAGGACAAAGATTTGAATTCACTGCCTGAATCTAAGGTGCCCCAACTCATGCGCGGCGCATTGGCTCGACAATTCAATGTGGTGCTGCGCCATGATATAAAGGGAAACGGCGGTAAAGAACGTCGTGGTTATCGCGGCGTAGCTATTCGAGAGGAGGGTGACGATGCCCCTGCAAATTGACATTTCGAAGCTAACCAACGTCGTTCAGAAAACAGGAAAGATCGTCGCTCGCTGCCCCGCGTGTAATACGCGGGGTGGCGACCTCAAGGGCAACAACCTTGTCGTCTTCGAAGATGGACGCTTCGGCTGTGCTGCTGCCGCCAAGGACCAAGACCACAACCGATTGATCTTGAAGCTGACAGGTGTTCGCAAAGCACAAGAAATGACCTTCCATGTGCCTGTTCGCCGCATGTACTGCCCTCCAACGAGGACGATACGTATTGTCGGACACCCCGGACGCACTTCTGCAACACCTCCACCGAAGGGGGTAGAAAAAACGGAGCCGGAACTCGTGAAAACTGAAGACCCACTGAGCCCTTCAAATCTGCGTCCGGGGCGTCCGGGGGGTGAGTCTTTTCAAACCGAATACTTCGAACCGGAGGCGAAAACTGTGCATTCAATCAGACCGAAGGTCCCCCAGAAAATCCAGGAGCAGCAAAAGCGACTCATCTGGCGCGGAGGGGGCGGCTTCGATCCAGACATACTGGACGAGAACGGCAACCATACGCGCGTAGTTTAAAGATCTGGTTTCCGCCGCAAAAAGCCTCTGTTGAAAGGATCATAATGACTCACTGCCGTCGTGATGGCGGCAGTGAAGTCCCAACTCGGCAAAGTATAATTGCCCTACCAACAGAGATCATTTCTGGAGTTCTGCACAAGGGCTCCGTGATGATCAATGGAGGTGGAGCCAAGACCAACAAAACCTTCGCCTTGATGGACATGGCATTAAGTGTCGCCTCAGGATCTGCCTGGTGGGATAATCAGACGGTGGCGGGCAAAGTCTTGTATGTGGATTTTGAATTGTCGGAGCAGTTTTGGAAAAACCTCTTGGACAGAATTGTGCAGGAAAAAGGAATTACCCAGGAACAGCTTCGCAATTTGGATGTCTGGAATCTGCGTGGGCATGCTGCGGATATTGACGTCTTGAGGGATGAGATTCTGCATCGCTTGAGCACGACAAATTACAGCCTGATCATCGTGGACCCAATTTACAAGGTGCTTGGTGACCGAGATGAAAATAGCGCAGGGGATATTACCTCGATGATGAACGTGTTTGAAAAAATGGCGGTCGATTCAGGAGCGGCCATCGTTTTAGGGCACCATTTTTCCAAAGGTAATCAGGCGGGCAAAGAAGCTATGGATCGCGTTTCCGGTTCAGGCGTTTTTTCTCGCTCGCCGGATGCTCTGGTTACGATCACGCGGCATGAGCAACGAGATATTTACGCCGTCGAGATGACACTGCGACATCTAAGAAGCCCGGAGCCGTTTTGTGTTCAATGGGAATATCCGATGATGGTTCGCGCCGTTGATCTAGACCCGACAAAGCTGAAGCGTGGGGGCGGAGGTCAGCCGAAATTCGACAAAAACGCATTTCTCGCGCTTCTAAATCCAACCCCTCTGACAACAAAGGAGTGGAAGGAAAGAGCTATGGCCGAACTCCATATGAGTGACGGCACTTTTGGCACCTATAAGAGAACAGCAGCGAACGCAAATAAGGTTCATTAGCACAACAAGCGCTGGCACCGAGGACCTTCTGTTGTTGTGCAGCAGCCGCAAACACACGCTGCACAACAACCGAATAATTGAAATTGGTGCAGTGTCAGTATGTGCAGCAGCAGCAGTTCTTAACTGCTGCTGCACTTGCTGCACGAGTCTGCTGAATTTTTGTGTCACAAGAGTCCGAATCGTGTGCGCTGCTTTTTTGAAAAGAAAAACGATTTCCGCTGTACATCCTCATTGTATAAGCTATACTCTTAGTAATGCCACTGGGAATTCCATTGCTCGATGCCATATGCAAAGAGCTGAAGAGAGAAGGAAACCTTCTCTACTCAGGCAGCACAAAGAAATAGGATAAAATGCAACTCAAGGCTCAAATATCGTACAAAACCCCAGAAGGGTTGTTCACAGGCACCATCCATGATGCTCGTCTGCTAAAACAATTCAAGAACGGGGAAGAAATAGAGAACCTAAGAATCACCGTGGCTTTAGACCCATTGCCTGAACAACCAGACAATGATTTTAGGGTGCGTGTGGACTACTATGATAATCAATCAAAACTCCTTTATGGCGATCTGGTTTCATTGGTAGGAAGAGAAGTGAAGGAACTTGTGGACGACAAGCAAAAAATTATCGATGATCGTCTCAGTTTGCTTCATGGAAAGAGGGTTCAGGTTAACGTCACACATGAATACCGTCCAGGTCATGATCAACCCTTCCGGAAGGCTAAGATCGTGAGACCTAACCAACTCATGAAGAAAGCCGCTTAATCGAGGAAGAGCCTCCAGTGCCCGTGGGAGTCATAGGTGCTGGAGGCTTTTTCATGTCTACTCGGCACGCATATGGAGCATTGGGCACCCACCTCAATATTTCGCTCTGCACATTTTTGCGCTTTTACATAAACTGGCCAAAGAGCGAGTCAAAGCAGGGATCGTCTAATGCCTGCTGTAGGAGATTGGAGTTCAGCTTGAGAGCCGTGGTAAGATGTGACTTCATTTCACCAAGGTCATCAAGCACCGAGTAGCATTGAGCGACGAGGTAGTGATAATCCCCGCTCTTACCCCATCGACTCTCACTCTTTTTCAGCCAATCAAGAGCATCTCCAGGCACGTTAGCAGCAAGTCGATAGCGAGCCACATTCAAAGCCTTCTTCAGTGAGACAGGATCACTCATGCTCAAGGTCTCGGTTAAAAATGATGCTTTCAGGAATTGGCCCTCTTCGACAAGAATGCGAATGTGAAGATCAACGACCTCTGCGGTAGCCTTTAGATCCGATGGGAGTTCTTCGAGTCTATTGGCAGCCTCTTCCAGAAGTCCCAGCTCGATGTATCCTTCTACAGCGGTGATCTCTTTGAGAAACTGTGAAGCGTTCATCCTTCTCCCGATCCTCCAAGCATGTTTGGATTGAATTCGCTCCAGAAAAGAGAGCGGTTCAGCAACTCCTTTACCCATTGTTGTATCCCTGTCTCCTTGTTCTCCCGTGATCCAGCAATATTCAGTATCCTGATCCCGTGAGTATTTATGAACTCCTGCACTGCGACATCTGGTTGATAAATCCCGCGATGAACATGCAAGACTGGCTTCTTGTGCTTTTCGGCAAACTCAGCGGTGCGTTTTGATCCACCGGCCAATTCTGATGCTAAGGTGAAGATAATGGTCCCATCTGAATCTCTCACGTTCCATTCAGTTCTTTGGAGATACTTACCTCAATCGTCGCTGATCATAGGCGAAAGATTTGGCTTAGTGACAACAAATCCGGCAATTCTCATTAGGCAATACAAGTGGTATTCGTCGCAATAAATGCGCCACAGCTACTATGTTAACTCAAATAGAGTCGCCACAAAGGATTCGCACCAGCACATTGTGAATCCTCAAACAAGAACGCGTCAAATTGATCGTACCTTCCTATCATATCCTATGCCCACTTGTTCAAGTTTTCCATCCGGCACAATCGTGTTTGTGAGGCATGGTGAAACCCACACCAATGTCGCGAACGTCAAGCGTGCTCAAAGCGTTCTAACGAATCCTCCAGCTTGTTCACAGATACTCACTCGAAACGGCCTTAACCAGGCGATAAACGTAGGCCAGAGACTGCGCGGCCACAGATTCACCCATGCTTATTGTGGTACACTCGCGCGCACACGCTACACTAGGAAGGTTATGTCTTGGATGCTCCCCGACCTACAATGGAAATTCAGGTCCGAGCTTGATGAACTGAACAGTGCAATACTCGGTGCAAAGCCGAAACAATCGCAACAGATGGAAATGTATAACAGACAGGAGCAGGCAGTCTTGAATATCTGGCATGAACTCTCCGAAGTCGAGCAAACTGCACTAGTTGTAACGCATGGCAATGTCGTGCGCTACTTGATTGGACTCGCAATAGGCCTAGATGTCACGAAACGATTTTCCCTAATCGCAGACAACTGCTCACTATGGGCCATAGTTAGAGGTAAGAACAGTCGGTGGCACCTTCTATCGGCAAACGACGTCGCTCATTTGTCCCGAGAGTCGCTGCGATTTAGTCATCGACATGAAATTGCTAAAACCAACGATTCCTTGGCTGCTACAACATGAGTGATCACATTTACCAACTTACCGCTTCACGCCTCAAGGCAGATGTGTTCTGCAGGGACTTTCCAATTACGGACTACTTGTCCAAAGTCACCGCATTCTTGGGAGTGCCTTTTGAGAACCTACACGAATTCGCCTTGCTGTTGCTCAAACCTGAGTGCCAGTTTGGATTTCACCCTTCTAGCTGGATAAACCTTGTTCGCGACGCTGGCTTCCAACATATGACGGGCATACAATTTGAATGGACGCCAGATCTTGCCAACTCACTTTGGAAGTATGAACCATTGGTAGAAGGCCACCAAGCTTCTGACTACATCGACCTCTGGGCGACCGGGCCAGGTTACGCTGCAGTTTTTGCAAGATCGAAAACAAACGCTGATCCTGCTACATTAATGATGACTCAGCTAAAAGGGAGGAGCACCTATACTTTGCAAAAGCCAGGAACTATTCGCAAAGCCATTGGGCAAGATCTCTTATTGTTGACCTATGTCCATACCTGTGACGAGCCTCTGGACATTGTCCGGGAACTTGGATTTATCCTTGATCACGACGTTCGCATCTTACCTTCCACTTCATGTTGGCCGGAACAAGCTTTTGAGATCTCAATCTCACCAGCCCCAATACTGAACTCGGCCTCATACTATCAATTGGTTGAAACGATCGCAGGTCGAGATCTGCTATGCCATGATACTACAAGACGTCTTCACTCTAGAGAACTGTTCGATTGGAGACAGCACCTTGACGAATCAGCGATTCTAGGATCACTTAAACCATTTGAGAAGCTTCTTCTTGCAGCCGCCAACACCCGATCAACTTCCGCATATACACGTGTGTTCCCGGGGGTTAGGCAACTATACAAGTGATGCCTAGATGCTATTTATGCATAACAGGGCTCACGCAAAAATCGTGATTCACATAGAGCTAAGAGCAACCTGTTGGTTGCAACTCTTGCTCAAGCAACTACGAACACCAATAGCTGTAGCCCTGCGTAAACAACTCGAAAGCATATGAATGGTGTGCAGTCAGAGACCAAGAGGAAGTGGATAGAGTTCACCTTGGCGGGTAGTTGTCCTGTTTCATGTTGTTACTGCCCCCAATCTGTACTCGCACGGAGCTACTCTGGATGCCAACTAATGAGTCCTGCTATATTTTCTGCTTGTTTAAGCAATATACCCAGGGACTTTGAGATCCACTTCTCTGGATTTGCGGAGCCATGGCTCAACCCATCCGCAACATCCTTTCTTAGATTAGTGAGTCTTGAAGGTCGTGCTACTCGTGTTTATTCGACTTTGATTGGTATGAACCAGATCGACATACAGGCGCTAATTGACTGCCAAACTTTGACCAGGCTGTGCGTTCATACGGTTGACTCTTCGAGATTGATGCGCTTCAAGCCCAACGATGAATACTATCAGAATATTGCGATGCTCACGAACGGGTTTCGAGACCGACCCGAACTCTTGCGACTAATGGCTATAGGAGCCCCTGATCCTAAAATTATTGAGATAGCTGATCGAGTCGGCTTCAAGTTGCAGACCAGTCTATTACGTCAAACGGTGAAGAGAGCAGGAAATTTGAAGCGGTCAAAGGGAGTTGTTCGAGTGCTTGGCTCCATTACATGCTCCAGGCAACGCAGTTTACACAACAACGTGGTACTTCCCAATGGTGACATGGTATTATGCTGTTGTGACTATTCACTGCAACACAAGCTCGGCAATTTATGCAACCAATCGTATGATGAGATCTATCGCGATAGTATTTCATGCGTCTTGGGAATGCAGGCAGATGTTGATTCTGACCTAATTTGTCGAAACTGCGAATGGGCCGCATCCAATGAGCGAATTTATTGAGCCTAGCCTTATTGAAATGGAGGCAGAGATAGAACGGCTGGAATCTTTTCCAGCACTTCAGTTCGCCCGGCGGGTGTGGCTGGAGTCATCATATCGCTCAATTCGAAATGTGCGTATTTCACTATGTACCACCTGCATGGGCAGGCTTTCAGATCTTGCTACAACATTACCCAAGAACATCTTGGACAACGCGGACTATCCTGAATTGGAGTTTGTCGTCTTGGACTACAATAGCTCGGACAACCTTGGCACCTGGATTGGATCTGAGATGCGGCATGAAATTGAGTCTGGGCGGTTAATTTACGCCAGGACGAACGAACCTACTGTTTATAGTATGACACATTCGAGGAACATGGCCTTTCGAGTAGCGACCGGCGAGATCGTTTGCAATGTCGATGCAGATAACTTCACTGGAGTTGGATTTGCTGAGAAGATCAATGAACTTGCTCAGTGGCGTGCGAGTGGGGTTGTTTTCGGAAAGGGACCTCGAAAGCTCAGGGGTAGGTTGGGATTCTGGAAGACTGATTTTGTGAATGTGCTTGGTGGTTACGATGAAGATATTGAAGACTACGGATTTGATGATTGGGATATTCTTCTTCGGGCATGGGCGAGCGGCTTTGTGCTATTGCCGTTCGGTGAAGATTATCATGATCAAACTGATTCGCCGAAGTACCAGGTGGACAACATGAAATGTAAAGATTGGAGATACACTGAGGTTCGTAACAGACTTCTATCGCTAAGGAATATCAGCGCAGGGCGATTGAAAGCCAACGTTGGGAGGGCTTGGGGGCAAGGTCTCATTGTTAAAAATTTCAGGGAAAGAATGCTGCTTGAATAGCCATGCGACTGTTAATAATCACCCCTTCGGGACTTGAGGAAATGGGCGGCGTTGAGACGCAACATCGTTATCTTCTAACTGTGTCTTCCCGTCGCTGCTGGGATGTCCAACTTGCTTCACCAGCCAATTCCCATTTCGTCAACGGGACATCATTTACAGATATAAAGAATGGACCAGTGGTTTGCTTGTATGAAAGCCTCCTGAAGCAGCCAGATCAGTTCTGGCACTCGTTCGATCTATGTTATTTCGTACCTCGCGTCACATCAACCAGGACCTCAAAACTACAAGTCAATATCTTAGAGCGGTGTGATCGTCTGGGTGTCAAAGTTCTGTTGAGAATAACCTCTACTGGGCGACTACGGGAATTAATGTTCGATCACGGCTGGAAACTGACAAGCAATTCATGTATTGTTGGATTGCTAGCTTTGAACGAGGCGATAGCTCGGGAGATCGTTGATTGTGGATTTAGTTCCAAGTCGGTGATTCCAATACGAAATGGAGTTGATATCTCACTTTTTTTCCCAGCGTGTGAGCATCCCAGTTTACCGCTCAAGTTTCTTTCTGTTAGTAGGTTCACACCGGCTAAACGCGTTGGCCTTCTTTTACAGCATTGGCTAAAAAGCAGCGCTTCTCGTTTGGGGGCAACTTTGTCAATCGTAGGAGCAACAAGGGCAGCCGACTTAGCTGATGATCTCCCGTCTCCCAATCTAGTTCCTGCGGTTAATTGGCTTGGAGCTTGCGACCGGGGTAAACTTGGCCAAGTTTACCGCGATAATCATGTCTTTGTCTCATTCAGTAGGACAGAGGGTATGTCCAACGCAATGCTTGAGGCGATGGCATGCGGCCTACCGGTTCTAGCTCCACTCATGGCGCATACTTCCAAGTTGCTGCAGCAGCAACTTCCACTACTCTTTAACCCTGCTAATGAGATCAATCCTTTCGACCTCGCTTTGAATCTACAGGGTCAGCTTGCACAGTTTGGTCGATCAAACAGCGAGGTCGTTGCTCGCTCTCATACTCTAGACGCAACGGAAGAGTTGTTGGATATCATGTCTGCTTTGGCCAGCAAGTAACCTTGTCGTTCTGGAGCCCAATCGATCCAGGGCATGGAAGCTGACATCCATTGCTACTTTGAAACAAGTGGCATGCTTTCGAACCCTCTCCATTTCTTCCGGCCAATACTCCTCCTGCTTTTCTGGTGCCGCTGGAGGCGTTTCTGCGAGCTTTGACAGCAGGGGCTCACAATGAACCATCAGCAAACGCCCTGAACGCTTCCGCGGCCTCTGCGGCATTAAGAAGGCGCAAGGACAGGCTCAAGGGCACACGAACGTCAAAAAGACCGTGTGGATAATCGGTGAGAGGTTCGGAAGGCCATGCAGCTCGATACAGGCACCGGACAACACTTCCGAGCACATACCTAA
>Ga0075152_10002907_pt1 | contig 12117 bp, 10 predicted proteins | sample JI61114C2DNA_FD_70964 | JGI IMG/M metagenome (GOLD analysis project Ga0075152, IMG submission 70964) | Wastewater effluent complex algal communities from Wisconsin, to seasonally profile nutrient transformation and Carbon sequestration -... | ecosystem: Engineered > WWTP > Effluent > Algae...
GCGAGGATGGCGCCAAGCTGTATGGCTACCGTGAACATTTTAGTGAAATCATTATCCGGTATATGGAGTAATTTTTCCGTGATGATCATGTGGCCGGTAGACGATACCGGTATGAATTCTGTCAAACCTTCTACGATACTGATGATGATTGTTTGAATAGTATCCATGTTGTTTTGGTAATGAGGATGTTAAAAATCTGGAAATGAAAAACCGATTTGTAAACCTGAACTGTCTTCAAATTTTCAAATCGGTATATCGTTAAATGATATGAATGAGATTATTTCGGTTTCTTCATGATGGCCACAATTTCCATGATAAACCCTGCGATGATGAGCATCGGGGCGATGGTAATGCGGGTTGTACTATATACTTCTTTAGGGTCAAAGTTTTTTGGATCAGCACTTTTGCCGCCAGCCATCAGGAAAAATCCCAGGGCCAGCACAGCCATCCCGGCCAGCATCCACACGTAATTCTCTTTGCCAAATAAGTTATTTCGTAAAACGGTTTCTTTCTTATCCTTGTTCATAAAGTGATATTTCGGATTGCAATATAGTGGAATTTTTACAGCTGTTAATACAGGTCATCCAGTTTCATGCGCAGGTATTTAATTACCGAACGATGCGTACTGGCGAGTGAAATCGTGATTCCCAGTATGATAATGATTATAAACAGCATGATCAATCCTTTATTATCGTGCAATAATTTAAAATCGGGTAAAAAGCTCTCTATCAGCAATACCGTGCCCCAAATAGCGGCAATAGCAATTCCTGACGCAATTAACCCATTCAGTATAGCCCGCTGGTTGATCGGTTTCGCAATAAACCAACGCGTTGCACCCACCATTTGCATAGTTTTGATCAAAAACCGGTTACTATACATGGCAAGCCTGATCGTATTATCTATTGAAAATACTACCAGTACGGTTAGTAAAATAGCAGCAATAAGGAAGATAAACCCGGCCGTTTTTACATAGGAACTCACCTTTGAAACTGTTTCGGTTGGGAACTGGAATTCTGATATAACGCCGGGGAATGTATTTTGCAGGTTGGCCGACAAAATATTGAGGCTGTCACTGTCAACATAATTGGCTTTTACATAAAAGTCAATGCTTTCGGGCAATGGATTGTTTGAGAGGAATTGCTTCCAGGTTGTATCATTCTCACTGTTCCATTTTTCGATGGCTTTTTCCTTGGTCACATATTCAACGCGGTTGGCATATGGGATAGACGAGATATAATTGACCAGGCTGTCGATCCTTTTTTTAGGAGCGTCCCTGTTGAGGTAAGTATGTACCTGGATATTTTCTTTGAGGTAATCACCGGTTTTGCGAAGATTCAGGAAAAACCAGCCAACGATGCCAAACAAGAATAACACCAGTGCCACACCTACTATCGCATACCCATAGGTAGGTTTACTTTTCTTACTGGATGCTTTTCCGAATTGTGCCATAACATTTTTCTTAAATAATGGATAAATGAAAATTTGCTGTGCTAAAGTCGACAAAAATAAAGGTTTTTAAGCTGTTTGCTTTACTTTTGTCCACTACAAAAAACGATTGCCTGCCAAATATATTTTGATTGCTGTAATGCTGCGGCATATTTATTTGTTAAAATGATCAAGCCTTCCCGGTATTTTTTAATGGATACATATGTATCGTGCAATAATGCAATATCTCAAGGCTTCCGTCTTGTATCATTTCGGTTGCTTCAAATAATTAGTAAGAACAGATAATACATCAAAAAAAATGGAATATAATTTCAGGGAAATTGAACAAAAATGGCAGGCGAAATGGAAGGCTGATAAAACGTACGAGGTCAGTAATGATTCTGCTAAAGAACCATTCTATGTATTGGACATGTTTCCTTACCCCAGTGGTGCCGGTTTGCATGTAGGGCATCCTTTAGGATATATTGCCAGTGATATTTACAGTCGCTATAAAAGACTCCGGGGTTTCAATGTGTTGCACCCGATGGGGTTTGATAGTTTTGGTTTGCCAGCTGAACAATATGCTATCGAAACTGGCCAGCATCCGGCCGAAACCACGAAAAAAAACATAGCCACTTTTAAAAGCCAGCTCGATAAGATCGGATTTTGTTACGACTGGAGCAGGGAAGTACAAACCAGTGATCCGGGTTATTATACCTGGACGCAATGGATCTTCCTTCAATTATTCAATAGTTATTTCTGCAATACCGAAAAGAAAGCGTTGCCTATATCAAAGCTAGTCGCCAAGTATGAAACAAAAGGGGCGATGCCAAGGGAAGGGCAACCGCCGATACCCGGCGTACATTTTACTGCTACTGAATGGAACGCCTACACGAAAAAAGAACAGGAAGATATTTTAATGAAACGCCGTCTTGCATTTTCTTCTTATGGCGAAGTGAATTGGTGTGAAGCACTTGGTACTGTATTGGCCAATGATGAAGTAGTTAACGGGGTGAGTGAAAGAGGTGGATTCCCGGTGGTGAAAAAGAAAATGCGTCAATGGTATCTCCGCATTACCGCTTATGCAGATCGCCTGCTTGAAAGCCTGGAAACACTGGATTTCAGCGATTCTATGAAGGAGATGCAGCGTAACTGGATTGGGAAAAGTGAAGGGGCGGAAATGTTGTTTCGCATCACCCCCAACCCCTCTCCGGCCGGAGAGGGTGGCAAGACCCCTTTTCAAACAAGTAACAAATCAGCCTGGCCAATTTTAAAAGATCTTTCCAGGGAGAGCAGGAAATCCGCTACAGACTCAGAAGATGCATTGTGGCAAAAACTTCGGTCTAATCAACTTCAATCAAAAGTGAGGCGGCAACATGTGATTGAAAATTTTATTATTGATTTTGCTTTCCTGAATGAAAGATTATTAATAGAAGTTGATGGAGGTTATCATAATGAAAATGATCAGAGAGAGTATGATGATGCCAGGACTGCTTTTCTGGAAGAACTGGGTTATAAAGTGATCAGGTTTACAAATGGCGAAGTTGATACCAACATAGATGCTGTTGTAGAGAAGATCCGTATCGAGTTGGGAAAATCTACTCCCCTCTCTTCAGGGAGAGGGGCTGGGGGTGAGGCATCCATCAAAGTATACACCACCCGTCCCGATACCATCTTTGGTGTAGATTTCCTGGTGCTGGCGCCCGAACACGAACTAGTGAGCCAGATTACAACATCCGAACAAAAAGAAGCTGTTGATACATACCTGGCTTATGTAAAAAGCAGGAGCGATCGGGAACGCATGTCCGAAGTAAAACAAATCACCGGGTGTTTTACGGGAGCCTATGCCGAAAATCCATTCAATGGAAAACTCATCCCGGTATGGATCGCAGAATATGTATTGGCTGGGTACGGTACAGGCGCCATCATGGCGGTACCATGTGGTGATCAGCGTGATTTTAGTTTTGCAAAGCATTTTAATATTCCCATCAGCAATATCATTGGCCATCATTTTACGGGAGAAGAAGCCAATCCAACCAAGGAAGCCATCCTGGAAAATTCAGGTTTCCTGGATGGAATGCTAATGAAAGATGCGATCCCGGTTGCAGTAAATAAAATTGAAGAACTGGGCATCGGCAAAAGAAAGGTGAATTATAAAATGAGGGATGCAGGCTTTAGCCGTCAACGTTATTGGGGTGAACCATTCCCCATCACATGGCAGGATGGCGTGGCCGTTCCTTTGTCATCAGATGAATTACCACTCGAATTACCATATGTAGAAAAATATGGACCTGGTCCGGAAGGAGAAGGTCCACTTGCCAATATAGAAGAATGGGTGAATACGCCGGAAGGGAAACGCGAAACTTCTACCATGCCTGGTTATGCGGGATCTTCGTGGTACTTTCTCCGTTATATGGATCCCAACAATAAGGGAACTTTCTGTAGCAGGAAGGCCAGCGATTACTGGGGACAGGTAGATGTGTATATCGGCGGAACAGAACATGCCGTTGGCCATTTGTTATACAGTCGTATGTGGACGAAAGTATTGTACGACCTCGGCCTTGTTGGTTTTGATGAACCTTTTAAGAGACTGGTGAACCAGGGAATGATCACAGGGAAATCTTATTTCTTTTCTGTTGATCCGGATAATAATGACCAGATCATTTCTTATAAAAAAGAGGAAGCTTCCATTAAATTAATTCGATTCAAGTACGGGCATAATTATGTTGATGCCAATGCAAGGCTTACTAAAAAGAAATTGGAGCAACATATTGTAGACCATTCATCTGATCTTAAAAAGTTCAATTTTGTTTGGGAAACAGATGGTGTGGAAGAGTTTATCGTTTTGAAAGAGGAATCCGAGAAAATGTCCAAAACGAAATTTAATGTTGACAACCCTGATGATATTGTAAATATTTACGGCGCTGATACTTTCCGCATGTATGAAATGTTCCTCGGCCCGGTAGAAGCCAGCAAACCCTGGGATACCAAGGGCATTGAAGGAGTGCATCGTTTCCTGCGTAAACTCTGGCGTTTATTCTTCGACGATATGAAAGGCAAAGTCTGGAATACCGACAAGCCAAATGATGCCGAATTAAAAGTGTTGCATCGCACCATTAAGAAGATCGAATACGATACCGAACAGTTCTCTTTCAATACAGCGGTAAGCGCCTTCATGGTATGTGTTAATGACCTGTCTGATCTGAAATGCAACAAAAAAGAGATCCTCGAACAGTTATTGGTATTGCTCGTGCCATATGCACCCCATATTGCAGAAGAATTGTGGAGCCAGTTGGGGAATACAGGAAGTATACTGGATGCTAGCTACCCAGTGCTGAATGAAAAATTTCTCGTAGAAACGTCTAAAGAATACCCGGTATCCATCAATGGGAAAATGCGCACCACCATTCTTATTTCATTAGATGCTTCACAGCCCGAAGTAGAGAAGATGGTAATCGAAAATGAGATCGTTCAGAAATGGCTTGAAGGGAAAGCTCCTAAAAAGATCATTTTTGTAAAAGGTAAAATGGTGAATGTGGTGATCTGATCTAAGCACTGTTCTTCTATTTTCCACGCTTTGCTACTGGATGATTAAACAAAAACAGTGGCACATTGTTATGTTGAATAAATTTATCACATGGCAAAACCTACGATCGAACTCATCCAGGCTCTCCGGGAAACAGCCAGTCGCCTCCGTCTCGGCGCTCATTATGCCTGGGGACATCATGGAGCCTGCAATTGCGGAAACCTTGCACAGGTAGTAACTAAATTGTCGGAAGGAGAAATTCTGCGATATGCCCACCATGGTATTGGCGAATGGACAGAACTGGCGCAGGAGTTTTGCCCGGTTACACAGGCACCAGTAAACCTGGTGATGAATAAACTGGAGGCCATTGGTCTTACTACAACTGATATACATCACATTGAATACCTGAGCAATAAAGATGTACTAAAGCGTTTACCCGGTGGGTTTAGGTGGCTGAAAAGAAATAAACGGGAAGATGCCATCGTATATTTTGAAACTTTTGCCGATTGGCTCGAAGAAAAACTATTGGCCGAAATGGAACCTCAATTCAGTCGATTATTTAATGGTATTGAAACCGGCGCATTAAGTAGCCGGGTTGAATTATCATGAAGATACAGGGCGTATCAAAATGAAGAGTTGGTTTAAATCTATCATCAATATTTTTTCAAATATAATAACCTACTCAGGAAAACAAACCTTTGCTAAACTTTATTGAAACCAGGCTGCCCCTCATCGGTCAATCATGTACCTTGCAGTATGATGCAAAACGAAATTGTTTCCCGGCTCAACAATCATACGGCTGAATTTTACAATGTGGTTCCATTTCAAATAGGAACCGACAAGATCGCAGCATTGGATCTGTCTGCAAATAATAAATCATTTACTGATGTTATTTACCAGGACCTGGAATTGTTCACCCAATACATCAACGATCAGCGAAGAAAAGCTGATGCCCGGTATTTACTGGGCGGTTATGCTGAAGTGAGGGAGATGTATCGCAGAAGCAACCTGTTCGACAGGAATCAGTCAGACCATCATACGATCAATGAAGAGCCCCGTAGCCTGCACCTGGGTATCGATATCTGGGGTGAAGCGGGTACGCCTGTGTTTGCACCACTTGGTGGAATGGTACATAGTTTTGCCTTCAACAACCAGCTTGGCGATTATGGCGCAACCATCATCCTGCAACACCAGCTTGAAACCATCAATTTTTTCACTTTATATGGCCATCTTTCCCTGGCTGATATCTCAGGTTTACGTACCGGCCGGTTCTATACCCGGGGCGAAACAATCGCTCATTTCGGCAATCCGGAGGAAAACGGGCACTGGCCGCCACACCTGCATTTTCAATTGGTACTCGATATGGGCATAGCGGAAGGGGATTATCCAGGTGTTTGTAAACCCTCAGAAGCAGGTAAATACCTTGAAAATTCGCCAGATCCTTCCTTTTTGTTGAATTTCGGCCATTAATTCTCTTTGTTTTATCAAACTCTTTAGGTTTAAAGTTGTTTAATTCTGCGTATATCTTTTTATAAGTATTATTTTTACAGCTTCAAAGCCAGTCAATTTTCCAACATGGATATTAAACCCGGTACATTACTCCAACACATCAACAGCCCGGCTGACCTCAAAAAACTCAGTAAAGATCAAATGCTCCAGGTGAGCCAGGAGCTCAGGCAGTATATCATTGATGTGGTAAGTGTGTATGGTGGCCACTTTGGCGCCAGCCTCGGGGTAGTTGAATTGAGCGTGGCACTGCATTATGTTTTCAATACGCCATACGATCAATTGGTATGGGACGTAGGTCACCAGGCCTATGGACATAAGATACTCACCGGGCGCCGCGATTCCTTCGTTACCAACCGCAAATACCATGGCTTAAGTGGCTTCCCTAAAAGAAGCGAAAGTGAATATGATACATTTGGCGTAGGCCATTCTTCTACTTCCATATCGGCCGCATTGGGCATGGCCATGGCTTCTCATTATAAAGGCGAAACCGATCGCCAGCATGTGGCGGTGATCGGCGATGGTGCCATGACTGCTGGTCTCGCATTTGAAGCCATGAACCACGCCGGCATTGAAAAAAGCAATGTGCTGATCATCCTCAACGACAATTGCATGAGCATTGATCCCAATGTGGGAGCGTTGAAAGAATACCTGACGGATATTACCACTTCACATACCTATAATGATCTGAGAGATAATGTATGGAAAGTATTGGGCAAATTGCCGGTTGGAAAAACTTTTAGCAGGAGCATGGCCAGCAAACTGGAAGCCAGCTTAAAAGGCATGGTAAGCCAGAGCAGCAATCTCTTTGAAGCTTTGCAGTTAAGATATTTTGGCCCGATCGATGGACATAACATTGTGAAGCTGATCGATACGTTGAATGATCTGAAGAATTTACCCGGACCCAAAATATTACACATCAAAACGGTGAAGGGTAAAGGCTATGAACTGGCCGAAAAAGACCAGACCAAATGGCACGCCCCCGGCTTGTTTGATAAAGTTACCGGCGAGATCATAAAAAAGACATACGAAATTCCGCAGCCACCTAAATACCAGGATGTATTCGGACATACCATCATCGAGCTTGCACAAAAAAATAAAAAGATTTTTGGCATTACTCCGGCGATGCCCAGCGGCTCGTCACTAAAATTCATGATGGAACAAATGCCCGATCGTGCTTTTGACGTAGGTATTTGCGAACAACATGCGGTAACCCTCAGTGCCGGTATGGCAACACAGGGCATGAAGGTTTTCTGTAACATCTATTCTTCCTTCATGCAGCGTGCATACGATATGGTTATACATGATGTGGCGATACAGAAACTGCCGGTCATCTTTTGTTTAGACAGGGCAGGACTTGTAGGAGAAGACGGACCAACGCATCATGGATGTTATGATATAGCTTTCATGCGTTGCATTCCCAACATGATCGTGAGTGCGCCGATGAATGAATCGGAGTTGCGTAACCTGATGTATACTGCACAGCTCGACAGCAATGAGCTACCTTTTGTGATCCGCTATCCAAGAGGGGAAGGTGTGATGCCGGAATGGAAAACCCCAATGTCTGAAATTACCGTTGGTACAGGCCGTAAATTAAAAGACGGGAAAGACATTGCGATCCTCACATTCGGCCACCCCGGCAATTTTGCTGCAGCAGCCATACGGGATGTAAAAGGAGAGGGCATCAACCCTGCGCATTATGACATGCGTTTTGTGAAACCATTGGATGAAAAAATGCTTCATGAAGTATTTACTTCTTATCATAAAGTGATCACCGTAGAAGATGGAACGGTTGTAGGAGGCTTTGGATCGGCCATTTTAGAATTCATGAATGAACATGGCTATAAGGCTGATGTGAAGATCATGGGTATTCCAGACAAGTTGGTTGAACACGGCACACCGAAACAATTATACGATGAGATCGGTATCGATGCCAATGGCATTGCTGCTGCCATTCGTGAAATGGTTCATTCAACCGAGTTAGTAGCCAAATAAATTTATTTCACTTCCAGTTTAATGGCATCCAGGTTAAATTTTTCCGGGAAACGGGCGGTTACGCCGGTATAAAATTTACGGATAACGGCTGCGTCTGCCTGCGGGTTACCGGTCGGATAAAAAGCTTCACTGATCATCGCCTCTTTCTTTTTATAATCAAGATATGCCATGAAAATGGGCACTTTGGCACCGAGGGCCACATGATAAAAACCTGACTTCCATTTCTCAACCCTTTTTCGGCTACCCTCTGCCGATATCATCAGTTTCAACTCATCATGTTCTTTAAACTGTTGGATGGTGAGGTCTACCAATCGCATACTTTTCGATCGTACAACCGGGATGCCACCCAGGCTGGTAAACATTTTTTTCAGCGGCCAGCGAAACAATTCTTTTTTAGCCAGGAAGCTGGTGCGGATGCCGTAGATGCGAAGGGCTGCCATCGAATAAACAAAATCCCAGTTAGACGTGTGCGGTGCAGCAATGAGCACGCATTTTTTAATATCAGCCGGGATGCCCGGTCCCAGGGCTTTCCAGCCATTGCGTTTAAACAGCCATACAAATAATCGAAGCAACATAGCAGCAAGGTACAACCATAATCCCTTTGATGGTAAGCTTCCAACTTAACCTGGGTTTATACATTCTTTAACAGTGCACAATAAATAATATGGAAACCGCTGCGTTATGCATCAAAGCTTCATCTCAAAAAAATGCGTTTCATTATGAAGTTTATCGGCTTGTCTTTTTTACTGATGCTGGCTTTGTCAGTTGGCGGTTATTTTTTCTGGTACAAACCTAAGTTTGATCCGGTTGTATCTGGGAAAAATACTAGCCCCGCGAAAATCAAAGTGGATAAAACAACCTTTCGCAGGGTTCAGCAAAAGGCAAAGAATTTATTGGATTTTTCGAAAAGAGTTGGTTATGATACCAATTATTGTTTCCTGGTTGATATGCACATTTCATCTGGCAAAAAAAGATTTTTTGTGTACAACCTGAACACCGACTCAATTGAGCTGGCAGGCCTCGTAACGCATGGTAGCGGATCGGATAAAGATGGGGATGCTGAAATCTTTTCAAATAAACCACAGAGCTATTGTACATCGCTCGGTACTTATAAGATAGGGAATGATTATATGGGCAGGTTTGGGTTGGCTTATAAACTGAGTGGGCTGGGTGCAACCAACAGCAAAGCATATGAACGAAACGTGGTTTTACATGCGCATGGCTGTGTACCTAACGAGGAAGTATATCCGCTAAGCATCTGCCAGAGTCTTGGATGCCCAACTGTTTCACCTTCGTTTTTGGAACGATTAACATATTACCTGGAAAACGCAGAAAATCCAATACTATTGGAAATCTACCGTTAAAAAAATCTCCCGTATTGGCGGGAGATTTTTTGTTTAAATGATATTCTTATATCCTTATTGATGCATCGGAACTTCAATGGCCAGTAATTCTGCATCTTCACTGGCGGTGATCGTAAATGAATCGGAATCTGAAATACCTAAGGCATCTCTTTTCTGCAGGGTTTTATCATCTACCGTAACCACGCCACTGATATTAACCAGGAACACGCCATTTCCTTTGAATGCATTTTCATATTGCAACGATTTGCCGGCTTCGAGCTTAGTCAGTGAAAAACGGGCATCCTGGTTTATCCATAAAGCTTTATCTGCCTCAATGGGGGAAACAACTACCTGCCAGTTATTCAAACGGTCGTTGATATCGAAATTGCGTTGATCGTAACGGGGTTTGATATTGCGTTGTTTTGGAAAGATCCAAACCTGGAATAAAGTCACTGGTTCTGTTTGCGAAGCATTGGCTTCGGAATGTTGCACACCAGTACCGGCACTCATGATCTGGATATCGCCGGCTTTGATGATGCCTTGTCCGCCTGTACTATCCTTATGTTCCAACGCCCCGGTAAAAGGAATGGTAACAATTTCCATATTGTCGTGCGGGTGGGTACCAAAAGCGCCACCGCCTGCAATGAAATCATCATTCAACACCCTTAATAATCCAAAATGTACTTTTTCAGGGTTATGAAACTGGGCAAAGCTGAAATAGTAATTTGGCTTCAGCCAACCATAATCTGCCGTGCCTCTGTCGCCGGCTTTGTGAAGTATTGTTGTCATAATATCGAGTTTATTGATGTTTAAACATCAATTATGATGCCATGTGTAAATCTGCCATTATTGCAGCATAAAGGTAGTAACAGTGCTGTAAATTAAGATGGGAAACTAGTGCATTCGAAATTGTCAACGATAAGGTCGGCTTTGCTTAATTCTTCAGCAGGATGGGTGGTTAATATAGCTACTACGGGCATGCCGGCAGCTTTGGCCGATTGAACGCCAACCACGGCATCTTCAAAAACCAGGCAATCTTTTGCAGGGATGTTTAGCAAGGCAGCAGCTTTTTCATAAATCTCCGGATCTGGTTTGCCTTTGCTGATGTGTGCCGAATTTACGATCACGCTAAAAAATTGCCTGATGGGTACATGATCGAACATGAAATCAATGTTCACCTGTATACCCGAAGTTGCAATAGCCATGGGAATATTCAGTGAACGGGCAGCTTCTAAAAATTCAATGAGCCCGGCCACCGGTTTAATATCGGCAGCATACAACTCCCGGTAAACCGCTTCTTTTTCCTGAGCAAATACCATTGCTTCGGCATCCGTCATTTTACGCTGGTAAATATATTCGATCACATCTTTATTGGTGCGTCCATTTACATTTTTGCGGTAATCAGCATCACTGATCTCCAGTCCTTTTTCTTTCAGGTATTGTTTCCAGGCAAGCAGGTGATATTGGTTATTATCAAGCAACGTACCATCGAGATCAAAAATAAACGCTTTGGCATGGAACCGGTTTTGCAGATCTGTAACAACGGTAAGAATATTTTTAACTTCAATCATTGGCATGTATTGGTTGCCGCTATCCTGTAAGGATCCGGTCATTTGTTGAAAAAAATAAATAACCTGGTTTAATTCAGGTGACTGAAATCGTCGGCGGTGAGCGGGTTGTGAATTTCCTCTTCACGGCTTTCATTGAATTCCACGATGAAGTTGTTCCTTCCTTCGCCGATGAGAATGTGCAGGTATTTCTGCTGAACCAGTTCAAGCATATTCAAAAACAGGAATATGGCGTGGATGCGGTTTTCACATATATCAAAAATCTTTTCAAAAGAAAGTGTTTTTTCTTTCTGGCAGATCGTCATCATGTAATCACGGCTGCCTTCCATGGTGTAATTGTATTGCACCACGGTATGCACAGGCTTGTTCTGCTTTTCCTGCAGGCGTTGAATTACTTTTTCAAAGGCCTTCATCAGTTTGAACATGGTAACCGTTTGAATCTCGGTTCCTTCTCCTGCTTCTTCCCCGATCTGGGAAAGCTCTTTCTGCAGGTTACCACGTTTAACCATCAACATCCGCACTGCTTCCATCTCCGCCATTTTTGCGGAAGCCTCTTTGAATTTTTTGTATTCAAGGATCTTATCGATGAGTTCCATCCTTGGATCAATTTCATTGCCCTGTGCATCCAGTTCTTTCCTCGGTAAAAGCATTTTTGCCTTGATACGCATGAGGGTGCTGATGAACAGGATGAATTCACTGCTCAGTTCTATGTTTAGTTTCTCACTCTGGTGAATATGATCCAGGAAATCGTTCG
>Ga0075152_10002910_pt1 | contig 12116 bp, 16 predicted proteins | sample JI61114C2DNA_FD_70964 | JGI IMG/M metagenome (GOLD analysis project Ga0075152, IMG submission 70964) | Wastewater effluent complex algal communities from Wisconsin, to seasonally profile nutrient transformation and Carbon sequestration -... | ecosystem: Engineered > WWTP > Effluent > Algae...
TTCAATGTCACCCTCTCTTTGACTGCAACGCCATCACGTAAGAAAGTTTTGGCTGCAACGAACGGTACTATCGGTTTGGGAAGCACCTTGAAAGTGCTGTTTGTGATATCTCCAAGGGTATCATTCTTACTTATCGATTTGTCTTGATCAAGCCTCCTGAGGCTGCAGGAGGTTAACTCTTCCTTGACATTCTTCCTCCGTTGGAGTAGACGGCTCTGCAGCTCCATTACCGTTGCCCTTTCCGGTGGCTGTTTACCGAGAAGCTCCTAAATACTTTTGCCTAATGGCTTCGAATTCATACTTGCGAATATATTCCAACAGAGAATAGTGGATCAGTAAATGGTGACTCGAAATACGAAGGCTAGCTGTGTATTCTTAATTCTGGCAACCAAGCAGAACCTGGTCTCTCGACAGCGTATGCCAATCTTGCGCTTACTGCTATCCATCAGAATCAAATCGTCAGGGAATACTGTTGCTTCCACGCGTGGAGTTGATAGCTGTACTTACAATCTTGCCTCGCTGCTCAGGTATAGACTATGTTCTCGGAAGTTGTTTTGGGGAAGTTTTATATCCATGAATTTTCCCTGGGAGAGTGCAATCACCTGACTTGCCCCTTCGTACTCGACTGTCAGTTTGGGGATGGTATAGTGGATTATCATTGGGACCTCCAACCGTTCAGTCGTATCCTTGCTGCCCGCAGCTATGGCTATTGACGTATACACATCCCCTATCTCTTCGACTTCGTCTATCTAAATTGTTAGGTCGCAAGTCGATAATGGTTCGAGGGCTGGTGGGCACACTATATGAATTCCACCCAGCTGATCTGTGAGAGTCGCCTGGAGGGTCACCCGTTTGTTGTGCCGGTTCACAATCTTTAACGTTTCTACTGCGGATTGCGTCTGAATCAAATGCAGATCCAGCTGTTCCTTTGACAGACTCAGCATTTTGTTTGGTTTCTTCGGCAGATGCACAACCTCCAACTCCTCCTCATCGTCGAGTCTAGATTAGTTCATTCCAAAGTCCTCAGGAACATCCGATATGATACTGCTCTCCAACGAGTTGTTGAGGTAATTGCGCAACTTATTCTTATCGGTACTATCGTGCAGGCTGCTCCGAGGACTATTCGTCTCTTCCAGACTGGGAATTGCATTATTGATCCTCAATCGATGCAGCTCGAAGATCTTCTCGACACTATCGTCGTCCTTCAGGGTGTCCTCTGCTGATGACTGGTCAATAAGGTTGATGTTCGCTCTCACTGATTGGTTCTCCCCGCCCAGCCTCACGTTCTTAAAGTAGCTGTTGAGATTGCTGGATTTGAATTCACCTGCCATGCTTATTATAACAAGTCACCCGTGAACATCACACCTGGTTTTCCAAGTTTATGAAGGTTATGGAGATGTCGTCGTGGAGCTTCCTGCGTGCACCCACAGGAACACTCTTGAGTTCTTACAGAGTCTTGTAGCCGAGGTCATGAGCTATTCTTAACAGTGCAGCCTCAAGAGATTTTTAGCAGAAGTCGTATTCGTGATCGTGCGGTTGGAAGGAAATTCCGTCCACTTCTTAATTGTGATCCCTGAGGGCCTTTTCGAGAGTTCGAGAATCGACTTACCTCCATAAACCTAAATCAGCAAACAGTTACCGTCAGTGGCAAGCATCACGTACCTATCGTCTGGGGAGATATTGTGTACGGTGGTTACTGGCTTGGCCTTGATATAAGGAACTGTGAACTCCTTGAGCTTACTCGGTCTCATTGTGGAATCTTTCAGACCAAAGCACCCTATTGCTTGAGTGGGTTGTAGAATGCCCTTGACGTAGCAATGCGACTTTCGCAAGCACGTGATGATATCCAGCTATTTGGGAAACTATGCCCTTAAGCGCTTCTGCTCAATATCGGAGTTGGCTGATTGGCAGAAATTGAGCATCTTTATGTTATACAGCTTGCTCTCTTTTCCTTTGCTGCTGAATCCCAGATCTTCCTCCAGCGCTGTGGGAGGTCTTTTGGTCAGCAACGCAGCTTGGCTATCACCAAGGGCAGAGGTATACACCTTATCGTTGGCGACCACGACTACAACTGCGCATGAGCCAATCTTATTGACATTATCGAAGCCTTTGTCAGTCAAATTGTTACCTGATAAGTACATGCTCTTGAACAGGCTCTGTAGCCTCGATTAGGACTCAAGCAGCGCTTCCTCCAACGACTTGATGATCAACTACTACTCCTCTTTGATGGTCGCTTTGTTCTTCTACAGGCACTTCTCGAAATCCTCAGCAAAGTGCTACTTGAGGTAGGATGCCTGAATTACAACCATCTGCATACAACTTGGGTTCCTCCGTGACCGTCGAAGACTGCAGCCATGTACCCCTAGACATTCTTGAGCTCGTGCATGACTAGGGCGTCCTCCATTGGATCGTTTGCTGGATACTGCAACGATTGCATTCGTCCTTTGATGCGATTTTTGGCTGACACTGGTTTGGGATCGCTGAACGGCCAGAAACAACGCTGCTTGTGACCAACTTCATATGCCGCAACCATCGAGGTTAGCAGCAGGATGTTACGCATAGGCAGTCTCCTCAACAGCCTCCTAAACATCACGATAATATTTAATACTGGCGATATGAAGAGTCTGGAGAAGAGCCTCAGTCTGGTTAACCAACGCATTGAGAACAAACGGATGATCGAGCAAAGCGGCAAATAACTCTACAAAGAGATCGATAAACTCAACGATTTGGTGTTGCGATTGGAAGTAGAACTGAAGACCCAGCTGGATGGGGTATCGGCGAGACTGCGCAGATAAATTGAGCTCGTCATCAAGAAGCTGGCAATTCGGTTGGAAAAGAACATCGATCTTGACTTTACGTACAGCCACATACCCTACCAGTTTGAGTTCGGCGAGGCACAGAATGAATTGCTTTCAGCCTTCCGTAAAATCGAGGATAGTATGAACCGGTCGATGCTGGATTACCTCGATGAACTACTTAGTCATAACATCTCCAAGAACACCTCCACTTCAATTCTCCACACAAACAATCTCATCACCTCCAACGATTCGAGCTGGTGCAGTGTCACATCCAAGGACCCACTGATTAAGTGCTAAATTTAAGTGGAAGGCTTCAATCAGATCACCACCACTTACTTCGCGTTAGGAGTGACCACTGGTAAGAAGTCCTACGGCAGCTGCAAGTCCCTTGAAAAGGAAAGGTTCACTGGTTGCATCTATCTCAATGGAAAAAGTGAATATGAGCTTGGACCGAAAGAACTCGGGAACTACCGTAAAGCAACACTGACCCAGCCTGCTGTAAAGTTTGTCATCGAGGACAGTTAGCGACGTCTATGCATCAGCCGTAACGACTCAGCACGGAAGGAGGTGTTATTGTTGGGAGACAATATCGACTACTACCTGTATCTCGCTTGGAAAGGTCCGATAAAAATCCGCATTAAATGATACTTGCCTCTCGCTCCCATTCAATCCTATGTCTTATCCAATGAATCCATTGAAAATAGAAGTCAAGTTTGGTCGCGTCTCGCTGCGATAGCGGAAACTCAAACCCGAGGACTTCAATGGATTAGGGCAGTCCATAGTAGCACTATCACTATCCAACTGCTAATCAGCAACATGGCAGAGCGTCGTGGCAGTGATCGCACGGACGACACTCCTCGAGTTTAGGGCAGTCAAGTGCGAGTTGACTGGATAATCACTATCACCTCTCATAAAGGCAACGAAGCTACAAACACTTGCATTGGGTATCAATCTGCACTGAGTCTTAGACTCTACGAACGTGGCATATGAAAAGATAGAGTGGGTGTACACGTTGAAGTAGCTTCGGCATTTGTCCATAAGTAAGGCGTAGGTTGAATCAGCCAACTGCCCAATCAACAGCCATAAAGACGTGCAGTTGCTCACCGAGATAATCGATAAGTTCCCAAAGCTGCAGAAACTGGAACTACCACTGGCAGAAGCAACTGAGTTCATCCGTGGTAGATATGATGCTTCATACAGATAGCTACTTGTGGAATGAAGCAAAAGGCCGATTTCTGCTGCCTAACCTTCCCAATATTTCGAAAATCGAATTCAGTATATGCTATGCCTATTCTTAGCATCAGGGGCTATCTAAGTGGGAGATCAGCGCTCCCTCATTCAAAGGTTTCAACGACTCACTCATTTTCTCATCAGTAGCAATACAATTAAGCCAGCCGACGTAACAATATGCACAGAAATCGCAGCTTGCCTTGGAGCACTTCCCTTGCTATCCACGCTGCACTTAAGTAAATCATGGCTAAGCTTAGTTGAATGCAGCATCGGAGACGAAGAACTATTTGCATTGCTCCCTCCAACGAGTCAATTAAGGAGGCTCAATCTCTAGAAGAATCAAGTGACCAACAAAGGTATTCGCAGCGTCAGCACACAATTTCATAATCTCACACATCTGTCACTAGCCTCAAACAACATCGGTGAGGAGGATTGGGGCGGAGAAGAACAATTGCTCGGGATTGGGGAACTCGCTCGTCATCTGCCTCAAATCAAGCATCTAAACTTGAGTGAGAAAATGGTAATGTAGGACAATGCAATGGTGCGCCTCGTGGGGCCACATTATTGATGCTAGAAGGTATGCCTAACCTCGAGAGACTATTATTTGGTAAGAGCATGATCGAACCGGGGGAAGACTTCATATCTTGGGAGCTTATAAGGCTGTTGGGGACTCGATTCCACAAACTTACCTACCTAGACCAACGTACAAATTATTTCATATTCAGACTGGACTGGAATCCTGCCAAGTCAAGCAACCTATCTCATCCGTTCTGCCCCTCATCTCAAGCAGCTCAAGGTCCGAAACTGTGAACAATAGTTGAGCGATACAATAGAATTACTATCTAAATTGATGGGAGGGCAACTGCGAATTGAGCCGCACTACAAAAGTCGATGGTATGGCTCGGAACGCGAATCTGATGATGAGAATTTCTGGTGATGAACGAAGATAATATGTTGACGATCAGAAGGTGTAGTACCCCCGCGGGCCCCATAGTACCCGTAATAGACAATGCTGAAGTTGGTGGCCATCCCTCTCGCAGCGATCCATGATATCGGCTGTTTCAATTGATTCAGTTCTTAACTTTTTGGCACACTCATAGCAGAAATCTACAAGGTCGCCGTTGTTTGGCTCTCGTCGGCATCCCATGCAAATGTATCTTGCCTAGTTATTGGGGTAACCACCACAGCCGTTGCAGATGAAGTTGGCGGACTTACATTCTTACTCGTCCTTGGGCTGGATGTTAGTACCGCAGCGTTTCACATCCACAGCCTTGCCGGACTGGAACAACAGAATAGCATTTTCGTTCACAGCATAACGTTTCAACTTTTACTACGATTCGGGGTTCTGTTATTCCGCACATTTGCAGCATCGATGCACCTTGGTGACGATGTAGTAGTAGTATGGGAGGATTAGCTAACTGTGGCAGGTTGCACATTCAGTGCCGGTTGGAACTTCCATTGTCTCGACTGCAAGCTCCAGCTCGTCATCATCGCTTACTTCTTGCTAAACCTACTATATTTGAAGTTTATTCGCTGGCTATTCCACGTCGAAATCTGGCTGAGCCCCTTCAAAAGCAGAGGTATCAAAAGCAGGTGGGCCTAAGGGACCTGCAGCCACTGCTCCTCCGACATCATCAAACATCTCTGCGTGTGTTTAGTTGGGAACGTAGTCCCTCGCGATGGCCATCTCATCGTAATCGTATAGCTGTTCGGGTTGTTCTTCCTTCTGTTTCTTCGCCTTTTTCCGGTAGATGAGAATCTATTGCTATTATCGAGTAAATAACTCTTCCCACTCCTCGATCCTATCCTGTCGCTCGATAATCCCATCGTTGTTGATTGTCATCTCGAAATAATTCAGGATGAAGTCAGCCATCTCTCGATTCTTGGCTATTTCTTGTTCAGACAGCTGGCAGTTGCTCTTGTAAGTATCATCCACCATATAGTAGATGCTATCGATGAGCGAGACGGCATATTCAGGTTCTTCATATGAATTATTCCTGACCCATTAACGGAATCTCACCATGAACTCAGGTCTAGCGGTGAACATCCTCCACATTCTGAAATCGTCATCCTTGCTGAAATCCTCGTCACGCTTGATTGGTACCCCTGAAAGGGTAAACGGTTCTGCGGGGAAGATTATTGCTGGCTTTCCGTTGCGGCTGATGTTTAGGCTATAAAGACTATGTGACGTCGGTAGCCTGGAGATGTCGATCTTTTTGAGCTTGTTCCAGTCTATCTTAGAGTGTTTGTACATAATTCGACCTTACTCAAACATTCAAATTATCTGCATACTCGGGGGTTTCCTGGTTCGGTCTTGGTAAGTTTGAACTCCTCGAGGAAGTTGCAGCCTGAGTTAGAACACAATATACTTAGCCGTAGTTCAACGAGATTGGTCGTGACCATGGGTAATTTAAAGCTACGGAGCTTGGAGTAGCTCATATTAATTTCTCGGAGGTTGGGTGTTTCTGCGTTGCTCAGATCGACGTGCTCCATGGGAGTGAACGCCGCCAGTATTTCCTCGAGGTCATTGTACAGCCCTTGCAAAGTGAGCTTCGTGATGGAGGTGTAGGCTGAGTAGGCGATCAACTGTACATGCACGCAACTCACAGAGCTGGTCGAAGCCAGTCATATCCAGCTCAGTTAGGGGTTTATTCCAGCCTACATAATGCACGTATGTACTCAATGCAAGACTCACAAGCTTCGGAAAGTCTGTCGGAATGATATCCCACTTCTCGAGGTTGTTGAAGCCTACAGTAAGCAAGGGTAGTACGCATCACCAAGTGTGTCAAGGAGTTAAGTATTGCTTCTGTGCTGCCGTACTTCTCCCTTCTCGTTACGATTTTGCGGATGCGGTTGTTACTCACTTCCAGAGACCAAAGATGTGGGAGATCTATTCCAGTCAGGTCAAGCACCTCAATGCTATTCTTGATTAGGTTGAGTTCCATCAGGTTGGGGTAATTGTCCTTCACTTTCAGCTCCTTTATCTTATTCAGGTTCATCGACAGCTTCTGTAGAGACTTTGAGCGTAGGAAGTCGATGCGAGTGAAATTGTTTTGGTCGACACAGATAGTCTACACCGAGTTGTCGTCAGGCAGCCCATTGAAGGTCTCATCATCAAACTATCGCTTGCTGTAGTCCCATTATAACAGCCACTTCCGGTCTATCGTACTATCCACCTTCTTGTTCAGGAATTCCACTTAAGCGGCGCCGATATCGCTGGTCTCACGGTCGTTGTCTAATATTAGAATAGATTTTTGTTAGAGATCTACTGCGCATCTCACAGTTTCAAATCGCTCTGGGGGTTCGCTTAGATCGTCACTCAAGGTCCAGCCTACTGCATAGAGTTGGTCGTTAGGGTACGGTAACTTTTGCTTGTTCTCTGGGCAGTCCACTAAACACTCTGTGAGAGTCCTGTTAAAAGCTGGATCGTTAATCATAGCTCTTGGCACGTTCATGCTAAACTTCAGCACAAGGGTCAGCAATTATGGTTTCAGCCTGAACACTAGGCGATGCTTAATGAGATCCTCACCGTAAAAGTCACTGAGCTTCCCAAAGCACATGTAATAGTACTCGTTGAACTCTGTGTTCTACAGAGCCTTTTTCGTGGCAGGATCGGCATTGCGAATGGCTTAGAGGGAGTGATCGCTCGGCCGGTAGCTACTATAAACATTCAAACTCCTTAACTCCTCGTTGGTGACTACAATTATATATTCTGAACGATGCTCCTTTTCCTGCTCCCACTCAACCTCCTCAAAGAAAGGGCCTATTTCAGCTCCCAGGGTATAAATTGCTCGTTTCTGTCGATCCAGTGACTGGTAAATGCACATGCCGCACACGAATTCATCCTCTTCAAGCCTCTTCCATGGACTGAGCAGTCGGGAATTAGTTATTTCAAGGCAGTTATTGCACAAGAATGTAAACTAGGGTTCTTGAGGCTCAAAGCCCTCGATTTTAAACTCCAGATCCTTCGTCAAAACGGGGTTAAATTCGACCCGCTTTGTTGTTCTTCTGAGTGGTTGTGTTTGCTATTTGAAGTAAGCTCCGATGTCTACTTGATTGGCTATTATCAACGCGGACTCGCAAAGCGGACCAAACTTGGATCGTCGAAGCTCATACAGGAAGTGGTTGAAGTGGTCGAGGTAGCTGCCCTTGTTATCGGAGTTGTCTTTGAGTCCAACCTGCACCTCGCAGACTAGCTTGCACTCACCAAACATAAAGTTGATCAGGAAGTCCCTGTTGCCGGTTGCCAGCCTGTTGCGGATCTTGACTATCTTCACACCTTCCTTTTGCTGGATGTTATTGATAACTTGCCGAATCTGTTCGATTGTTCCCGAACACTTGGCTCGAAGCAGGTCAGACACGCTGAAGGTAATAAGCTCATCGTCTGGCTTGATGAAGCGATTAACCCCGCCTTGCACCAACTTATCGTACACCAGGTGGTGCATCTGGTACAGAAAAGAAATTTGCCGTTTGAGGTAGAGTACCGCAATGTCGTAGGTGAGTGTCGACAGTAGGTTCACAGTCATACCGCTTTTGACGATGCTGTCGGGAAGGTATCCGAACTGTTTCTTGCGTTCCCGAATATAGTCGGAAAGTCCTTTGTAGGCTGAGTCCAATATGCTCTTATCCGAGCTATTGTTATTGAAATGCTTGTCCCGATTCCCGTTGATGACGGCGACCAGCTCCTTGTAATACTGCGTTCGCATGTGTGCTTCCAAGAGGTTCATATTAAAAAGCCGCTTCTGCTCCTTCTCTAGCAGATTTTGCTTCGGGTTGGCCACTACTGCATCCAACTCCTCGATCCACTTGATGAGCACCCGCAGCACCTCAGGACTTTTGATTGGGACGCCTGGATGATTGATTTATTCCTCAGAGTAGAGCGACATGTCCTCTTTGAATTTCATGCAGATCTTCTGGTCAGGAAGAGGCTACTTCGTCGTACTATTCTCCACTGTGATGCTCAGAACGTCGGTCATCAGCTCCTTGAATTCGTAGTAGAAACTATTGGATTCCTGGATCACCACGTTCAGCAGCTTCTTGATCTTCTTGCCATAGTCATAGTCGGTTTCTTTCAGAAGGATCTCTGGCGGGGCAGGCACGTCATTATTGCCTTCCTTCACTTCCTTTACCTTGTTTTCCTTTTTGGTGATTTGGATTGGGTTGAATGGCACACCAAATTTCTTGAGCATGTTGTACTCCGGAAGGTTTGAGTCGTTGACTTCAGTAACTATGGCCTTGAGCTCCTCACTGAGGAATATCTTATTCTTCTGCGGGTACTTGATGAGGTAGTAGGTGAGTGCTTGAATGACACTGTCCTGGAAATGATGGATGATCTCCTCGCGATACTGCTGCCAAAGCTGGTGATAGTGTGAACGCAGGTACGATAGCATCTCATGGAAGTTCAGGATGATGTTGTTGCACACGAAAACTCTAGTTTCCAGCTCGTTCATTTTGTTTGTGAAGTAGCCGTGGAATGCTTCTTTGGTGATGTGGTCGATAACCTTGCCGACCCACTTGGAGAGGTATTCACGCATCTGTTCTAAATCTTCAGCACCGTTGATTGAAATCCCCTCGACAGGTTTACCCAGTTGCACAATCAGCACCTTATCCCGAAATTCACCCAAATGTGCAAGCTAGGGAGGAAGTTGTGTGGGCATTTCATACGTTAAAGCCGCTTCCTGTTCAATGGTGCCTTGAGATTTTGGTTGCCTGATGGTCGGCTGGGAATGCTGCTGCAGCACTAAACTTGATTGCAGTTGCTGCACTAACTTGGGCGATTAAAGCATCTCACTTTCCTCCCCATCTTCCTACACCTTCGCTATCAAGGTCTCGTTAGTAGCCGGCTTGGTTTCTCTCCGCAGCGTGACCTTTCCTCTCACTTGTGCTTTTTATCTGGTTTTAGACTGATTGTCAGCTCCGACGGAACGGGGGTTTTCAGTTGTGCAGTCTGATGTTTATTCTCGGCGCTTGTTTGGGGGTTAGTGCATTCTTTCGACGTCAAGTTCGCTGGTCTCAGAGTCTTTTTCCTTTACAGGCGAGATATTGTTGGCACCTGCTTGATTGCTCATGAGCTTTACCATCTGATCCATTGAGTTGCCTATCTTCTGAAACTTCTTGAGGGCTCGTGTTTGGGTGCTTGTAAGAGTTTACAACCCAGTTTCCATTATGCTGGCGAGACGGTCAAACCTATCTTCGAACCGAGACAGCATTGCCTCGAATAGCCGTTCGAGTGAGCTAGTATCTACTGCAGGAGTCGATTATCTAAGAGCAACGGGCCTGGATTGTTGTTGATGGCTAAGCTTGGGTAGTTGTGGTGGAGGTTTCGGAAACATTAATATGTATGCATTAGACCATCTACCAGGAGTAATGGTAAATGGGCGCTGCTGTCCCTTCATACAATAACCGCAAACTCAGAACTGCCAGCCAAATAATGTCAATGATGAATCGATCAAGCAACGAGTGGGGCATCTTCAAGAAACTTAATGCCGAACATGGCTCCGACGCCAATTGCGAAGAATATCTGTTGCATGAGGTTGCCCAACCACTTAGCCTTGAAAAGATGGCGCCAGATATCCGCAGCGATGTACATGAAGTTCCCGGCAACGAATACCATGATGTACGTTTGAACTTCCTCAGAGGTTCCAACGACGGCGAGCCCTATGATGGCACCTATAATTGATATCAGGTTTATCACTCCGTTGGAAATTATTGTCTGCTTGTTGTTGAATTTGCTTTCGAGCAGAATGGCAACATCTCCCAACTCCCGAGGAATCTCATGAGCGAATACGGCGATTACTATTGGGATATACACATACTTATCGCCAGTAGCAAATCCCAGACCGATCGTTAGGCCATCCATAAAATTATGGATTAAAGAGCCAACGAGGTTCATGTAACCCGCAGAACCTTTTCCTTTCCAATTTTCAAGGCATCCTTTTTCTGTCGAGCCGTCGGCAGTTGCTTCAAGTTTCTTTGGGGAGGGAGTATCGGCCACGGTTTGTTGTGGGGCAGCACTGTCGTTAAGATTTAGGTCATTGTCAAAGGCTTCAACTTGACATTTGTCATGTACTTTTGAGCGATTCTTGGCGTCAGCGATATCTTCCTTAGAGGGTTACTCGTTTTTCACAGAGCACGAGTCCTTTTTGTGCTCATGAGCGTGATCATGTCCGTGGTCATGCTCCCCGTCGATCCAATGGCTATGTGTGACCCCGCATGCCTCCATGACCTTCTCAAACCACATGAAGATCAAGATAGCCGCGATGAAGACCCCCGAAACTATGAGTGGATCGATGCCTTCCGAAGAGTATGCTTCTCCCATGATGTGGATCATGGAGTCCCCCAAAAGAGTTCCGCAAGCAAGTGCAAATAGCACTCTGACAACGCTCTTGAAGTTCTCCGACTGGATGTTGGTGCCAATGAGTACAAGTACAAACGCAGCCACGAACCCAATGAGAGATAGTCCGAGGCCAGTCGCGAGCCCGTAACCCCAGCGTTGAGCAACGCTGAGTAGCTCAGTCTATGGAGGCGTTTAAGTATCCTGAGCCACCGCAAAGAGCACAAGTAGGGAGATTATGTACCAGCCCGAAGTCATGAGCCTGATCCTGATTATCGATTATCAATGATTGTTGATGGCGTTATAAATCCCGTTGTTGATGTCTGATCAGTATTTATTAATAATTAAGTGTGGTTTGTTCTTCACTATCCTGTTCAGATATACCTCTAAAAATCGTTGTTTCGCTAATCACACAACCACCAAGAGACCTCCAAAGCGCCTTGAAGTGTGAACCCAATTCAAGATTACTCACCTTCTTCACTAGGGTCCAGCCGTCAACATTGAATCAAAGTTGACATATAAATAGAAAACCACAACCACCGAATCAGGCGATTTCGCTTTGCGTGTGTAGCATCATATTCATGCTGTGGTCGTCTGAGTAACTGCCTAATAGTACCGAGCCGTCTTGCATTGAACTTAAACTTGAACAGCAAGAGTAAGACTGCGATGGGAATCACCTCCATCACTAATGTGTAGGCCAGCATCACCAGTGACCCGGCCAGTGGCTTGAACTATTCACACTTGCTGTCACTGCT
>Ga0075152_10002913_pt1 | contig 12106 bp, 20 predicted proteins | sample JI61114C2DNA_FD_70964 | JGI IMG/M metagenome (GOLD analysis project Ga0075152, IMG submission 70964) | Wastewater effluent complex algal communities from Wisconsin, to seasonally profile nutrient transformation and Carbon sequestration -... | ecosystem: Engineered > WWTP > Effluent > Algae...
TTCTGGCTGACGAACCGGCTGCTGATGGGATCTAGATCTTCACCGGCAGTTTTTAATTTCCCAATATCTTCCTCAACTCGGTAGTTATATGAGACGAAGATGCATTTCTTCTCCTGGAGGTTGGTGCTAGGACGTCTTGATTTTTGGGAACTAGTCGCACGCTGTTATCGAGAATCTTCACCGCCGATGAGGTTTGTTCTCCTTCTCACCTCTTGGGTAGCAACTGGTCTCACAGTAATTGGCTCTTCCGTTGTAGGTTCCTCCAACTTTCGTTTGAGGATGGAGTCTGGCTCCCCTCTTTATTCCTTGGGATGGTCTTGAGTGATATTCGGAGGTGACTCAACTGGACTAGTCAGTATGATAGTTCTCTTTTGCACGTGAGAGGGCTTCTTCGATTTGAGCATGAATAATAAATTTCTCCTAAGTTCGATTGAACGCTATTAAAATGGAATTCGACTTCTTCTGTTCGTGGAAAAATAATATTGTCGGCCTGCGTTAGCATGCGACTTCTCTCCGACGTTCTAAAAGACTGGCCTTATCCACAATCAATTGAATTTGAAGTCGGGGTAGAGCTTCTGGACTCGTTCAATAACATGCTTGACGCTCTCTTCGATCTTGTCGTTCACGATGTGGTCGTAATAACTCAGCTTCTTGCTCGCCTTGATGTCGTCTTCGGCAGATCTTAGCAATTTTGGAATTTCCTATTCAGTGTGGATACCTCTCTTTCGAAGTCTGCGCTCCACTTCCTCGAGACTAGGCACATCCACAAATATGTAGTTGCACGGGTCGAAGTTGTCATGAATCTTCTCGGCTCCTTTCAAATCGATGTCGAGAATGCAGATCTATTTCAGCCATGACAATTACCTTTCCTCGTTCAATGACGTCTCGCAGCTTTCCTTTGTGCGTACCGTAGAAGTTCCCATGAATCTCACAGAATTCAGCAAGCACCTCCCGTCCGATTTCTTTCTTGAACTCATCCACCGTCACGAAGTAGTAGTGTCGGCCTTGAACTTCACCTGGTCTGGGTGCCCTTGTTGTGTAACTAATGCTCAGCTCAAAGATGTTTGGGTAGCGAGCAAGCAGCTCTGCTATGATAGTTCCCTACATTTCTCACACTAGTACCTTTCCAGCTCCGGAGCAACCACTAATGACGAGTGGTCGGTACATCTTCTGGTCCTTCTGGTGGTTGAAGAACGCAAAGTATTTCTGCGCATATGTGTATACGTTGTCTGGCTGTTCGAGCAGCACCGAACTCATGAAGTCGTTGAGAATCTGCCGCAGCTAAGCATGGTTCTTAATGTAGCCCACATGCTCCTGTTTGATCTTGTTTTTGATCTCGGTGAAGTAGGTCTGCAGCTACGAGTCGAAGTTGTTCTTCTACTGCATCGGCGGTTGCAATTCCGGATGATTATAGATTGAACAATGAGTGTGCCCTTCGTCGAAAGGCATATTTAGGAACTTTTCCTCAGTCGCTTACAGCAGGGAAGCAGAAGATCGTTCCACTTGCCAAGCAACCCGGAAGGCAAAATCAAAGTATTGTACAGACTCGAAAAAGGCTTCTAAAAGGTGCGCTCGTTCGTTCGAGCCGAAGAACTGTTCGAACCCACTCCTGTGTAACGTCACTACTACAGAAAGTCACTATCATAGCAGCGTTTAGAGGTAGCGAAGCATCAGCGACTATTTACTCGAATGGAAGCAAGCAAATCGAATCTAAAAACAGAGCTGAACGAGAAGTACTGGTTGGAGAGCCAGAGGGATAGCGAAAGGCTGAAGCACCAATAAGAGTAACTGAACAAAAGAGTGAAGAGGATAAAATCGGAGAATTTGGAGAGGAACGCACAGTTTTGGCTTGTCCGGGTGGGCCGCTCCAAGTAGAACTTCTAAACTGCTGAAAGGGTGTTAAACACAATAATGCAAGAAAAACGTATCAAATGGTGGGATTCCAAGGACCTTCCACCTATTCGTTCTAGAAAACCAAACAGGGTAAATTCAAAAATGAATAGGCATGGAAAGCGAAAGGATAGTTTGCTAGCGGCGGGAAACAGCTGGTTGCCTACTGTCGATAAACGGCTTAAACAGCTCGCTCGACTGCTCAACCCCTCACTCAAGAGCCGTCCTTAATCGAAACTGGCTCACCGCGCGAACGAAAATCCTGCGCATTGATTAGCCATGGTTTACTGACTGCTGTGCCAGACTATATTTAATTCCATGCGGTTCATCCTTCGCCACCGCTTCGGCTTTTTCCAACGCAAGTCGGAGCGTATCTTCATCCCTGGCTGCCAAACCACCGATGACATCATGGACTTCTTGGAACGAAAGACTGGCCATAGCCATCATGAGCTGGTCTTGCGTTTTCGAAACGATCGCCTTAGCTGTCGAGTAGTGAAAGGCTGGACGCTCTCTGACTATGAAATCAAATAGGGTGACGAACTTGAATTGGAGGTGCTCGAGCGGCAGCAAGAAGAACAACATGCAGATCACAGTACTAGCCGATACTTGATGAACGTGATTGGACAGCTTCAGCCTATCGTGAAGCAAGAGCTCGGTCGGATAGCAGAAGAAGAGGAGGACGAAGAGTAACGAGAGAAGACCGTCAAGAAGAAGGAGTTTAACATGCGCAACTATCTCGATAGCGAGCTGGAAAGGCTGTTGAAGTATGCACAAAAAGGGCAACTAAAACCGTTGTTGCGCTTGCTTGAAGACCTCCCATTAGGCCTATCCGAGCAGCTTACAATCGAAGTGCAGCGCTCCAAGCTCCGGCTGATTGATTAGGTGGGTGAAGGAGGATGGTCGGCAATACACTATGCCGTTTACTGCGCTAGGAAGGATGTTTTGGAGGAGCTCTTACAGCGGAAGGTAGAGCTCAACAGGTGTACAGTTGATGGCTGGTTGCCGCTTCAACTGGCAGTCCACCGACACAATTACGAGTTGCTGAAAATGCTTCTGGAGGAGGACCGCATCAGCATCAACTAAATGACTAGCAGAGGTTCAGCCCTTCATGTCGCTTCCAGACTGGACGACGAAGAGTCAGTCAGCATTCTCGTGGAAGCTGGAGCTGATTGGCGCATCACCGATGATCGCGGTCGAAATTGCCTTGAGGTTTGCACTAAAGAACAAACTGCCAAGCTTATTATTAAAAAGGAGGAGCATAGGCTCAAACAAGCCGAGAATCTCAACCAATTCGCCTCACTCGCAATACTTCGTGGAGGACTCTATCGAACAAAGACTGTATTTCTCCAGCTCAAGCAGAAATATTTTGTATTAGACCCCTATCAAGGCTCTCTGGTAATCTATGAATCTATCGAGCAGTACCCTAAGCACCCGCATGAGACTATTCCAGTCGAATATATCAAACTCGAAGGCACTAACCTGCTTGTGGATGACAAGCGCAGCTGGCATATGAAGAAGGATCACCACTACTTCGAAATCCACTGTCCTCAAAAGAGAATCCTAGCTGCCAAGAATCTCCAAATCGCTGTTCGATGGGTCGAGGGTATCAAAGATGCTGTCAAATATCAGCAGTACCTGGCTCGGGTAGGTCGAACTTCAGAAGTCGTACCTGCAGAGGATCAGGTGATCATCGATTGTGATGATGCAACTAACCGGTTGGCATCCAACAAGGAAGTCATCACGAAGGTAACATCTTCGATCTGCCATACTCGCCTGACGAAGAGCATTAGCAGTAATGCCAGCAGTCACCATTTCAAACAGAGCAACGCAAGCGGCTCATCGGATGGGCACTCTCCAGTAATGCCCAACAAGATCAACTTGCTTTCTGTGTCTTCAAAAAGAAGTGACAGTTCGCGAGAGTATGATATCACCGCTTGCAGCAGCAAGGTGAACAGCAACTAGGAGCTTGGTGAAAGTGGTTAAATCTGCTTAGAGATTCACGAAAATCGGGCAACCGTCAAGCAATCTCTGGACACTGCCAGCAAGGAACTGGCGAGCGAACTGAACAGTATAGTTACCGACAAGACGAACTTCTCTTCCTTCGAAATCATTAAGACGCTGGGGTCTGGAGCCTTCGGCAAGGTATTTCTAGCTCGACATCTGCAATCCGGAAAAGATTACGCTCTCAAAGCCTTGAAGAAGAAGACGCTGATTATGCAGAAGCAGATTAAGTACGCAGTTACTGAAGCTCGTGTACTCAAGCAAGCTAACCACCCCTTCATCATCAATCTCCACTATGCCTTCCAGACACCTAACTTCCTCTACTTAGCACTTGACTACTGTCCTGGAAAAGACCTGAGTTTTCATCTGGCCCGAGAAATCACCTTCACGTAGCAGGAAACGAAAGTCTATATCGCTGAGTTATTGCTTGCGCTTGAGCATTTGCACAGCAAGAACATTCTCTACAGGGATATGAAACCTGAGAACATACTCTTAGACAGTGAAGGTCACATCAAGCTTGCCGACTTTGGGTTGAGTAAGGACAACGTTACAGATAAAACGAAGAGCTTTTGCGGAAGTCCAGCGTACCTTGCTCCCGAGGTGTTGAACCAAAAAGGTGGATGCAAATAGACAGATTTGTATGGAGTGGGACTGGTGATGTATGAGTGCCTCACAGGAGAATCCGCTTTCTATAGCGATGATATTACCACTCTCTACCACAACATCAATACAGGAACGCTGAGATTCCCAAAGCATATGAGTGAAAATGCGAAAAGCCTCATTTCTGGATTGATGTAAAGAGACGTCAAGAAGAGATTGGGTGCAAACGGATACGAAGAGATCAAGAAGCACCCCTTCTTCAAGGACATCGACTGGAAGCTGGCGGAGAAACGAGGTTTGCAGCCAGCGACTCGCGAATACTGCGAGAACGGTGAAGATTCTGACGATGAAATTGCTATGTTCACTAACGTAAACCGATGTATAACGCAGGAACGATTCACCGACGTGGATTACTCTGAGACCGGCATCAGAACCAATCGATTGAACGACTTTAGCTTTGTGAGGGTGCAATGACCGGAACTACCTGTTGATATTATCCTTTTGTGGGTTTTGTCTCGATCGTGGACCTATTGATGGCTTTCTAGCGGCTGGTTTACATTCCTGTAGCCCGCCGTGACGCTCATATCAATACTTAAATTTAATTTGCAATTGGCCAATTGAGGATGACGTTCCTCACTCGACCAGGCTTTGGAGGACCGTTTTCTCAATTGTAGGCAAATATTTCTCGACATTGGCAATACATGAACTGTCAGCTCAGTGCTTTTTCTCGAAGATCATCGTCTCCTTGCCGTGCTGGGAGTGGAAGAGGTGGAGCTTGTTGTGCTCAATCTTGTAGGTGTGGGAGTGCTTCAGGGCATCGACAACTTCCTTCTCGGATGGCTCATGAGGGGTGGGGTGAGCAAGGTGGGTCTCCAGATGGTTGCCCCACTTGATAGTGCCGTCGGCAGCGACGGCGAAATCGCAGACGTGTCCGTTACCGTAGGAGAAGGTGACTGAGTCATTCTTCCAATGGAACTCGAAGGGTTCAGGAAGGAGCTTGTGCTCAACCTGAATAAGGTTCCAGTCTCCAGCAAGATGAGGATGGTGATGATCCATGATTAAACCAAAATATTAAACCATATGAGGGAATCCTTTTATAGTGGATAGTGAAACGGCCACCGAGGATGGTCAAGGTTACTTTCGATTGCGACAAGGGCAGGCACAAAGCCATTTAGCATAGTAAATTCGATCGTTACCTCTAAGTCCTTCGAGATAGAAATTTCTAGATTAGCCAATCGTTAATTTAACGTAGAAATCATGAGTCAGTACTGAATTGAGTGCACAGTCACCACACAGCAGTCAAAACCATCTGGGTTTCGTTAACATGGCATGACTTACTACACGTGTCAGATTTGGATGGAACTCAACGCTAACGCTGAGCTCTATGCCAATTTCACTCCTCATACCAGGCAAACAATGATGAGTCAGCACGGGATAGTTCACCTTGCATCATAAATTGGTTTGCTTCGAATTCGAACATTGTTTCTCAAGCCACAGAGGAGGCCTTTGGGTTGATTAGCTATGCAGCCTTCGCAGTCTATGCCCCTATCTTCATATCCATTCTTATCGACTGGTTAATTGCCTACGTAGCGTTCGAGACAACTGACTGAATCTCTCCGAAGACAAACAGAGAATACTGACGTCAGGTTGACTTTCACTGCAGCCTCTGTACTTAAGTTAGGTTGGCCCATGGTTGTTGGTTGCTCTGTGGAAGTTTTACTCAGCCTGATGTCATCGAATTTCATCATCACGTGTTTGGTATGGGTATTGAAATACCTGAGAAGCGAGCGTTCAGCCGAGTGTATGAACAAATCGCATTGATGCTCTTTGTTGAGGTTTATCGATGATCAGCGGTCAGGTCAAGCTAAAAAGTGTTGTCTCATCGCAGATTTTCCTGAATCGGCGTTTGAACATAGGAGATGAGAATTCGGTAGGCTCGTCATGCTGATCGACAAAGCGCTCCGGTGTTTAAGCATGACTTCTTCCTGAAGTATGGTGCTTTCAAAGACATTGCAAATTGATTCAAGGAAGTTTAAATCGAAGGAGCTGAATGACTGTCCAACATAATTTTCGATGCGATCACGTTCAATGGCCAACCCAGAACTTGGTGTTCCACCAGTTTCCATCCCAAGCCCAATCCTTGCCGGTCCAGATCTTGCCGTTCCAAATCTTTCCGTCCCAGGTGCGACCGTGGCTTCCATCCCAAGCAATCCAGTCCCTTCCGTTCCAGATCTTGCAGCCCCAATCGTTGTTCCAGCCCCTGGTACCCCACCAGTTCTTTCCTTCCCAAGACCATTCAAGTCCGTTCCAGACCCTTCCATCCCAAATCTTTCCTTCCCAGTTCCTGGCGTGGACACCATCCCAAACAATCCACTCCCTTCCATTCCAAGTCCTTCCAGCCCAGTCCTTTCCGTTCCAAGCCCTGGCAGTCCACCAGTCCTTTCCATTCCAGGTCCAGTCCTTTCCGTCCCAGGTCTTACCGTGTTCTCCATCCCATTTCACCCATCCCTGACCGTTCCAGAGCTTGCCGACCCATAGTTTGTCTGTCCAATCCTCATCTCGACAGGCAACTCCTTTCCAGGTCTTTCCGCGCCAATTGATCCATTCTTCTCCATTCCAAACTTTTCCGTCCCATTCCCTTCCATCCCAAGTCCAGCTGCGGCCACCATCCCAAGCAATCCACTCCCTTCCGTTCCAGGTTTTCCTGGCCCAGTCTTTAGCATCCCAACCCTTAGAAACCCACCAGGTTTTTCCTTCCCAAGGTGAGGTCTTCCAGTCCTTGTCGTCCCATTTCTTGCCATCCTTCCAATGAGTAGCCAAAGGACCTGAAGCTTGGCGTTCAGCCCGCTCTTCAATCTTGTGAATGCCGATGGCATTGTTCACCTGAGCGAGTGCCTGTTGATCCTGGAGCTGACCGATTTCTCTTCTGACGACTTCGCCGCTATACTTTGCAGATGATGCGGCAGAGTCCGATGAGACAACAACAACCGAAGATGGAGCAATAACTTTCTTGGTTACCCAACCTTTGGTCTAGCCACGCCAACTATCCCAGCTAGCATCAGATCGGAGACTACCTCCGCAGTTGGTGCCGACGATTCCGAGAGAAGCAACGAGTGCGACTGTTGTGAACTTCATTGAATTTTGATTATAGATACGCTTGGCAGTTGCGCATTTAAATCCCGTTCTTTGATGCCTGACCGGCCAAATAAAATTAAAAGGCCAAAGGACTGGCTGAACTCCAGCGATAAAAATTGACTGGAGGGGTTCTACTTGGACCAGCATCATAAGCCCATAAGGAATAAGCTTCCCGTTTGATGAAAGGTTTCAAACTCGCAGAATCTTTTCTACTTTTTGAGTTTCGTTTGAAAAGGATAAATTTTCGGCTGGTGCCTGTTTAGCAAAGGAGCTGGCGTCGTTGTGGTCAACGCAAGGTATCATGAGGTTCTGCGAAGAGATTTGAACTCAAATCTCATGAGAAATGTCACTCTTGAGCTACTTTCCTCGGGAGTGAAAGTAAATAGGAAGCCGATATAACTGATCTTCTTTCCTTCTCTGATACTCGTAGTTGAGATAGGCACTCGCCGTTCCTCCTTCAGATTGGCTATATCGATTTCATGAGAAAATCATCCCGGCACGAGCAACATAAAGGAGTTGACGTGTACTTGGATAGCGAGCAGTACAAAGTTATCTGGCCTATTGAAAGACATCTTTGCGACTGTCTGAGCTTGGTTTGAGCGTTGTATTTCATGGAGCACCTCATAGATCAAGAAGCCTCTGCACATTTAAATGCATTAGGAAAAGTGTCAATGGAAAAAATGTATCGGAGATCAATGAAGTTACCACCAGCATATGATGTAAATTCACTGAGTACCATCCCCGAAGATATACAACACCGGACCCTTCGGCGTTTTTGCCTTAAAATTACGGCAACGGCTTCGTATTCTTCTTCAGTCAAGCCTTTGCGCATGGAAATGTGACACAGATCCCCCCTATGAGTAGGATCGGACCGACCAGTATTGCTTTTTTCAATAATAATTTGCTCGTGATCAAAAGATAAGGCTGCAGAGTTTAGCATCAGCTTGCTTATTGCGATGACTCACTGCGTTGGCTGTGCATCAATTAGCACTTGGTGAAGTCCTTTGAACTGATATTAGTAGTCCTTTGCATACTGAGTAACCAGGGTTCTCTCCAAATGGTGCCACCTCCAACCGGCTGGGGATAAACGGGTGAGAACCTTACCTTTGAGAGTACTGAACAAAGATTGAATCAGGTGGAGTTGCACGCGACGGTTGGGAAAGCCCCCCTTCATATTTATCCTTATCCTTTGTGATGTTCTCTCTCTCTTGCATTTATGGACAATTCTGATGGTGTAGTAGTCACAACTTAGCAGAAGTGCGAACTGCAACATGTCTATGAGTATGAACTGATGGGAGTTAATAATCGTCTCTCGCTGATGAAGATGTTCGAAAAAAAAAATCATGACTATCATTAGAAGAGAGCTCTTGAGTCGAGCAAACCCCGACCGCTTGTTGCAAGGGAGCTCAATATTCAGAGTCACCAAAGCAGCTATATCTCAAAGAGCCAACCAGAAAAGCATGGTTCGATGTCGGTTTGCATTCTCAAGTTCGACCTCCTCGATGTGAATCTGAACTCTCATAAGGGAGATCAAGCTGTCCGATAGACTATTTAAAGCCAAGCCCAAAGTTGCAAATGGTTCTTTCCTTGCGCAGATAGCAGCATTTTGAAAAAATTCTTTGTATGTTGCTGATTTGCATTCAATGGATGCTCGGTTGAAGAGCAATGATCAAAGGGTTTCGGAAATCAAGCAGATGCCATTACGGTGCCAAGTAAAATCAATTTGTCTTGCTGCTTCGTCGGTATACCTTCAAGTTCTCGGCGATGATGTACTTCAGAGACTCAAACTCCTTTTGCTACTCATCTGTTCCCCCTGGGCTGCTCAAGTAGGAGCAGTTGAACTTCCTGTTGAGGGATTCCTCTGTCTGCTTCTTCTTTGCACCATCGTTGATCTTCTCAAGAATCTGTTCTTTTGTCACGTAGTGAAGTTAGCTGGTGAACTACTCCTGTTCATAGTCGTCTAGGGTCTTACTCACAGTAATTCCAACCTTCAGTACTGATGGTTTTGGCTGAAGCAGCTCCACAAGGCCCAATAGGGCATCGAGTTTTTCTTGTATTATCTCTATTGGTTGAACCGCTGTCAGAGTGTCGATGAGCAGCCTATAAACTGACTGATACAGGCTGCTCTCCAAGTTAATCTTCATGGATTCAATCTTCTCCAAGTCAATGAATTTCTTGATTCCAGAGAGAATCGTCTTCTGCATGTTCCCCAGCTCCTTGCATTTACTGATTGGGAGTTCGAAAGATTTCTCGGGGAGTCCGATGTAGATACTGATAGAGGACAGCTTTCTCATCCTCTGTACCCAAAGTAATGGCACCACAAGCTGAACAGTCTCGTCAGCGAATAGCTCTTCAAGGCGTTTCATGGTGACTTTGGGATTGACCATTTGCAGTCGATGAATCTCCCGTGTGAATGCCTATTCCGTTGTTAACTTGAAGATGTCATAGATTGCCCACTACTAACTATTGGCGGCTTGTAGGCTGGTCTGGGAAACAATTTCTGGCAGCTCAAAGTTCTCCAGAAGTTGCTGCTCGTGTGCAAAAGCGTTTCCTTTGAGCTTCTGCGGTAAGATTATTCGGTACTAACTGACGCTCACCTTCGGCCAACCAAGGATCAGCCATAAGTTCTCTGATAGTCGGTCGGGTGTTCATGTTCTTGTCCAAGCAACGCATTAAGAACCTCTTGCACTGGTCTGACACTTAAACATGTTCGTTAAAGCGCAGTGGCTTTTGCCTAATACAGTTCATCAGCGAGACGAGTCCGATCTCTTCGGGCATCCAGGGTGGCTGCCCGTAAAGCATTTGGTAGCAAATAACCCCGAGAGACCAGGTGTCACAGTTCTCTTTCTTATAGTTCTGGTGGTCGAGTATCTCCGGCGGCATTGTTATCGGGGTTCCACAGTAAGTCTTCATCAGCTCCTCCTCAGACTGTTTTGAGAATCCGAAGTCTGCCAACTTCACGACGAAGTCTTCTGTGAGCAGAATGTTAGCTAGCTTAAGGTCTCTGTGAACAGTGTTCTTTCGATGGAGTTCACTGAGGGCAGAGCAGATGCAGCTTGTGATCATCTGCGTAGTGGCTTACTGAAAGGTGCCTAGATATTCGAACCCATTACCTTGCTCACGTAGTAACTTGTTCAGATCGCCGCGACTGCAGTACTCAAAGGCGAGATATTTCTTCCCCTTGAATCTGAAGTCGCGCAGCAGAGTGATAATGTTTGGATGCTGACAACTCCTGAGGATGTCGATCTCATTCTCGACAAGGAGTTGATCCTAAATAGCACGATGCTTGTTACCCTTGCACTAATCTCCTTCCGAATCTCTTTCAGTGCCACAATGGCCTTTGTGCGAATATGCTCAGCTTTGTAGACTATTGAGAAGACTCCCTGCCCGATCTGTTCGATTACACGGTAGTCGTCAACGACAAAGGACGATTAGCCATGCATCACTGCAATTGCTTTGAAGGAATATTATAGACTCCGACCGGCAACCAGTTCAAGGTATTGGATTCGTAATAACAGTAGCACAACGAGAAAGGTATGTAAATTGCACTGTTCGAGGAGATCAGTCATTACTCGTTCCTCTCCCCAGCAGCCAATCGAGCCAGTCTTCTTCGATATCTTCTCAGTCTGCGTTCTACTCGCGCTGCGTTCCTTAGGACCCTTGGCTCTTGGATCCAGTCTCGAATTCGTTCTTCAGTTCTTGCATTTTCGATTTCAGACGAGACATCTGGTGAGTCTTCTTCGACTCCATTTTCGTCTCCTCTGCCGAATTCCTGAACAGCTGTTAAAAGAGTGCCAAGGACTATTTCTGACATTGAGAAGAGCTCGGCTATTGGGCCTCGACCAAGTATTTCCTCAAGTGGATCCACCTGTTATTGATTGTAACTCAAGGATTCTATTCTGTCCTCGAGTACCTTGGAAATTGCCCTTGATCTGGACCAAACAGGCGAAAGGTATTGTAAGTCTGGTCCCCATGCTCTTGGAATATCAAAGGTTTATCGATGCACTTCTACATTTCCTTGGAAGTCGAGAATTCCCTGCCAATATGGTCGCCCATCGGAATTTCGTTTCGAAGAGAGGACCATCGATGTGATTTGAATGTTCGCGAGCTGAGCACGATTGAGGAAATACGTTTGCAGTTGGTCCAGGGAAATCCGTTCACCAACAGAAGTTAGGTGGGCAAACCCGATGAAGAGAGTGTCTATGGGCATTTCCTCGATATGGTAGACTGGCGTCGATGCTGCTCGGTAATCATTGAGTGTGAGATTTTTAAAGGTCTCATAGTGGTATCCTCTCCATATGTTCCTTTGATTGATGAGTGCCGCCTGTTGATGTGCTGGCCTGCTGTTAAAAGGAAGGACATCCGTAAAGAGTCTTCGATCGTAATCGAAGCTGGCCATACGCAATGTTAAATTACATTGAGACAATATAAAGAAGCAAACTTAGGGCATTTCTTTGGGTACATGAAAAGCTTCGTTTCG
>Ga0075152_10002917_pt1 | contig 12091 bp, 19 predicted proteins | sample JI61114C2DNA_FD_70964 | JGI IMG/M metagenome (GOLD analysis project Ga0075152, IMG submission 70964) | Wastewater effluent complex algal communities from Wisconsin, to seasonally profile nutrient transformation and Carbon sequestration -... | ecosystem: Engineered > WWTP > Effluent > Algae...
GAGCACGGTCCGCCGTTCCAGTTGCTCACTAACAGTCCTTCGGACACCACGATCACCCGCAAGGGCCTCTTCGCTGAAATGGTGCAAAACACTGGCCAGGCCAACTCTCGGGAGATCTTTCGGTTACCGGCACGAAAGGCAACTGCAGAACAGCCCAACCCACAGTGATATGTATCCAAGATAACTTCCTGACATTTAATTGTTATTCAGCAATGGTTGACCAGCTAACCGACATCAGCTCGCAGCAGCTCGAACTATACTTCAGCTGCCGCAGGCTGACAGACCTAGACACTTTCACCTTGACAGACTCTTTCTTCGTGGTTTACATCAGCGATCGAGAGACACCATACATCAAAATTTTCGAGTCAAAGGTACATTGGAACGACCTCAATCCTGACTATGATTAGACTGTGACCGTCTGCTACCAGTTCGACAGTAAGTATGCTGTTATTCAGTTGAGCAGGTGCTGACGCTAGATGTCTACCATAAGGAGATGCCTCCCAAGTTGGTGGGGAGAGCAATTGCAAGCCTCGGCTAGCTGTACAACACTCGCGACAAGTGTATTACGAAAGCATTGATAAATCAGCATGGGAGAGATAGTGGCCAGATCATTGTTCGAGCGAGAGTGTTACCTCCAGGGCATACCAACCTCGTTAGCTTTGATATGAAGTTACTTGCGCTTCCTTCGAGCTGGTGTCCACTGTTCTGCAACTCGCTATGCCCTTCGATGCCGTTTATTCGCATTCGAAAGGTTTCTCCCAAGGACGCTTTATTGGTGTATGAGAGCCTCCCATGCGAAGAAAGCAGAAACCCAGTGTTTCACGGCATCCAGATGACTGAGAGTAAACTTTGTGACAACAACCCATCTCTACTGCTTGTATGCTAGGTGTTGGAACATAGTGAACAGGGGAAGCATAAGCTTATCGCTTCTTTCGAGTTTACGCTGACACAGATACGCCAATGTAACCGTTTCATGTTGGTGAAGGAGGGTGCACAAATCTCAAGTCAAGCCATCATTGAAAGATACTCCAACGAACCCATCTTCACGTGGAACATGTTCTTGGAAAAGGGGTTAGAGCTGTTCCTTGATGTATGCGTGGATTTTACCTCGAGTAACCTTCCACCGAAAGATCCCAGAAGTCTGCACTATACTAACGGTGGTCAGCTTACACTCTACTAGCAGGCTATGCAAGCAGTCTGTGAAATCTTGATGAAGACAACCGGTGGGAAGATGAACGGGACGTTTGGGCTGTTTGGTTTCGGTGCGAAGGTGAGGATGCCCAACCTCAACACGGAGAGGTTCGACCATCACTGTTTTCCACTGAACGGTAATGTCAGTAACCCATTTGTGGGAGGTCTGAGGAATATGCTGGCCACCTACCGTAACTGTATTAAGGACATCGAGTTCGGAAGTAAAGTATGTAGGTATGTTAGAGCTGACGCTTTTTGCACCGTTCTTGACTGTCGCAATGGAAAGGGCTCGCAAATTTTCGCACGAGGCTCCAAACAAGTATTTGATTATGCTAGTGCTTACTGATGGAGGCCTGCAGGATTATCCAGAGGTTTGTGATCTACTCATTCAATGCGGCAGGCTTCCTCTCAGTGTCATCATGGTTGGAATTGGCAACGGAGATTTCTCGCTGCTGCGTAGCATTGACGACAACACAATGCTAATGACTGACGGAAAGGGGCAGCGCACAGAACGGGATTTAGTTACTTTCGTCAACTTTTCTCAGTGCAATTACAACGCGAGTTTGTTAGCTCATTAGGTTATGAAGGAACTTCCAGGCCAGATTGTGGGCTACTGTAAACTGGTGGGACTTCGACCATAGAACATGGTGGTGCAGTACAGGCCACCTTCACAATAACCCCTTGAGAGAATTGGTGGGGGTATGATTATGAGCACCCGATCGTTTATCAGTTGAGTTATTGTCGATGATTTACATGGGGAAACGTAGAACCTATTTTGAATAATTTTTGAGGTATGAGCGACAACAATAACAAGGAGCAGCCAGCCAACAAACCGGAGGAGAACAAGCAGGGCGAGAAGCCTGAAGCTGCTGGGAAGGACGACAAGAAGAAGGAACTGCAGAAGGATGCAGAGGTGCTGAAGATGCTTGAGGAAGATGAGGATGACTTCGAGGAGTTCGAAGAAGGAGGTACAGGGATAAGTTAATTAAGTGTACGACGAGACAGCACCTGTGAAGATTGACGCAAAGCAGTGGCGAGAGGACTGGGACGACGAAGACATCAATGACGAGTTTGGAATTCAGCTGAAGAAGGAGCTTGGCATTGCATGACTGTGATCTTGTACGTCGGCAGTATAAGTGTATATCCAACACAACTTGCTTGTAGCAATTTGAATGTTATGCAATGCTGCTGCCGGTGAGTATAATATCAATTCAAGCTCATGGAGGAAGAAAGCGGGTTCTACAGGAAAATGGTAGATAAACGGGAACAGTTCCGTGTCAGCATTCGCAAGCAGAATAAGCAACAAATGCTGAAGCAACGGAGGGAGGAGAAGCTGAGGTTTATGGACGAGGCAGAAAAGAATGTCGTTGTTAAGAACAAACAATATTGGCGGGAGCTAATGCCGATCGTAGAGGAATGCATCAGCACTGAGCCTGAAAAATCCCTGAACCTCCTCGTGAACTAGTTGGAGTAATTGAAGTAGCAGGACGAGATAGCAGCCTTCCTCGAATATTATGGCAGAAGGCTGTGCGAAATAGGTCTCCAAATGCTGCATACCGAGGAAGGATGCCGGCTAGTGGGAGCATTGGCTTCATAGCAACTCACATGTCCGTACCTCCTCTTCGAAAATACTGTGGGGCGATGCCTGGAGTATATTCGAAGTAGCAACAACTTGCGATTCTGCCGACTGTGGACTTGGATCATCCACGAATTCTGCACCCGGGAAGAAAACTTTAGCAACAGTAGGATGCTGCAGATCCCACAATCGTACGAAATGTTGCTGGCAAAGTCAAGGAATAGCCGCCATTACAATTTCATTATCTGCAAGCTGAGTTTTGATCGGAAATACATTCCCGAGCAGGATATGGTCGTCAGGGAGCTATTCGCTACAGCTGCAAGCACTAAGGTATCAAAGAGTGTTGCAGCCACTTCTGCGTTGTCCAATACCGTCAAGTTGGGCCTACCGACACTCTTTATCAAGTTCATCCAAGAGTATGTCGATTTTAGCTGGAATCTAGCCACAGGCTCCAAGAGCAAAATAAAGTTCAGCGAAGGAGTAGAGCTAATGCTCATCCTTGCCGATAAAGCTTCACCGGAGAGTATTGAGATCATGCTCAGCATGGGAGTGCTGGATAGGCTTGCTGATCGTTTCAACGTTGAGAAGAGGCACGACCAAATGCTTATACTCAGCCTCGTCAAAGCTATCTACCACAACGTTGGGAAATAATGGTTTGCCAATCTCTAGCGGGATAGTATGATTGAACTCATCACAAAGTAGATTTTGCCAGGCGAGGATATCCAGCTGATACTACAGGGGCTAGAATGCCTGCGTGCACTGATGGACTCAATGGACTCAGCAGAGAGTAGAATGGAGGCCGCCGTCTGCCTGGACAGATGCATCGTACTGAATGACATCGAGAAACTGTGCTACCACAACAACCTCTAGATAAGAATATTGGCTTAGCAACTCAAGGAGCACTACTTCAGCAACAATCGTGATGCCTACTGAACATTATGAATTCATTGTTGCAACTGCACCAGTCTTTGCAGATGTTGTTGCTTTTGCCTCTCATGAGAAATCTCCAGCTGGAGCAGTTTTATGTATTCCCGAAGTTCCTGCATACTCACCGCTAGGTCTGGTGGTCTGTTGTTGCACTTGATCTTGCCGGCTTGGCGGGTGCAGTCAATCATAGTTGACCTGTTCTGCTGGTGGCGTTGCTATAGCAGACTGCCTCTATCGTTATCATCTGCGGTTTCTTTGATCCTTTCGAAGGCTTCTTGCTTGGATGTTTAAAAGATGACTGAAAGAGTGTGGAGGATCGGAACATGTTACATCGCGGAGTGCCTCGTCTCGCTTGAAAGCGAGCTCAAACTTCTTCGCCTACTTATCATGTGACAGTTGATTTTAAATACCTAATGCTGTTAGGCATCGGGAATAGTCTGCGGTGGGGTAACAAGTTTCACTGCTAATCAAGACAAATAATCGTCGCAAAATCATGCAATTCGACTTGTGGGGTGATAACCACCTAAAGTTGAGCCCATCATCGGAGGACCAATGTTTACGGTCATAGGTAAGCCGATTTTGGAGCCTGAGTCTGGAATGGCGATTAACGACGAGCTTGTAGTCAACGGTTGTCCTACTGCATTGAACTGCATGCTGCGGAACTGTGAGCTAGTGACTGCAGTGCCTGGTTTGGGCATCACATTCTGCTGCGGCATAGCGAATGTTTTTGGCGGGGGTATTGTTGAGGGAAATGACTCGTTTTCCTCGGGAATTTGGCTGAGAAATTTAGTCGGTGGAGCAGCAACAGGCCCCCCTATCATTCCCGAGCCATGAATGGCGTTGATGGGAGTAGGCGACAACTGAGATTTGGTTCGTCCACAGTTACCCATAAAATACGATTATTAGTTTGTCTTCAACCAGAATGACAACGCTATTGACAGCTGCAAGGAGTATACTAATCAGAGAAGAGCAGTCCAGTCAAATGGTCGCCAATACTGCTGAAACTGAGCTGCACGCTCCTCGAGTTCTTCCTCAGGATGCTCTTCAGTCGTCAGTACCTAGTGTTGCTCCAATCCCAGCATCGATGCTAAGATCTAATGAGCGAATTTGTCACTCCACTTCTGCTCTTCCTCCTCAATTAGGTGAGCGTATCCATAGCCCAGCGAGAAGTCGATGTAGAAGTATTTAAAGTTCCGCGGAATTTGTTTGAGCAATCCTCCCTTTTACTTTTTGATTTCGATTATGCTTTTGTTGGTATTCCAATCGCCCTCGGAAGTCAGAAGCCCCTGCTTGAAGAAAAATGGAAGGTCGTGTGCTTTTGTCTGTGGAATCAGCAGGCACTACACGAGCAGGTGACTATTATCTCGATGGTAGGCCTAAAAGAATATTGCATGCATGTTCCTGGAATCAGCCATCTGGATTAGGCACTTCTTGTAGTTGTTGAGTTCGTCGTACGCGTCTTTTTCCAGCTTCAGAGTGCTGGGAAGGTGTTCGACTGGAGTTAAGTTGTAGTAGGGAAGACCAGCAAACTGTTTTCTTCGCGGTATCGATAGGCAGAAGTATTGGGAGGAGCTGGCGATCCACAGCAATCCATTCTCGGGGCATTGATGGCAGTTGGATATCACTTTCGGAGAGGGTAGGAATTTGTAGACCTGCTGGGCTGTCTCCTTGCGCTTCTGCTTATTATTGGTTCTTTCCTATTCGTAGGCTGTCTTGCTGGTTGAGAACCTGGGATTGGAGGCGGGTATCTAAGTTGCAGGCTACCCCTCCAACCTAAAGAGTTCCTTCTGGGATGGTTCAGCTGATTGATCGAAATACAGCTTTTAGAGAGCAACCAACGAAGCTTGGGCAGCCTTCAGCTGATTGAGTTCACCTACTTGTCAGCAGACAGTACCTTCAGCGAATAGGTTGAAAATGAGTTCATGCTGTTTGGTTAACTGTTCCTTGGTGACTACATCACTGTAGTCCTGTTGCCACTTCTCTAAAATATAGAGCAACGGTACTTGGCTCGGTAGGTTTGCTTCCCACAGGCCTCATCACCTTGAGTCCCTTCAGCATGTATTCCTCAAATGGCAAATTATAAGAGTATGAACGAGATTGTCGAGAGAAGAGTGAATATCAGTAGCTCAGAGCTGCTGGCTGGCAGCGATCAGCTAACTCAAGCGATTTCTGTTTCTCTCGTACTGCTTAGCCAATTCTTCTGCTTATCGTTTTCGGTTGTTGAGGCGAAGTACGTACTCACTGCAGAAAGGGCGAGTTCTCGACGGCGATTTGTTGAGATTTCTCGACGGTGAGGCAAGTGTGCTCTTTGAATCTGATACTGTTGGCTGAAGAGGAGTGGTACTATCGGCTGTAAGCGGTTGGATAACCGTCAGCGGTGAGGCATTCCTAGCCGTGACCTTCGAAGCTGTTAACACTTGCATCCGACTCGTAAGTTGCTGCTACGTCTGTAAGAACCGTTCATCCAGCTTAAGCAGGAGGTCTTTAGACAGATGCCCATCGAAGTTGATGATTCGTTGCTTGACGGGACTGTCATGACCGTTGGAGTGCCCAACCACTATCTGCTCGACAACCCGAGGAGATCGCGGAGAGCTCAGCATTCTGATGCTGCTGCGTAGAACAGAATCCATCTTGACAGGCGACTCCTCCCGAAAGGTAAGCTCGTTAATCATAAGTATAATCAACCAGAGTTCAATGAGCTCTTGAGTAGTCCTTGCGGGTGTTTTCTTATATGTGCACCTTGAGCTCCGCACGAAACTTGCCCATTATCTGCTTCTTGAGCTGCTCGATTTAATTTTGCCGTTTGCGCTATTGGTTGTGAGTAAACTCGCGGTAGAATGTAGTCAGGAAGGCTTGCTCCTTATCGATGAGTGTGAGGGCGAGGCTTCGATTGCCGGAGCCTGCCGTCTTTGCACGAGGTGCAGTCCTTGCACGGGAAAGGCTCGACTTTGGCCTTGATTAATTCATTCTATTCGAAAAACGCCAGCTAACTTTCCATTTCAGATAACAGTCAATTGCACTTCAAAGTTTCCTTGTCTTGGACAGCTTTGTATTCGAAGTAGCTCGTGTTGCTGGCCCCAAGTGTATCGAAAAGGTCGGACCCATAATTGCCAATGTTATGGGTATGATGGTACGAGTGGTACTTGGCATTGGCAACGAAGGGAGCTATGCGAAGTGGATGCCATGGGATCTGGTAGTTGCTGTGTCCTTCATGGCCGTCGCATATTCTCCACAGAGTCCTACTTAATTGTTAATGCCTTACCAAAGAAGGTAGGTAGTGTAGTGCATTCTCCCACCGAGTAATATCACACCGGCTACGAAAGGAATTCCTACCCCAATGAGATAGTCCAGAGGATGGAACATATTGGTAGCAAGAGCACATGGAACCGGTATTTCATGATGAACCTTGTGTAGTTGGTACAGGCGGCTATCGTTATGGGCTGCCCGATGAACGAAATAGAACAGGAAATTTTCGATCGTCATGCAAAGAAAGAGCTGGAGAATAACTTCTTACATGCCCGGCACTGGACCTGTCATGTTGGTTTTGGCTCGAAAACTTTCCACATACATGAAGATAGGACTGATTACTCCGATGTTTATTAGGTTAAAGAAGAGAGCACGGTTGCGTTGATGAGTCCACTGTTTCTTATCGTTCCAGGGCAAGTTTTGCTGTATTCACCGCGGTATGTACCTTCACAATTTTGTACTGGGGGAACAGGTTGAACCAGTCTATTCCGTCATAGATTAGGAAGTTTAGGAGGTGAACGCTCCAAACGTACGATAGGGTAAACACAAAGTAGAACGACTGCAGGTTGCTAGCATAGCTGCTAATGAAGCCTAACCAGTAAGCATCGGCGAGTCGCAGGAACCCCCACAGGAACCCAAGGTTAAGTGCAAGCCCCAGCAGATAGTTGCTGCCTAACGAATTCAACAGGCCGTACCTCTCTCAGCCACGAACATCCATTCGTAGTGGCCAAGCAGCACGAATCTCTGAAGCCAACCGATAGATATTCCCATTCGCACAATTATAATCGTAATGATTTCGTCACCGAATAATAACGTACTGTACAGCGAAGCAAATAGCGAAGTTTGTCGGGTGTGCGAGAGGAAGACTTAGATGTGTTGTGAAAGGTGTCGTGAAGCTTTTTATTGTGGTCCTGAGCACCAAAAGGAAGACTGGAGAAATCATCGGGATAGCTGTGTGATGTCCCCGATGAGTATCATGGTCAAGGTGGAAGACATCCGGCTGCAAGAAGGAGAGGACATCGCTGAGAGCGAGGGAGGAGGAGATGTCGAACCAGTGCTTGAGTATGCTCTTCAGTTGAAGGCTAAACTGTAGGAAAATGAGGACCACATGCTGAAGGAAAAAGCGAAGGCCAAAGATATGGCTTTGCGTGCTGCCAATATGAAGAAGTTGCTGGAAAGTCGCAATAACGAGCGACAGTCGACCCTCTACTACTTCTTCAAGAAGAATATGCAGAGCGCGATAATAACCGGTAAGCGAGTGATGTTGATAAGCCGCAGGATCTTCGGATAGTTTAATGACGAAGTGCTGTGTGAAGAGCTGTAACAGCGATTTCTATTTCGAACGAACAAGCTGCTCCAGGAGATCGAGATTATGATGGATATCACGATCCTCGCCAAGATTTACCTGTCGATGGACAAACCTGAAGAGATCAAGCATCTTTTGAATCCCATCAATTTTCATATTCCAGTTCTCAGGAATAACCCCTATCCCAATATCCATTCAACATCCGATCGCAGGGATCTGATCAAGTACAATATCTGGAGAGAAGAGGTCGCCAAGCTGAGTGCGATCTTGAACTCGCTTATCTTGATCATCAGCAAGACTAAACTCTACGAGATCACCAACGGGCTCTTTGAAAAGTACATGGCTATTGCTGAGAAACACATGGGTGACCTTGAAGTGGGGACTATCGAGTTCCAATGGGCAACCTACCTGCAGAACAGTGGGCAGATTGAAAAGGCACGCGAACACTTCCTTTTGTGCAGCCAGATCCGAGAGAAGTATGGGGAGACTCTTGCGCTGAGCGATGTGCTGTACAACCTAGGACTAACTGAATTTTACATCAATCAGAAGGACAAGAGCCAAGCTATTGAGTATGTTCAGCGAGCCTTGCGCATCCGTAAGGACAGGATCCAGAAGCCCAGCATGGAGTTCCACGCACTCCTAGAAACTCTTGGAAAATTTATGATGGAGATAGAAGACTACTGGTCTGCCTACAAATACCTCTTCGAGGCCTTCTCGTTATGCAGGAACTTTCTGGATGCGAAGCATAAAATACGCAAGCGTAGCCAAGTGCTGCTTATATTCCTCTACCGGACATTAATAAAGCACGTCACGGAGTTTCCCCGAGAGGGATAGCAGTTCAACGATCTCATCAACCTGATGGAGACAGAGGTATTCATGCTGGCAGAATACGAGAACTACATGCTACACGAGTCAAAGAAGGAGGAAGCACACCTACACTTGTAGATTCCTCGAGAATTCTTCGAGATGCTCACTGGCGAGTAGATAGTCGAGCTGTCTTCAATTCAAGAGTCCGTAAAGAATTTGAACTTTCGACAGGGCATCGAGCATATCGTCAAGAGTTCCTTCTACACGGGCATGAACACTGAAAAGAAGTCGTACTTCTTGTCCATAAACCCCAAGATCGATCCATTGAGTATACTGGTGAATAAGATCATGGGTTTCTGATTTCATCATCGTCTCTTTATCATGTCCTTGCTCATATGGACCACATCCGTCAGTGATGGTTCTAATTCCTTATGTTTCGTTCCGGCTGTATATTCCTTCAGTATCTCTGCCTTCTTCTTCTCCACCTTCTCCGCGAATCGTTGCTGCTCATTCTTTGCTACTTTCGCCTTTAGCTTTTACTGTTGGTTTGCCTGGATGTGCTGTTCCACTTCCTCTCGAAAATTGGATCGAGGCTTTGAAGGCGGTTTGTTAGGTTTGAAGACCTCCAAAGTCTCATTCGAGCGTATGGGGACATCCCAAACGTAAAACTTTCCCTCGGGGTTGGCAACCGCCTCTCCTGATGTATTTTCATGAGGCTAGCTGTGTTTCTTTTCCACTAAGTTGCTGCCTGCCATCTTACCCTTTGAACTTTTCGAGACTTTATTCGCTTTCTTAGAGTCTCCTTTTTCTCCGACTGCCTGCTTTGCTGATGCTTCAGCCTACGACAGTTGTTTTTGCTTATTCTCTTTCTCTGCCCTAAGCTCCTCGATTGCAAGCTCGTACTTAAATTCTGGTCGGCCATCCACCCCATGCTTCTTGGATTTGCTCAGTTTTTTCTGAGCTTCGAGAGCCAACCCGCGTAGCTTGGCTTCAATTAACTTTTCCTCTTCCTTCTGCTTCTGGGATTGAAGTGCCATCTGTTCCATAACCTTCTTGGCGTTCTCCTTGATTTTGATGTCCATCTCCTTCGGGGAGTGTTACCTTTGCGGATGTTCATGGTACTGACAGGGTTTCGGATTCCTGTGAACATCCCTATGTACAGCCATTTCCTGCTTGATTCGCTTATAAATAGACTTGAGGAACTCCTGCTTTTAGAGTTGCTACTTGCTGTAATTCTTCGTGTCGACCTTTGGCTTTAACGGAATTTTATGGCAACAAGGTTCGGGTGCGACTTCGGGCTGCTGTTCGGTATAGTTCCAGGGTTTCTTCTCGGAGGGTTTTGCCATCGGTGCGGAAGAGACTATCATCCTTGCTTCAATCTTCAGTTGCTCTAGTTGCTATTTCCTCTTGAGGTCTTCTTCAAGCTTGTCCAACCTTCATTAGATAGCGGTTACCTCTCCTGCTATTTCTTCTGCTGATGCCGAAATAGGTTTTGCTGGATTCGGTTGTTTACGAAAAGCATCATCTCCGACTCGTTGTAATCCTTTTTGGTTGGTTCGATGTCGATTCTTTCTGGAAGCAGCTACGGCAGTTATGGAATCTCAGGCGAGTCTTGCCGAAGTTCGGACATTGTGAAGTGCTCACGATCGAGTCGAATACATCGCTGAGGTTATTCAACTCTCTTCCTCTGGGGTTTTGGTTGTTTTCGCTCCCTTACAGTCACTTGATGACTATTGGTTCTTCCTGCCCAACGTCCGTGACAATGAATGTTTGCGATGCTGTTGGGCTTGCTGTTCAAGGCGGATGGTTTGTTGCCCCTATTGGCTGCTTGTGATCCATTTCTATTGTCGGTACTATGACCGGTTCTACCATAACTTTTATGAGTTCCTTTGTGTTTACTTTCGTTGTATTCTTTGAGTGCCTCACTATCTCCACCAATCGTGCCTGTGCATGCTTATATTTTGGCCTCTAGGCAATCGGCACAGTCACACTCCTCCGAGCCTACTCCTGAGAAGTCGTCTTAGCATGCGACCATTGCACAGCCACAGTCTACCGACAATTCTTGAATCATAAGAATAACGAAAAAAGCAATAAACATACCGAAGGTCAAGAGCTGGTATGGGAGCGTATGTGTTGCTGCCGTCTATTTTGGCTGAGCAGCATAGATTCGTTGTTTGGTTAGAGGTCGATCCATCGATTGCCGATACAGATATTCGCTCGTTTGGTTCGATGACTGGGTGTCAGCAACATCCTTGTTGTACGAAGTTCCTGCACCCGAATATCTTCGAGCTTATGGAGCAAGTTGGACATTACCCTCGACTACTTACTATCGTGTGTACTGATGGTGTGGAGTTTGTGGCCACGGTTTGTTTGGCGGCATGTCCACACGCTCTGCGATATTACAGTTGGCGTCAGGGTGCTTTGGTTGGTTAGTGGGCTGGAGAAGGTGTGATCAAGGGTCATAAATGGAGTCTATTTTCTTGAAAGCGTGTGAACTGGTTTGGAGTAATCAGAGCTGCGCTTCAACCGATTTATCTTCCTTTTGTTCGAGACAAAAGACTTCATATTCGAGGTCTAATCTAATCCTTTCCGTGAGCGTAGCCCCGTTTGTTCTCTTCCTCGATTCACATACCATGGGGAAATCGTACATCCTTCCTTTTTGCGATACACCATCTGCTAGTACATTGTTCGAATGTTTACTGCTCGAACTTCTTCATGGTTCTCACCACTTTCGAAGAGTCTGGCAGTGTCTGTATGCCTCGACACAGCCATAATAAAATGAAGTATATATTTCGGTGCGCTCTCCTCCTCAACTTTACCGATAACCGATAAGGCATCACCATGAGTGACTTGCGTGAGAGTCTGTCTTCCCTGAAGTACAACTGTCCGAACGTGGAAGCAGTTGTAAGACAGTGTACTGGCTGCATTGAAGATCTCGTCGGTAGTGCTCCACTAAAGGCTGAGAGCTTTGCAGCTATCGTAAAGCGACACCTCGGAAACAACGTCAGCTAGCAATAGATGCACGATTTCTTGAGTGT